>MDSW01207719.1_pt1 | contig 44507 bp, 40 predicted proteins | sample 811171 | NCBI WGS metagenome assembly MDSW01 (sample SAMN05326641, study PRJNA326480) | marine metagenome | isolation source: seawater | place: Atlantic Ocean: North West | collected 2012
TGCCTTTAGTTGGATCTATCTTTCGAGTATCGCTAAAATGTTTGCTCATGAAGGCTCTCCCTATTGGCAAGGATCGTATAGCTACTATATTAGATCTTAATATTTTTAAGTTGGTTGTTAGAGTTTAAAAACGTCTTGAAAACAAAATTTTTGTCGGTTTAAATGAATTATGAGTGTTATTTTACAAAAAACATTACCTTTTGCGCCTTGGATGCAGGCTCACACAACTAAACTTCCGGGTATACAGCCAATTAAGTTAGAAGAGTGGTTGCAAGTTGATGAAGTTTATACAGAGCAACTTCTCGAAAAGGTGAAAATACTGGATAATAAACTTGATCAAGCATACGTTATGGCACCTGAATGCATCCCAGCAGCTGAGGAATTATTGGGCTTAATAATAACTCTTCTACCGGACCTTGGTTTTGTTATATCTGGTAAAAAAGTTAGAAGACCTGATGGCTTAGAAATTTTAATAGATATTAAGAAGCCTCTGATAACATTATCGAAGTTATTACAAGAAGATTTCTTAATTATGACTGAAAAGGCAGGCGAGCATGTTCTTATTGGGGGTTGCTTATGTTTTCCAGCTAGCTGGGATCTACTCGAAAAATTTATGAAGCCACTCACCCTTATTCACTCTCCAGTGCCAGTGTATGACGAAAGTTTAGCAAAACGTGTCGAACGTCTTCTTTCATCAGTAAGGTCAGAGATTCCGTTAATGCGCGGAAATACATTAAGATATACAAATCCAACTTTATTTTTACCAAAACGTAATTCAGACCCTGAGCGCAAAGAGGTAAGGGGTGATTATATAAGATCAGAGAGGCAAACTTTAGTGAGATTACCAAAAACTAAAGCTGTTGTCTTTTCAATCCATACTTATGTAATTAAAGAAGAAGACCTTACTAGTTCACAAAAAGCGGGACTACAAAAATTAGGACCACTTTTACCATATGAAAATCCCTGATTATTGTTTTTTAAGACACGGACAAACTGCTTTTAATTATGCAGGCATCCTTCATGGTCAACTTGATTCAGAACTAACTGAACTAGGAAAACGTCAGGCTGCAAAGCAGGGAAAGCTCTTAAAAAAACTAGGGTTACCCAGTAATACTTTTATCTATTCAAGCCCATTGGGTAGAGCAGTTGCCACTGCTGAAATTATTAAATCCTACTGTTCTTTCTCTATTAAGACAGATCAAAATTTATCAGAGGTAATGATGGGGGAATGGCAAGGTAAAACCTGGGATGATATTGGTTTAAATTCATCAAATAGTTTCCCTAAGAGTATGACAAAGTTTGAGGCATCGTTGAAGGCTCCAAAAGGAGAGAGCTTCCGAGACTTACAAGTTAGAACAAAGTCCTTTCTTTCAAAAATTTCTACTCCGACTATTATTGTTGCGCACGGTGTAATTTTAAATATTCTTAGGGCAGAGATTTGCAACTTATCATTTCCTGAGATGTCTCATTTATCTCAAAACCAAGGAGAAGTTTTTGCAGTGAGAAATGGTCAGGAGTTTAATCTAAACTCTGTAAAATTAAATTAGTTACTTATTATCTGCTATATCAATAAAAACTCTTGCACCTAATATATCTTTTGGTTTACGTAATAATTAGAGGGTGATTAGCTCAGTTGGTAGAGCGCTTCGTTTACACCGAAGATGTCAGGAGTTCGAGTCTCTTATCACCCACCATCTTTCCTTCATAAAAATATTATAAAATAAAGTAAGTCTTATGCTATAGCCCAAGATAGGTCTTTTTTATTCCATCATCCGTAAGTAGGCTTTTTGCTGAGCCACTTGCCTTTATTGCCCCCAGCTCTAAGACATATGCAGAGCAAGCCGCATTCAAAGCTTTGGCAGCATTTTGTTCAACCATCAAGATAGTTACCCCTTCATTTTGTATTTGGTTTATCATATCAAAAATTTGTTCAACTACTATAGGTGCTATCCCAAGAGATGGTTCATCTAGCATTAAAAGCTTTGGTCTGGCCATTAAGCCACGTCCAATAGCAAGCATCTGCTGCTCACCACCACTTAATGTTCCTCCCAATTGAGTTAACCTGTCTGAAAGAATAGGAAACATAGACACCACTTTATCAAAATCTTCCTTAACCTGAGAATTATCCTTGCGTTGAAATGAACCCATTATTAGGTTCTCTCGCACAGTTAACCGGCTTAAAATCATACGGCCTTCTGGAACGTGAATTATGCCTAAGCTAACTATTTCGTCTGGCCTTAATTTTGTAATATCTATCCCATCCATCATAATTGATCCGTTGTTTACTGATAGTAAGCCTGATATTGTTCGCAACAAAGTGGACTTTCCTGCCCCATTTGGGCCAATTACAGCGGTCAAATTGCCAGTATCTATTTTTAGATTTAAGCTTTTTAAAACTGGAATATTATCATACCCAGAGGATAGATTATGAATTTCAAGCAATAGTGTGATCCTTACCTAGATAAGCCGTTATTACATCTTTATTATTTGTGATTTCTTTTGGGCTACCTTCTGCAATCTTGTTTCCAAAATTTAAAACGGTAATACGATCGCATATCTTCATTACCAACTTCATATGATGCTCAACTAGAATTATGGCCAGTCCAGACTTTTTAAGCCCGACTATAGTCTCAGCCAGCCAATCCAACTCTAAAGGGTTCATACCTGCTGCAGGTTCATCAAGAAGCAGTATTTTTGGCTTAAGCGCTAAAGCTCGAGCCATTTCTAGACGTTTTTTTTCGCCATAGGAGAGGGACTCCGCACGTTTATGACTTACATGGCTCAACTCAAACTCGTTGAGAAGTGCATCAGTTTCCAATCTAAATGCTCTCTCTTCATCAGTTAAAAAGGGAACGAATTTTGAAAACACTGATTTGCACTGAGTAGTTTGAGCGACTCTTATATTATCTTGTACTGTTTGACGTGAAAAAATTCTTAAATTTTGAAAAGTTCTTGCTGTGCCTAATTTTGCAATTATGTCAGCAGCTTTATTAGTTAAATCCTTTCCATCTAGTTGCACTTTACCAGAGTCTGCTTTTAATAAGCCAGTTATTAAGTTTATTGTTGTTGTTTTCCCAGATCCATTGGGACCGATTAGACCCATTACTTCTCCACTTTTAACCGAGATATCTAAGTTTTCTAATGCCTTTAGGCCACCAAATGATTTACTTAAACCTGTTACTTCGAACATTATTTGATACCTTCATCTGGCAAATTCTTATTTTTGTTATGAGGTTTCTTATCAGAAAAAGTACCTTGTCTTAGGCTCTTTTGCTCTAAACGATATCTGATTTCATCCACGATCCCTCTGGGAAAAACTATTACTACTATTATTACGACGACCCCATACAAAATCATACGATAATCCGCTGCAAACCTAAAAACTTCAGGTAACAGGGTCAAAACTATTGCCCCCACAATTGGTCCTGAAAAGGTATACATACCCCCAACTGCCACATAAAAAATTGAAACTAAGGCCATATGGAAGCTAAAATTTTCTGCAAGTACATAGGAAGAATATGAGGCGTAAAGGCCACCCCCAGCTCCAGCAATCGCGGCACCAAACATAAACATACTTACTTTAATCTTTGTAACATTAATCCCTACCGCTGCTGCCGCAGTTTCATCTTCTCGCACGGCATTTATCGACATTCCTAATCTTGATGACGCTAATAATATAAACAATAAAACTATAACAAATAATACAAGATATATTTCTGGCCATGCAGCAATTACTTTTACACCACGAAAGCCTAAAGCCCCAGCTGGACCGACTATCCGTTCACCGAGTTCTATTTGATAATTCAGATTATTAAAGAATACCCTTACAACTTCTGCAAACGCAACAGTAGCTAAGGTTAGGTAGATTCCCTTAATTTTCAGGCATGGATAACCTAAAAGCAGTCCAATAAACCCACACAAGATCGATGAAATAATAAGGGCTGAATACAAGGGCATTCCATGCATTGTTGTTAAGATAGCCGTTACGAACGCTCCAATTGACCAAAAGCCAACCTGCGCAAGTGAGAATTGGCCTACCATTAATGTTGCAAATACACTTAAAGCTAAGAGAATATTAAGCCCAGAGATCTCAAAAAGTGCAGTGTAATAAGCCATGCTTTAATCCCGTTCCGTGGCGTTCGTGGCAAATATACCCTGTGGTTTTACCAACAAAACAGTGAATAAAATTATAAATAGAACAGCTTCCTTGGTTTGGGCCGATATTAATCCCGCCGTTACTGTTTCAATTACACCAACAAAAAGACCACAGATCATTGCGCCGCGGACACTCCCTATACCCGCTAAAACTAAAACAACAAAACTTACCAAAAGTAAGTTTGAGCCTAGAAATGGAGTTACTGTACCATATGCGACACTTATTAGGCACCCAGCTGCTCCTGCTATCGCAGATGCCACTGCAAACACTATTATTTCAACACGGTTACCATTTATCCCCATTAACCATGCTGCAGTTGGATTCTCTTCAACACATCTAATTGCTAGCCCACTCTTAGTATGGTGTAACCACCAGTGTAAGATACCCATTATTATTAAAGCCATGAAGAATATAACTAAGTATGCGCCACGAATGTAAATTTCACCAAGAAAAAATACTAGATTTTCTAGTGGACTAGGGAATTCAGTTACTTCCATTGAATAGATTGAAACTGATTGTGTTAAATTTACAAACAGCTCTTCCAGTATTAATGCCATTGCCGCACTGGTTACAAAGGGTGATAGCTCTGATCCACCTTTAAGTGGGGCAAATGCAATCTGCCTTACTATTAAGCCGACGATTGCCCCAATTATTGTTGCTGATAAAAAAGCTACAATTAAGATAATATAGCTATCTTTTCCTCCAAATAATATTGAAATGGTGGCACCGCCAAACGCTGCCACCATTAATGTTGCTCCATGAGCGATATTAAACCTATTTAAAACTCCAAAAATTAAGGTGAAACCTATCGCTACTAGTGAATAGGTTGCACCGAAAAGTAGACCACTAATTGCGTACTCTAAAACTAACAACCGAGAGTCCTTTTAAAGTTCAAAAAGATAATATTTAGTTTGCTTCCCATGCTTGAAACGCACTGTCCTTAATAGTTAGGATAACACCTGATTTTGGTGTATCATGGACGTCGTTGAATTCTACTGAGTAACCACTAATACTATCAATTTTTACGGTTTCATAGGCATCTCTTAGCTTAGCACGATCACTAGCTAGACTTTCTTTTGTATTCTCTATACCAGAGTTTTGAAGGGCTTTAACTAAGAGCTGACCAGCTTCATAACCATTTACCGAAAAGAGGTTTATGTCTTCATCCCAGCGAGCTTTGAATTTTGCACGGTATGCATTTATGCCAACACCTTTATCATCGTAGGAGCTAATCATAACCATTCCGGCAGTTGCTTCGCCTCCAGAGTTAATAGTATCTGGTACAAGTTGAGAAATTCCACCAATGAAAACTGATGGCTGCAAACGTCTACGAAAGGCTTCCTTCATAAACCCAATTCCTCTCAAGTTATCTGTAGCTAAATAAACTATATCAGGATTAACGGATTTTATTTCTTTTACTTGTCGCGAGAATTCAGCATCTTTAGATAAGCCTGTAGCTACTGCTTTAACTTCTACCCCAAGTTTTGCTAATTCTTTGGTCATAAGTTCAGCCATAACTGGGAAATAGGGGTTATCTGTCAAGTGATAGATGGCGGCTGTTTTTGCTCCAGTATGCTTAACCATGTTCTCAACCAAAAACGAAAGAGCATAGGACTCTGCAAATGAATTACGAAAACCCCACTTACTTATTTCTCCTAAGCCTGGTGCACCCGCGGATGACGAATGTACAACTAACCCACTTCCTTGATTGGAAAGTTCATTTAAATAATTAAAAATTGCTTCTGAATTAGTAGAAGTTGTTGGACCTTTTACCATTAATACATGATCATCTAAAACTAATTTTTTTAGCCCTGCAATTGCTAATGCCGGGTCTAAACCACCGTCAGAGCCAAGTTCACCACCTCCGACAACAACTATTTTAGACTTTTTTCCATTTATTTCTATTCCACCGGTAGCATTTACCTCTTCAATTGCGAGAAGGGTCCCTCTAGCGCCTGCTAAACCGTAGGGAGCAGCTCCGCCAGTTATTGTTTCAAGCATACCAATTCGTATAGTGCCCTCGTCCTGAAAGGCCATTACACTACTTGTTGATAACAGAGCGACTCCAGTCGCTACAGTTAATCCAAGCATCTTAGATCTTGCCAGATTAATACAGTTATTAAACATAGATTTCATAATTTTTCCCCATTATTATTTGTTAAAATATATAATAAATATACTTTATTGCTGAATACTATTGTTGTCTATATAAAAAGTAAAATTGTCTATATGAAAAAAAATATTCATAATAATAAGACACTATCTAACGAATTTCCTTAACTAGGGTGTCTTAATACTCAAAGATTTCTGACTTTCTGATTGATTTTTCTCAGGTATCTTTGGAACTGAATGGGCTAGAAATATTATATACATTGGTGAAATTGCTGAGTTCATATAAGTGTACAAATCACTTTGAAAGAAGTCTTGCTTCCTACTACTCAATTTCGACCCTTGAATGTAACTTTTTTATTTACTTATTACTCGTGCACCTGGTGCTTGATCTACTGGAGTTAATTCAATTGTACTTACGTTTACATGAAGTGGCGCACTAAGAGCAAAATTGATAGCTGCAGCTATATCCTCAGGATCAAGATTTCTGATTTGATTGACAAATGAACTTCGAGCTTTCTCATCGGGGAATGCACTTTGAAAAAAACTTGTCGAAGTTCGTCCAGGACAGATTTCAGTATGTCTAATTTTTGTACCGTTAAGCTCTATCCTAAGAGCGCGTGATAACGAGTGGATTGCACCTTTTGTGGCAGAGTAGACCGGTAAGCCAAGCGCATATAGGCTTGCTACTGAACCCATTTCAATAATGTGTCCCGACTTTCGCGCGATCATTGATGGCAAGAGGGCTCGAATAACATGTACTGCCGCAGACACATTAACTGATAGCATTTCATCGACTTGCGAAGGAGTGGCCCCTAAAAAACCAGCTGAAAGATCGTGGGCAAGCCCTGCATTATTGATTAAGACGTCACATTTATAGCTATCCAAGCGATCATAAATTTGATCGGTGTTTTGCAAATCCATTGCCATTATCTCGCAGCCAGTCTCATCTTTTAGTGTCGATAACGCATCTACATCTTTGTCAATTGATAGGACACTTAGACCTGCCTTACAAAGCATACGAACACTTGCTGCTCCAATGCCATTAGCAGCTCCAGTTACAATAGCGGTATGATAGTTGTGAATAGGCATGTTCAGTCCAATAATTTAAAAGGAAGATAAGTAATAATGTCAGGGAACGCGAGAATTAGTGCTATTACTACAACGTCAGCTATTAAAAACCAGATAATCCCTTTGAAGATTTGAGTTAAGGTAGTCAGATTACCTACAACGCCTTTTATTACAAAAACATTTATACCGATTGGGGGAGTTATCATACCCATCTCAAGTAGTTTTGCAAGAAACACACCAAAAAAGACAAGGTTTATACCTGCGTCACCTAAGATTGGAAGAAAAACAGGTAATGTAAGGAGCATCGCACCAATCGGCTCAAGGAACATGCCTAGAATGAGGTAAACGACGGCAATTCCAATAAGGATCATGGTTGGACCAGCGTCTAGTCCAGCGATGAAGGAAGTAAACAAATCTCCAGTTCCTGATAAAGACAGGAGCCTAGTCAATAAGTTTGCACCAATTGCTATTATAAATAATGTCCCGGTTGTTGTAAGAGTTTCAACTGTCGAATCTAAGAGCACCTTTCGCGTCATTGAGCCATTATAAATAGCTACTAGTATTGATGATGTCGCTCCCACGGCACCTGCTTCTGTAGCGCTAAAGATGCCAGTAAACATGCCACCAAGTATAACAATTACAATAACTCCCAGAGGCCAAGTTGGGCGAAGAGACTCAAATTTCTCCATCATGCTATGTCTTTCAGTAACAGGTGGAGCTAAGGCGGGGTTTAGTTTAACCCGTATTATAATCATTGCAGAATAAATAAAAGCAGTTAGTAAACCTACTCCTATTCCACCAAGAAATAACTGTCCAATATTCACTTTTGCAAAGATCCCAAACAATATGAGTACAATACTTGGAGGAATTAATGCTCCCAAAGTTCCCGCTGCAGCAATGACGCCAGTAGCTAGGCTTGGAGCATAGTTAAATCGGATCATTTCTGGAATAGCAATTCTTCCCATAGCCGCTGCACAAGCAATACTAGAGCCTGTGACTGCTGCAAAACCTGCACAAGCGAACACTGACGCGATGGCCACACCTCCAGGCAACCTATCCAACCAGATCCGGCTAGCTGCGAACACACCTTTAGTTAATCCTGCATGATAACAAACGTAACCCATCATTAGAAACATGGGTACAGCAGACAAAGTCCAGGAGGCTGCAAAATTATAAGCTACTGCCTCAAGCATACCCATTGCCGGGTTAATACCAATTAAGATCCAAATTCCACAAAAAGACACTAAGCCAAGTGCTATGGCTATAGGAATTCTTAGAAGTAGCAGAATAACCAAAACGGCAATGCTCAAAAGACCGATAGTTTCAAAACTCGATCGAGAAACTAGAGTCAAAACTAAGTCAAAAGCTTTAGGAATAAGCAGTATAAGCAGTAGCAGAATAACCAGAGCTACAAAAAGACCCTTTGCCCTTACTTTAATCATTAGATATTGGAGGTAAAGTCATATCCTCGCATCCCTTGAGTGTTACAGCTAGTCTATAAAAATTTATGGCTGACCAAAGACCAAAACCAATTGGCAACATAAAGTAGCCTGGCCATGAGGGGACTCGAAAGTTTAATTCAAGTACATAAGAGTTAAATTGATATTTCTCGATTGCATCCAAAAGGAAACCATATGCAGCCCCTCCTGCTGCAAAACCAACTATCAATCGAACTAAGACAAGATTCCATCTCTGTAAGACTGCTGGCAACCTATCGAAAACTAAATCTACGGCTATATGTTGTTCTAATTTTCCTGCTAAGGCAACCGGTAGAAAAGATACTATTGCCATATAATAATTTCCTACAACCGCCCCAGTAACTGGAATTGATAGAAGAAATACATTTCTTAAGATAACATCAGCGGTGATATGAACTATCATCAAAACTATAGCGGCAGCCCCAACAAATGTTGAGGCTGCCGTTAATCTTAACAGTAGGTTTCCTAAAAGATTCACAAATTCTCCTACTGTTAATTTATTTTTTTAAAGCTTAATTTACTCTAGTGTAGAAAGGTCAATTTTGTCAAAAAGCTGATCACGATATAGTTGTGCCACCGCATCCACGTTAGTTTGGTCGATTCCTGCAACCAATCCACGCCATTTTTCAATAAGTGCTACAACCTGTTCGCCCATTTCACCACCGTTAGCAATATTTTTATCAGTCTTAGCCGCTTCAATCGTTTCTATAACGTTATTTGCTTTGAAGCTTTCAATAACTGCATGGATAGAAGCTGGTGTTTTAACATGTTCTACCTTAAGGCCTTTTGCATTGGCTATGAGTTTTTTGTTATTTTCAATGTACATTACCGTAGCATAAGCTAATGAATCACCGGCTGAAGTGAAAAATGCTCGTTTGTGATCTTCAGAGAGTGATTTCCAGAAGTCGAGGTTTGTGTTAAACATCGCGTTACCGCCGTAGATACCAATTGGTGTATCATAAACATAGCCGATGCTATCACCCAAAGAATATGTATTGATGATGTCCCAAAGATGAATATTTGCCTCAAGAATTCCTGTCGATAAAGCATTGTAAACTTCACCAACTGGAACTGATACTGCCGCTGCATCCATTTGCCCAACAAGTTTGTTAAATGCACTGAATCCCCGAATACGCATTCCTTTTAGATCACTTAAATCGTTTACACGATCGTTTGTCATGAATACGTAAGGTCCTACTACCGCAAAGCCATTAAATACTTGATTTTTTCGTCGGAACTCTTCTACGCAAGGAGCACAATTGAAAATAAATTCCGAGAGTGCACCAGCAACGGCAACAGGTTCAACGATTGTGGCTGCTATATTTGTTACATAATTAGTTAAGGGGAATTCACCTGGCACATAAGCTGGTGGCCAGTATCCAACTTCTACAATTCCTGTGGCTACTCCTTGCGCCATTTCTACGTAATTTAGGAGCGTACCCTCATATGTTTTTCCAGTGTATGCTCCACCAGTTCTTTCTTCAATATTTTTTGCATAAAGCCTTTGAGCTTTTTGTAATGCCCCATCTCCAGAGGCTCCCATAGCTATTCTAACTTCTTTTGCGCCCGCCGTTATAGGTGAAAAAGCTAGTGTTAAGCCTAGTGCAGCTGTTATAGCAACTGTGCTAAAAATTTTTTTCATCTTAAAATCCCCCTTATTATTGATAAAATATATAATACATATACTTCTATTGTTGAATAACCTTATTGTCTATATAAAAATATTATTGTCCATATGTTTTTAATAAAGAATAACCGATATCAGGAAAATTTTTTTTATTACAAAAGCTTTTGATATTAGGATAATTTTAATTTTGACCTACTAATTTGAATCTGAATCAGTGTATTTACTTAAGCAAGTTGAACAAAGCGTAACTAATAGGAAGATATTATGAAAGAGAACCAATTTTCTTTATCAGGTCGTGTCGGTTTAGTAACCGGTAGTACTGGGGGTATTGGGCGTGCAATCGCAGAAGAACTGACACGCGCAGGGGCTCGAATTGCAATTAATGGACGTAATCAAGAAAAAGTAACCTTGGTGGCAAGCACGCTTGAGGGAGCACTACAGGCCCCTTTTGATGTCGTTGATCATGCTTCCGCCGAACATGCAATTGATAAAATTATTTCTGAGACGGGGAGGTTCGATATATTAGTTTGCAGTGTGGGATCTCGGGATAGAAGGTCTATTTCAGAGATTGACGCGGCTGACTTCCAAGATCTTCTTCTTACAAACACGGTATCAGCTTACCAGCTAGCGCGAGCAGCCTCAAAGAAAATGCCGAACCCTAACGTAGGTCGATTAATCTTTATTTCCTCAATAGCGTCTCTTAGACCGTTCAGAAGTGATCCAGCTTACTCGGCCTCTAAAGCAGCATTAGAAAGTATTGTTAGATCATTTTGTTACGAATTCGCTCCCCTTGGAATTACGGCAAATGCAATTGCGCCTGGGTTTGTAGCTACTGAATTTAATTCTAATCTTGTTGAAGACCCAAATATTAAAGAATTTGTTAAAACACGAATTCCAGCACAAAGATGGGCGCGTCCTGAAGAGGTTGCAAATGCTGCCGTATTCCTGGCTTCTGATGCGGCTAGTTACATTAACGGGCATGTGCTTACAGTTGACGCTGGCTTATCAACAAACCTTTAATGTAGTTAGAGTGACACCACTATGATAGGTTTGTCCTTAGAAAATAAAAATTGTACCAGTGAAATTTTAATGATAGATTAATGAGTAATATTTTTATTATATTATCTATTTCGTTTGTAAAACTAAATGCCTCTATTAGCAAAAGTGTTAATTCGGTAATTGGCATCTTGGGGCGGCTATAATATTAATGAGACTTGGGCTAAGGTTAACTTTTTAATGATACAAACTGTATATGAGCAATTTTCTGCAGCAGCAAAAGAATCTCCAGAATTAACTTTTCTTTGTTACCCGCCATCCGACGACCGTGGTTATTTGTCTTCTGGGGCAGAGTTCTCTTATGGAAACTCGCTTGATTTAATTGATGCACTAGCCACAAGTTATATTGAAGCTGGTTTTGTGGCTGGTCATCGAGTGGCCCTACTTTTAGGAAATCTTCCTGATCACTTCTGGCACCTACTTGCTTTAAACAGTATTGGTGCAAGCGTAGTTCCTTTGAATCCAGCATATATGGACCATGAGCTTGAGTACGCTATAAAATTTGCTAATTGCGCATTAGTCGTTACTACAGCAGATAGAGTAGGGGACCTGAATAGGGTATGTCTTAGTATGTCTCCTCATGTTTCTGTGTTTGGCTTAAATTCAAAAGAGGATACAATTCCCAGACCTACGTGCGATGCGGAAGTGATTCCGAGTGCTAAAGGTGATCGAGAGGCCTTAATAATTTATACATCTGGTACTACCGGCAGGCCAAAAGGGTGTATAATATCCAACACTTCATGCCTTGCTGCTGGTGAGAGCTATGGCGAGGCTGGTGGACTAATTAACTTTGAACCTGGCAAAGATCGTCTTTATATACCATTACCCGCTTTTCACATGAACGTGTCAGTTTATACTCTAAACACGACCACCAGGCTAAGGAATTGTATCGTCCTTCAGGATCGTTTCCGTGCATCAACTTGGTGGTCAGATATTTATCACACTAAAGCGACCTGTCTACATTATATGGGTATAATTCCACCGCTATTGATAAAATCTGAAAAATCTCAATATGAAAACTGCCATAAAGTAAAATTTGGTCAGGGTGCAGGCGTTGATCCCGTTGTGAGAGAAGAGTTTGAGTCTCGATTTGGATTTCCGCTGATTGAGGCGTGGGGTATGACTGAAACCTCACGAGCTATTCAAAACTGTCGTATCCCACGTGATCCAGCTGGTAGGGCTTTTGGTTTCCCTCGCGCTCCTTTAGAAGTTTTGGTAGTTGATGAAAATGATAATCCTGTACCTTTTAGTACGCCAGGGGAGCTTCTTGTTCGCTGCGCTGGTGAGAACCCTAGACATGGATTTTTTTCTGGGTACTTAAAACAACCTGAGGAAACGGAAAAGGTTTGGCGGCTTGGTTGGTTTCACACTGGTGACGTTGTCATACAAAGAGATGACGGGATGTTGTCGTTCGTAGATCGGAAAAAGAATATTATCCGTAGGAGTGGCGAAAATATTGCTGCTGCTGAGGTTGAGGAGGCTTTGATTGAGGATAGTAAAATTAAAAGTGTTGCTGTTTTGGCTGCTAAAGATGAATTCCATGATGAAGAAATTCACGCTTGTATAGTCCTTATGCCCAATAGTGACGCGTCCGAATTGACAGCTAAATCTATCTTTGATTTTGGACGGAGTAGATTAATTACATATAAATTACCCGGTTGGATAAGCTTTGTGGACAAAATTCCTGTAACTGGAACACAGAAAATCCGGAAAGACGCAATTTTTTCAAAGGATTTTAATTTGAAGCAAGATGTTAACTCATTTGATATGCGTAGTTTTAAGAGAAAGAAGGTTTTTAAAAATGAGTGATAATATATTTATAGTAGGTGCTTATGAACATCCGACGCGCCTCGCAACAAATAAATCAGTTGCTCAGCTTCACGCAGAAGTCGCAATTGGTGCGCTAGAAGATGCCGGTTTAAGCAAAGGTGATATTGACGGTTTTTTTTGTGCTGGTGATGCGCCTGGTATTGGCCCTTTATCAATCCTTGAATATTTAGGTCTAGATGTAAGCTATTCAGATTCTACAGATATTGGTGGATCTTCGCCAGTAGCTCAAGTGGGTCATGCTATGAGAGCAATTCGAGATGGGAAGTGTAATGTAGCACTTATCACATCAGCTGGTCGACCGCGTTCAGAGGCAGGTGGTGCTGGAGATCTAACAGAGCGTCCTGAGTACCCAGAATCAGGATTTGAGGTGCCTTATAGGGCGGCTCTTGCTCCATCATACGCAATGTGCGCGCAGCGCCACATGCATGAATTTGGTACGACTAGTGAACAGCTAGCATGGATAAAAGTTGCTAGCTCGCACCACGCTCAACATAACCCAAATGCACTCTTACCAAATCTTGTGACAGTTGAGGAGGTGTTGGCATCACCGTTGATTTCTTCGCCTCTTCACAGACTTGACTGCTGTGTAATTAGTGATGGTGGTGGAGCTGTAATAGTTGCGTGCCAAGAAGTTGCTAAATCCCTCAATCGTCCCAAAATACGAGTGCGAGGTGTAGGGGAGGCTGTTGGGTACACACGTGGCTCTGATATAAACCTTACTACCTCTGCAGTTAGGCATTCTGCGAAAAGTGCATTTTTAGAGGCTAATGTCACACCAGAGGATATAAAATATCTATCTACCTATGATAGTTTTACAATAACGGTTTTGCTAGCAATTGAGGATTTGGGATTTTGTGAAAAAGGACAAGGAGGTCGTTTCGTGGCGGATGGTAACTTAATCTCTGGGGTAGGGCGTTTGCCTGTTAATACTGATGGTGGTGGGCTTTCTAGCAATCATCCTGCTCACCGTGGGGGAATTACTAAGATAATTGAAACAGTACGTCAGCTACGCGGAGAAGCGCACCCTGCAGTGCAGGTAAATTCATGTGATCTTGCGGTAGCTAATGGACTCGGTGGTATGCTTGACAGACGTCATGGAGCTGCAACAGCAATTCTCGAAAGGATATCCTAATGTATATCGAGGATCCTAATCTTCGTGTTCCAGAACGTACTCCTGAAACAAATGTATTTTGGGATGCGGCAAACGAAGAGAGTTTACTTTATGCTAAGTGTAGTGATTGTAATAAACCACACTATTACCCCCGTAAGGTATGCCCTTTCTGTTTTTCCACTAGCATTAATTTCTTAAAAGCTTCAGGTCGAGCTAATATTTATGCATTTAGTTTATTTAGTAAGGGACGACCTCCTTATATTTCGGCATGGGTGATGCTAGAAGAGGGCGTCGCAATTATTACTAACATAATTGACTGTGAGAGTGATGCTCTTGAAATAGGAACTCCATTACAAGTCGTTTTTTGTTCGGTTGAGGGTGGTCAAAAAGTTCCCGTGTTTACACCCAGACCTGTTGAGAGCGCTATTAAATAAATGGTAAAACTCCGTTATTATGGGGTGATAATATTTCAATGACTCTTCTAAGAAAATATGATAGGAATTACTTTAATTGATATTAGATTTGGAACAATTACTTAACAATGAAACAAACTAAAGTAGATGATATTGCACCCTCAAGTAATCAAAAGGGATCTTCTGTAAAGCGAGTGCCAGCAGTGCGGCGTTCAATGGCAATACTATGGGAACTTGCTGATGCTGTTTCGCCGATGAATTTGTCTCATATATCTCGTGCAGTGGGAGTAATCCCGAGTACCTGCATGCATATTTTACGTGAGCTAGTTTTAGCAAGACTTGTTTCATATGACACTGTTTCTAAGACATATGAGCTAGGTATGGGCATTCAAGATCTAGCTCAGAGTTCAGCAAAGCTGAAAAGTTTTGCAACGATTGTAAAGCCGCGATTACAATTGATTGCCAACCAATTTAACATGACAGCAACGGCTACATCAAAAGTGGATGACAAGCATTTAGCTCTTACAGCATACGCTAACCCTCCGAACACTATATCTATTAAAGTAACGCTTGGTGGTCGTGTTCCTGTTACCTCTGGAGCTTCTGGTCGGGTTTTGGCGGCATTTGGTGGGATGTCAGAAAAGCAAATTAGGCAGAATTTTGATAAAGTTAAATGGGTTCGACCCATTGATTACAAGGTTTGGAGATCACAGGTCGATCAAGTAGTTAAAGATGGTTATGCGGAGGACAAGGAGGGTTTTGTTCAAGGAGTGTCAACTCTATCAGTACCAGTCTATAACCGTGATCGAACCGTTTCACACACAATTGGTGTTTTTGCGATTAATTCACAATTAGAGGCTGCAAATCATAAAAAAATTCTTGAATCATTGTGGGCAGTGGCAGACTATATTCATCATAACTTACGCAATTAGCGTTTATACTTTTGAAAAGTTGATTTGATGAGAAAAATTTATAAATGTGAGGGGACTTTTCAAAACTGGTACCTTTTCTAATTCATGGTTTAAATATTAAATTGGTCATTAGTTACATGTTGGAGCCCTCTATTATTAATTTGTTTAATTTTCTATAGAAAATTAAATTTGTTTGATGACAACATATTTACATTTCAAACCTCCCATAATAGACTGCAAGTTGTCTTGTTAGGAGCTAGCCTTTATGTGCTTATTTGGTCAACCCATCTTGGGTTGAAACAAAAATATTCCTACAATCGAAGGGCGGACCATGATTAAGTATATTAATAATTTTTTAAGAATGTTTTTGAAATGAGTGCAGCGTTACCACTTGCAGGAGTAAGAGTCATAGAGCTCTGCTGGGTTTGGTCTGGGCCATTACTCGGTCAGTTTCTCGCAGACCTTGGAGCTGAAGTAATCAAAGTTGAGTGGTTTAAACGTTATGATCTTTACCGAACTCGTGGAGTTGAACGAATGGCGGGGAAGTTTCCTGAATTTATTCGGCGTGAGATGTCGCACTCGTTTCATGGTCTGAATCGAAATAAAGTGGGTTTAGCTTTGGACCTGAAGGATAAAAAACATACAGAAGGTTTGCTGGATCTAGTCGCGCAGTCAGATCTTGTAATAGAGAACTTTACATCGGGCACATTGGACCGTTTAGGTTTGAGTTATGAGGATATGAAAAAAGTAAATCCATCTTTAGTGCTGTTATCTTTGTCTGGTTTTGGTAGCACGTCCCGACTAGGACAAATGCGAGCTTATGGGTTAGTCCTGTCTGCTCTATCAGGCTTTGAGTCTGGTATTGAGGATCCTACAACTGGTGAGTTTGTCGGATCACCAACATTTGTAGCATCTGATCCAAACGCTGCTACTTATGGGCTTTTTGCTGCTATAACAGCTATCCTTGAGGCTAGAGTGTCTGGTAAAGGTGTACACGTTGAGTTTTCACAACTTGAAGGTATGGCGCATGCATCAGCTAATCAAGACAAAGAACTTAAAGATTTAGCGGTTAGTTTAGGCCTCGAAACCTCTTTCATGGAGTCAGATTCTTCCATCCTCAAATGCTACGATGATAACTACATTTGTGTAGCTTGGTCGGCTGACCTTACATCGTCTGAAAAAGAAGTTTTTTCAGATAAGGTGCAGCATCTAAAACTTGAAGAAGTTGAGAAATTATTCAAAAGTAATAAATTAAAATATGTCAAAGTAATTGAAAAACCGACAGAAGTAGGTGCCGGTTCTGTAAGTAAGGGTACACTTATACCTACGATTCACCCTGTCACTGGCCCCGAAAATATAGTTGCTGCTCCATGGTGGATTGATGAAAACCGTGCCCCTCTTAGAAAATCAGCACCAGTACTAGGTGAGGGAAACGATTATGTTCTGGGATTCCTCTTGAATTGGACACCAGAGGAACGCGAGCTAATTATGGCGTTTGATCAGGAAAAGAGACATGACAAAAAAAGTTAATTCGCAATCAAATGTTGAACGCTCTATTAGATCTGTGTCTGCTAAGTTTGTAGTTGTAGGTGCAAGTAGGTCTGCACTTTATGCAGTAAGCTGGTTAAAAAAAGCTGGGGCATCAGTTGTAGGATCTTCTTCAATTAAAGAGGCCGCAGCTTTAGAAGAGCCAACCACAGCAATCTTAGTAGCAGGCGATGCTGTTAAAGACTGTCAGATTGAAGGTATTGATATACCGGTCATCTTTTTTTGGGATTTTGAGGTTGGACAACCGGGTATTGGTGCCTTTGCCAGTGCCGTATCAGGGGTTTCGTCGGTAATCGGTAAGTCCGAAAGTGCTCCAGGAATATTACCAGTACACATGCCTGAACAATGGACTGGGATTTTTGGAGCTAGTCTTGCTCTTGGGTTGTTAGTTAGTAATTCTGATAGAAAAAAAGAGAATCCAGCTCGGATTGATGTATCTGCGGCAGATATACTTCGAGCCTTTGCCGAACAGAATTCAGGAAATCATGCTGGCGTTCCTTACGGTTGGAGACGAAATGGCCTTACGGCAGTTGAGCATGGTGGTGTTTTTCCGCAGGGTTTTTTTCGCTGTAAAGATGGTTATGTTGCTGTTCAAGCAAGGTCACGCCAGGACTGGGCTGCAATTCTTTCCGCATTCAATAATCCAGTTTGGTCAAAAGACAAAAGTATGCAAAACCCTTTTAAACTATCTGAGGACGATAGTCATATTTTGCCACTCTTTCAGGCAGAATTGGACAAACGAAAGATGGAGGATCTATTGGAGCTTGCATTGGAAAGTGGGGCGCCAATGGCTCCGGTTTTTTCAAGTCTAGAGGCTATCTCCTCTAACGTGTTCCGTGATGGTTTTGTTCAAGCTAATGGCGAATTAAATTTACCTTTTATTATTAAAAGGTTTGAAAAATGAATATCAATTTATTTAGGTAGAAAAATGACTTGGGGAACTATAACTGATGAAGGAATTGCTGAGGCAGAAACACTAGTTAATGTTTTGCTTAGGCGTGATCGAATGCGTTGGATCGAAACAGCTACACGAGATGCTATTCGTCATTTTGCTTGGGGCATAGGAGACAATAATCCGTTATGGTTAGATACTCAATATGCGGCCCAATCCCCCTATGGTGGAATCGTTGCGCCACCGTGTATTCTCTATGCTTTGGATGGAACAGTTGTTGCTCCTAAGCTTGCCGGTGTTCAGTGGCTTTACGCAGGTACAACTTTCACATGGCTTGAGCCAATTCATCTAGATGATACATTTAAAGTTGAGGCCCGCCTAAAAAAACAAGAGCTTAAGAGCGGCCGAAGGTTCCCAAAGTGGGTTCTTCAAACTGGTGAGATTAAGTATATTAATCAACATCAAAGGGTGGCTGGTATTGCTATTGGCCGGTGTGCGAGAACCCCTCGGGGTGATGCCCTTACTAAGGAAAAAAACAATAAAGCGTTAAAGGACGTTGAATCATATAACTACACTGCAGAAGAAATATTAGATATTGAGAGACAGGTTTTGGCAGAGCGCCGTCAAGGTAGTGAGCCTCTTTACTACGAAGATATAAAAGTTACTGATAAAGTTCAACCGGTCGTAAGGGGTCCATTAGGTGTGATTGACATAATGGCTTGGTACTCTGGTCAACAGGGTGCAACCCACTATGGTGGCGTACATGGTGATGCTATTAGATATCGTAGTCGTCATGCAGATTATCATTTGAACAAGAAGACGGGTGCTAAAGAATCTGCTGGGCGGGGCCATCTTGAAACTTCTACTGGAAAAGACGTGGGGATGGGTGGAGCATATGACGTGGGCCCGCAGAGGATTGCATGGTGCCAGCACATGTTAACAAACTGGATTGGTGATCATGGTTTTTTGCATACACTTGATATTAGTGTCCGAAAGCCTAATCTAGTTGGTGATACACTTTGGTGGTCTGGTGAAGTTCTGAGTAAGAATATTCGGGAAGGATATGGAGTTATAGAATTTAGTGTTCGTGCTGTAAATCAAAGAGGCACGCTTTCAGCTGATGGTACAGCTTCAGCTGTACTTCCAAGACGTAATAATGGGCCTATTAGTTTTCCATTGCCTCATGCTCTTGTATAATTCCCGTGTTTGTTTAGGAAGTTAAGGCATGCCAATTTGACCCGTTGTTCACCGATTGATTATAGTAACAGCCTGAGTGTCGCATCTGCAATAAATTATGATATCGGCGAGGGCCCGATTTGGCACCCGAGTTCTAATAAACTTATTTTTGTTGATTGCAACCTTGGTTATATACATCAATTAGATCCTACCTCTGGAGTAATAACAAAATACGAAGTTGGCGAAACAATTGGGGTGGCGTTGCCATGCAAAGGTGGTGGGTTTGTAGTTACATCAAAAGGTGGATTACTTTCTTATGACGAGAAGAATCAAACTTCATTACTAGTACCGATCGAATCGAGCCTGCCCTCTAATCGTATGAATGACGGAAAATGTGATTCACTTGGTCGATTGTGGAGTGGTACATTTTCATCAACTTTCGAACGTGGCGCTGGTAGTCTCTATCGTATAGACCCCGATCTCTCGGTAACTAAAGTGGTGAGTGAAGTTCGGGTCTCTAATGGTATTGCATGGAATCAGAGTGAAACTTTAATGTATTTCAATGATACTCTCTCCAGTGGTATTGATGTTTTTGATTATGATATCACACATGGGACGATATCCAATCGACGAAGGTTTGTAGACATTGAGAGGAAGCAGGGATTACCAGATGGCTTAACGGTAGACATTGAAGGCTGTGTCTGGGTAGCTTTGTTTTACGGTAGCGAGGTTAGACGTTATAACCCTCAGGGACATTTAGTAGGCGTAGTTAAACTACCAACTTCACGAGTAACAAGTTGTAATTTTGGCGGTACTGATCTGACTGATCTTTATATAACAACAGCCGATTTTAAAATTAATGATGATGGTTTTCCACATGAGCCAGAGGCTGGTTATGTCTTTAAATGTAACCCTGGAGTATCTGGTTTGCCATCTTACCCGTTTGGAAGATGATTAGACCAGTGTTTTTCTGAAAAATATTTATTACAAAGGTACAAGCTTTTGGATGTATTTATACTTATAGATTATTGTTTTTTGTGCATTATAAAACCAGGGTAACCATTTGAGACTTCGTCAGTAAGAAATTTTCTGAATCGGATTTGACCGCCAGCATATATAAGACATTTATGTCGATAATTGCGCTCTACATTTGAGTTATAACCAGTGAACCAAGATTGCTCTTTTCCAAATAGAATGCGCTCAGACATTTCTCGAACTTGATCTCCCCAAAAGATCTCAGCTTCCTTGCGAGGATTAAAGTACTGAATTTCATTATCAAAAAGATGCTCAAGCATCTTCGAACACCAATTTACGGCCTCTTCGATTCCTCTTGGAAAATTAGTTGCAACTGACCCACTTTGTGGCCCTGCTAATGTTAGCATGTTTGGAAAGCCATTCACGGATAGTCCAAAGTGTGTCTGAGGACCGTCTGCCCACTTGTCGCGAAGAGTTTGTTCATTTTCACCAACAATATTTATCTTATCAAAAGCACCTGTTACAGCATCAAAACCCGTAGCGTAAATTATTATATCAAAGGTGTGATGTTTATCTTTTGTTTGAACCCCTGATTCCGTAATATATTCAATTGGATTTTCGCCAATATCAATTAATTCCACATTATCTTGATTGAAGACTTCATAATAACCTGTTTCCATTGGAACACGCCGCGTGCCAAAACCATGATCTTTTGGGATTAGTTTTTCGGCGACATTCGGATCGTTGACTCGTTGCCGAATTTTCTGTGCTACAAATTTTGTGAACTCTGTATTTGCTTCCGAATTCACTAACATATCCTTGAAATTACCCAGCCAGACGCCAAATCCAGGTGAAGCGTAGAGTTTCTCCCAGAATGCCTCACGATCTTCAGGTGTCACATCGAAAGTTTTACGTGGATCAACGTCGTGATAGAACCCACTCGGTGTCTTGTCGCATAATGAAAAAATTTCTTCATAACGATTTTTTATTTCGTCCATCTCTTTTGGAGTTATCTGAGAGTTATGTAAGGGTGCACACCAGTTTGGGCGCCTTTGAAATATAGTCAGTGACCCTACCTTCTTGGCAATTGCTGAAATCAGTTGAACTCCTGTTGCGCCAGTTCCAATGACTGCAACAGTTTTGCCAGCGAAGTCTACGGGTTCGCGGGGAGCATTATATGTATGAAAAGACAGTGATTTAAAATTTTCAACGCCTTTGTACCTTGGTAAAGTTGGAGAAGAGAGAAGGCCAATAGCAGTGAGTAAAAATCTCGTAGTAAAAGTATCACCTGCGTCGGTCGTTAGTTCCCATCCAGAAAAATCAGGATTCCAAATTGCAGAAACAAGGCGACGCCCAAACATCATGTATTGCCTTAGATTAAACTTACTAACTACAAATTGTAGATATTTTTCAGTTTCTTCTCGTGGAGAAAAATGTTCTGTCCAGTCCCACTCGTTAAGTATCTCTTTTGAAAAAGAGTAGCCGTAAGTCTCACTTTCAGAGTCAAACCGACAGCCAGGATACCTATTCCAATACCAGGTACCTCCTACATCTGCCCCTTGCTCAAGCACAAGAAAACGCTTACCCATTTTCTGAAGTTTATATGCTTGATAAATACCACAAACCCCGGCACCTATTATTATAGCGTCATAGTCTAGATTTTTCACAAAAAACACCCACTTCGATTGGCATGGCCAAAGAAAAAATTTAATCAAGCATAGAGAATTAGTTATACTAAAATTCTAAGACCTCTAGTTTAACATGCTTGTTTTTTGTCGCAAGGCAAAAGTTAGTTGACGTAAGACAAAAAAACCATATTTTCTGAATGACTACTTAGTTTTAATCCCCTATACTATCTCAAGAGATTGAAACCAAAAAATCAATGTTTGGGCTCAAGCCCAAAATATAATTAACTCGTCATTTTGATGGGGAAGGGAGAAAAAGTTATGCTCAATGTTAGTGCAGCCTTGAGGCGTGCGATGGAATGCAATCAAAACAGAATAGCAATAGTTGCTGGGGATGTTGAGCTCACATTTGAAGAAGCATGGAAGCGCGGTTGTCAATTAGCAAATGCATTCCTTGATATGGGTCTTCAGCCTGGAGAAAAAATAGCAGTTCTTGAAGATAATTGTCTTGAAGCCTCAGATTTTTTTCTCGCAACAGCAATCGGAAATTTTGTACGGGTTCCCCTATATCGCCGTAACTCTGCCTTAGCCCATTCTCATATGATCGGTCATACAGATTGTCGAGCAGTTGTAGTGTCAGAAGAGTATGCCCATGAGGTTTCAGCATTTAAGGATGAACTTGAATGTTTAAAACACGTAATCGTGCGCACGGGTAATTACGAGGAATGGCTTGCAAAACAGTCTGATATTGAACCAATTGTAGAGATAGATATTAATCAACCTCATCTAATCCGCCATTCAGGTGGAACTACTGGTCGTTCTAAGGGCATGCAGTTTTCCCACAAACAGTGGATGCGTACTTGTCGTGATTGGTCATTCTTTCTACCAAGGATGGAGGCGGGCGATTATGGTATTCATGTTGGGCCAATCTCACATGGTTCCGGGTATTTATTTATGCCAATTTGGCTTGCGGGGGGGTGCAATATTCTAGTGAAGAAATTTGATCCTGAAATTTTTGCAAATCTTCTTGAAGTTCATGGAGGTTTTACTTTTGCAGTGCCAACGATGCTCAGTGATATGGTTGCCAGTAGTACTAAAAAAAAGGATTTCTCGAAATTACGCGGTATTATGGTTTCAGGAGCTCCTATTTCACCCGCAACCGCTCTGCAGGCGCGTGATTTTTTTGGAGACGTCTTATATCAGCTCTACGGGCAAACAGAGTCGGTTCCAGTAGCTGGTATGGGACCAAAAGAATGGTTCAGTGATGTTCCAGGGTCAGAACCACTGTTAGCAGTAGGAAAAATAATGCCTTACTCAGCAATTGAGATTAGAGACGACAATAATAATCCTTTGCCTGCTGGAGAAATTGGAGAGATTGCGTTAAAATGCGAAGGCCAGATAACGGAGATTTTAAATGAGCCAGAGCTCACTAAGGAGCGCCTAGTGAATGGATGGGTTTTATCTGGTGATGTTGGGAAAATTGATAAGAATGGATATGTTTACCTGACAGACCGTAAGGACGACATGATAATTTCTGGTGGTTTTAATATCTGGCCTGCTGAATTAGAAAATGTGATATCAAGCTTGGAAGGGGTTAGAGAGGTTGCAGTGGTAGCTGAACCCCACCCGCGTTGGGGCGAGGTTCCAGTAGCAGTTGTTGTAACTTTGCCAGGAAAAAGTCCTTCAGAAGAGGACATAATTAGTGCCTGCAAGGTCCAGCTAGGATCATACAAACGACCAGGCCGAGTTATACTACAGGAAGATCCGTTACCTAGAACACCAGTCGGAAAGATTCAGAGAAAAGCTGTGCGAGAGCTTTTCTGGGATCAAGACACAAATATACATATCAGTGGCGCTTAAGTATCTATGGACCCCCTAAGCAAGTTAATTTAGGTTTAAATATTAATCTAAGGAATTAATCTAGGGAAAACTCTTGTTCCATTATAGCATTCCTGACCTGTTCGACGTACCAGGTCCCAGGTATGCTTATAATATCCTGTGCCATTTACCATAGTAGCGATTTCGGAAATTTGATCCTCTGGCATTGTTGGAGTATCAGCTGGCAAAGTAAGGTCTTGACGCGCGCCATAGTCAAATGTCGTGTGGTAGGCTACAGCTTCAGCTATACTATTTCCAATTGTTATTACTCCATGCCAAGGTATTATAATTGCAATATCGTCTTTTCCAAGTGCAGGACCTATTGAAGCAAAGTCATCATTGGGACTTATACAGGTTTTTCCATAAAAAGGTGTGGTTACATTTGCAAAAATCCTTAGGGGTCTGGCCAGAGCAGCTTGGCTTGTAGCCCAAAAACCATGGGAATGAACAATTGCATGCACGTCGGGGCGTTGGCGGTATATCCCGTGATGAAATTCTATACCGATTGAAACTGGTTTGTTAGTACCAACTGGATTACCCTCAAAGTCGACAGCAAAAATATCAGCTTCATGCATTTCCTCGAAAGTTTTATCGAAAGCGTGCGATACCATAAGTTCTTCGCCAGGAACTCTAATTGAAATCTGACCACCAATACCAGTCCCCATTCCATAGGCTGCTAGGCCTCTGCAAGCATCTAGAACGTCCTTAAAGATCGTATCCATGTTAATCTCCTAGTTAGTTGACAATAAAAAATATCACGGAATTAATATTTTGTCTAATGGCAATTTTTATTGCCTATAAGAAATCTGTAACTCTTTTCTTAATTGGTATCAGTAATAAGATTGATAATTTTAGGGATATAAAAAATTACATTTTTTAAGATATTTGACTTGAGTGAACTTCACTGCTTGATGGGCCTACATCTACGTGATGTAATAGTGGTGTTTCTTCGTCTAATAAAAGTACGCCATAGCCTCCTGGTTCTGCAACTGACAGGCATGAGGGACCTGAGCCTAGTACCATTGGCATTTGGTGGCACGGGCTTTTAATCATTGCGTGCGTCACGCCTTTATAAGTAGAAACTATTATCCGATGAATGTGCCCATTGATAACCATTTGGCAACGGCGTGATGCTGCGATAATGTTAGCAACGTGCCGACCATTCTGTAAATGAATTTCATCCATTCCATCGAATCCAGAGATCAACATGTGATGGTGCGCTAATAGAATAATTGGGCCGGTTCCTGAGTTTAGGCTGTTCTCAAGCCATTGCAACCGTTCGTTACACATGAGCCCACCATGTTTATTTTGAGGATCTTCGTTTAACGTATCTAGATATAAAATTGTTGTATTTTCAAAGTTTATAGATCCGTGTTGAAAGCGGGCCGTGAGCTTTGAAAAGACCTTTGAAAACGTATCACGTCGATCATGATTTCCTAACATAAGTGTTATTGGAAAAGGTTGATTTCGCAGAACCTTTTCTAATACTTTATATTCGTTGGTTAAACCGTGATGAGTAAGGTCTCCCATTAAAAATAGGTGACTAGCATCTGCATGATGTTTGGAAGCATGCTCCAAACAAGCTCTAAACCGAGTAATTGGATCGAGCCCAACGATTTCAACTCCAGGCTCAGTGATATGGAGGTCTGACATCAATAGTATTTTTTCAGTCATTTTTTCCCCAAGTTTATTTTGAAGCTCTCCATAATATTTCAATAATAATGAGCAATTGATAATAATTAAAGTACTTTAAGATATTAACGTTAGTTAATTTTAATTCAATTCCCAATCTATTCGCCTTATCTGTATCTGAGAACATATTGCATCTAGTTTCAAAAGCGTTAAGTTTAAGCCTAATAACTGCATTAAAGAGAATTGAGTTAAATTATGCAAAATATCCGTGCTGAAGTGTTGTTGCCAACTAAAGATTTGCTTCCAGATATTCCATTTTTCACAAAAGTGCTTGGTATGCGCATGGATGAAATATTTCCTGCCGATGATCCCAGTGTTGCAGTTTTTTCAGGTTTTGGCTTACGGGTGCGAGTTCAAAAGGGGGCAGATATGGCGCCTGGTGTTTTACGCATTCTTTGTGACGATCCAATTTTAATTGCAGGAGGGAAGACTCAACTTATGGCGCCAAATGGCACAAGAATTGACATTGTGGCTCTTGCGTCACCAGTTGTGATGCCTCCCACTACCCATGAGTTTGTAGTACGCCGTATGGCCGATCAGGCGCCTTGGGTAATTGGACGTGCGGGAATGGAGTACCGTGACTTGATTCCCAGCCGCCTTGGTGGATCAATAATTGCCAGCCATATTCGGATTCCAGACGGTGGGCCAGTTCCTGATATGGTGCATTTCCACTCAGTCGGTTTTCAATTGATTTATTGTTACAAAGGGTGGGTTGATTTGGTTTATGAGGATCAAGGGCCACCTTTTCGGTTGCATGCTGGGAATTGTGTGATTCAGCCCCCTGAAATTCGACACCGAGTTTTGTTTGCTAGTGAAAATATTGAAGTTATCGAAATTGGGGTGCCGGCCGAGCATGTCACGACCATTGATCATGAGTTAGAGTTGCCTACCACTGAGTTGCGGCCAGACCGCATTTTTGAAGGGCAAAAATTTGTACATCATGAAGCACATGATGCAGAATGGCGACCGTTCCGGTTACCAGGTTTCGTTTCACAAGACACAACTATTTCACACAATACGGAAGCTGTGGCTGGTGTGCAGATTGTAAAACGTGGGATCGGAATGCCGGTTTGGGCTACTCACGATAGCGACATCCATTTTACTTTTGTGTTGCAAGGAACTTTAACGTTAGAGGGCGCTGATCAGCCGGACCAGGTTTTAGGTGCAGGTGACGCATTTGTGATCCCACCTGGTATGCCCACATGTTATAAGGCTCCATCAGAGGATATTGAATTACTAGAAGTTAGTTTGCCTGGTGTGTTTGGAACTAAGTTGGTTTAATTAGAGCTTTTCTTATTGAGTGAATTGAGAGATTTATGGTTAAGTTAACAGAGTACGATTATGTAATAGTTGGAGCTGGCTCAGCTGGCTGTGTCCTAGCCAACCGGTTAACAGAAGACCCAAAAATAAAAGTTTTATTAATTGAGGCGGGCGGTTCTGATAAAAATCTTATGATTCAAATGCCAGCAGCATTTGCAATGGCTGCTAGGAATAAAAAATTTGATTGGGGTTATTTAAGTGAACCTGAGATAAACTGTGATAATCGACAAATTTTAGAACACCGAGGCCGAGTTTTAGGTGGCTCTTCTTCAATTAATGGGATGGTTGCTAATCGAGGTAATGCAAAAGATTATGATGACTGGGCGCGAGGAGGTTTAAGAGACTGGTCTTATACCAAATGTCTACCTTATTTTCGGAAAATGGAGACCTTTGATAAGGGACCTAATGAATGGAGAGGTGGCGATGGGCCTCAGTGGATAGAAACAGCAAAAGCAGATCATCCCTTAGATCAAGCATTTCTTAAAGCAGGCAGCCAAGCGGGTTACTCATTTACGAATGATCAAAATGGAGAAACGCACGAAGGATTTCATGTGGCACAAAGTTTTACTCGTAGTGGTAAGCGTTGTAGCGCTGCTCGAGCATATCTTTACCCCGCATGGAATAGGCCTAATTTAGAAGTTGTGACTAATTGTATGGTTAACCGCATAGAGTTCGATGGGCGTCGAGCTGTACGAGTATGTTTAGAGCGAGGTGAACACGTTATTAATTATGAGGCAAGTCGGGAAATCATACTCTGTTGCGGTGCTATTAACTCCCCACAGCTTTTAATGCTATCTGGGGTTGGTCGTTCTACACATCTTAGGGATCATGGTATAACATGTGTTGCCGATGTGCCTGCTGTTGGTGAAAATCTAGAAAATCATGTGATTGCAGCTGTAATGTATGGCTCTCCTTCTGGAGTTTCCCTTGCTGAACAGCTTAATGGGTGGCGAAAATATAGAGTTGGCCTTCAATGGTTATTATTTAAAAATGGGATTGGAGCCTCAACAATGTCAGAGACTGGTTGTTTTTTTAAAAGTTCAGACAGTGTTGAGTATGCAGATTTGCAACATGAATTTTATGCTTTAACTTCATTAATTAATGAAGATATTTCAAATTTTGGTGGTGGCTTTATGTTCTCAATGGGTTTGATGCGACCTTTAAGTAAAGGTACTATAAGGCTTAAGTCTTCTAACCCAAAAGCTCACCCAGAACTGAAATATAATTTCTTTTCTAATTCTCTAGATGAGAAGGCGATGATTGATGGACTTCATAAAACTAGAGAAATGGCCTCTCAGGCTGCATTTGACGGCTTGCGAACAGTTGAAACTTCACCGGGACCTTCTGTGAACTCTGATAAAGAGATAAGTTCTTGGTTGAGAGCAAATGCAACAACCGAGTATCATCCTTGTTCAACTTGTCGAATGGGAACTAATGAAAATTCAGTAACAGATACGAACGGTTTAGTTCATGAAACGGATGGTCTAAGAGTCGTTGATGCCTCAATAATGCCTGGTAATGTTACAGCAAATTTGAATGCACCAGTTTTAATGATTGCAGAAAAATTGGCTGATGCAATTAAATTACTCAATTAAATTATAATCTTAGCGGACCTAATTTTAAGATTATTTAACAAAGGGTTTAGGAGTATTCTTTTATGATTAAAAATAACAGTACTGTTAGAGTTTCATGCCATTGTGGGTCAATTCAATTAGATGTTTTTCTAGCGACTGGATTAGAAGAGATAATACGTTGCAACTGCTCTATTTGTAGCAGAGGTAAGGGGTTTGCTATGGTTTGTGTCCCGTCTGAGGATCTAAAGATCGTAGAAGGAAATGAATCTATAACAGAATATATTTTTAATACTGCGACCTCGCCTCACAACTTCTGTATAGTTTGTGGGATACATACACATCATCAAAGTAGATCAAGGCCTGATAAAATTTGTATCAATGTTGCCTGCATAGATGAGGTTAATGTAAAAGACTATAATAACGTGATTGATTTTGACGGAATAAATCACCCTCGAGATTTATAGTTTTTTAAAAATTTAAAAGCTGTCAAACTTTTTCGTCGAGAATTAATTTTAGCCGGTTAAAGTATAGTTTTCTTATCGAAGTAACGTTACGATTACTTATGTTCGAGCAAGCCACTTTTTAACAGTATTAAGAAATAATTCTTCTTCTTCAATATATACCCAATGTCCACTGTTTTCAAAAATCACAAGTTCTGAGTTATATATTTTTTTATTTAAAATTTTGGATTGGCTTACTGGTGTGATCCAGTCATGTCGACCACATAGAATTAAAACTGGAACATTAATATTGGCCAGCTTTTCTCGCAAATCATATTTTGGCAATAACTTGGAAAATGAGTGTCGAAAAGCTGCTGCATTAGGTATCATATCTTTTGCTGCTTCTGAAAACCTATCTTCAAAAAGGTGGAAGTCCTTAAAATATAAGGGTGCTAAAATTGTTAATAATTCAATAAATTCGTCATCAGTTGCACAGTTCCCGCTCAGCATCTTATCTACAGCATCCATCAAATGCGGAGCGCGAGTTTCAGCAATTTTTCGAGCTTCTCCCAGACCTGTTCCAGATGGTGTTGTAGTTATTAAAATTAACCGTCGTAAATTTTTAGGATAGCGTAAAGCGTACTCCAATCCTGTGATTCCTCCGTAGGAGTGACCGATGACCGTTAAATTCTTATGATCTAAAGCGATCCGTAAATTTTCAGCATCAGCTGCCAAGTTTTCATGTGTAAGGGTTTCTATTGCTGGAAATGAAGAACGCCCATTACACCTATGATCATAATAAATCAATTCCAGTTGATTGGAGAGTTTGTTAAATCCAGAGTTTAAAAAAGTAGTATGATCTGCCCCAAGGCCGCCATGCATGACTAAGGCAGGGTCTCCGAAGCCTTCAATATGGTAGTAAAGAGTCACATCATTAAGATTAATTTCCATATTAAAAATTCTCCTGTGATTAACTAGAGTAGTTTTTAGTTATGTCATTTCACTTTATTACAAAGCGTATTAATTATTTTTATAATATGTATATTAATGTTTTTAACAAACTTTTAAGTCTAAATATTTTATACAAGGCCGAGTTACCTCTTTAAGTTACTTTTCCTGAATATTAATGAACCCACCTGATTGACGCTTCCAAAACCCTTCATAGAGCCCTTTTTTAGACAATAAGTCTTGGTGTGACCCACTTTCAATAATAGAGCCATTATCCATAACAAATATTTTATCCATCTGAGAAATAGTAGAAAGACGATGTGCAATTGCAATAACAGTTTTACCTTCCATCATCCCGTACAGAGTCTTTTGTATCTCAGCTTCTACCTCACTGTCTAAGGCACTGGTAGCTTCATCCATCATTAGGATGGGTGCATTTTTTAAGATAGCTCTGGCCAAAGTGATGCGTTGTCGTTCCCCTCCAGAAAGCTTAACCCCTCGTTCTCCTACATGAGCGTCATACCCTGAACGACCCTCCATGTCTGTTAAATTTAAAATAAAATTATGTGCTTCTGCTTGTTTCGCAGCCTTAATCATTTCTTCATCACCGGAATTTTCTCGGCCATATATAATATTCTCACGTATTGATCTGTGGAGTAAAGAGCCTTCTTGTTGAACCATTCCAATTTGTTTTCGCAAGCTATCCTGCGTCACATTTGATAGGCTTTGGCCGTCTATAAGAATTTGCCCTGTCTCTATGTCGTAAAATCTAAGGAGTAACTTTAATAAGGTGGATTTTCCTGCCCCAGAACGACCAACTAATCCAACTTTTTCTCCTGGTTGTATTGTTAACGACACATTTTTAAGCCCACCACTTTTCTGGCCATAATGATGTGAAACACTCTGAATTTCAATTTTTCCATGGGAAATTTTTAATGGTTCTGCTTTTGGAGCATCCACCATTTCTATGGGATGTGAGATAGTTTCCATCCCTTCTGAAACTACTCCTAATTGACGAAAAAATGATGAAAGAGCCCACATAATCCAGCCTGTCATTGAATTTAGGCGTAAAGTAAGAGCAGAGGCAGCAACAACTACCCCAATACTTACTTCGCCAAGTGACCATAGAAGTAAAGCCCAACCAACTACGCCGACGATTAGTAAACCATTAAGGATTACTAAACCTATCTCCATAATAGTTGAAATTCGCATCTCAGTTTGAAAAGTGATCCTAGTAGCCTCAATTGCTTCTTTTGCATAGGTAAGTTCCTCATTCCCCTGTGCAAACATTTTTACTGAATGTATATTTGTATACGCGTCAACTACTCTACCAGTAACGGTGGAGCGTGCATCTGATGCTGCTCTTGAAGCGGGTCCGACACGTTGAACTGTCCACCGTGTAAGTAAAAAATATAGAAAAAACCAAATTAAAAGAGGTACTGAAAGCCTCCAATCTGCCTGAATTAGTAAGATCCATGCCCCTAAAAGGTAAGCTAACGAAAATGTTATAGCATCAAAGATTTGAAAGACAGCCTCACCAGCTGCAGGAGGTGTTTGCATAATTCTATTGGCTATCCTGCCTGCAAAGTCATTTTCAAACCAACCCACTGACTGACGCAAAACATGTCTGTGTGCACGCCAACGGTAGAGTGTACCATAATTGGGAAGAATTGTATTATTCATCAAAGCAACATTGATGATATTAATAGTTGGACGTAAAAAAACTATAAAAACTGCCAATATAATTAAAAACTTACCATGCTGGATCCAAACTTGTGCTGGATTATCTGGCAAAATATCAATGACATATCCCATATAATAAATTAGGATTAATTCTACAAATGCTACGATAGTAGAGGTTATAGCAGCCCATAAAAATACTTTTTTAAATGGTTGGGAATATTCCCACATAAAAGAAAAAAGCTTAGTTGGAGGTGTATCCGTTTGTGGATACTCAGAATAGGGGTCAACCAGATTTTCAAAAAAGCGAAACATAATTCTCTCAAATTAGAAATAAAAACTATTTTAGGAACACCTAGTTGGGCTTAATTTAAAAAATAGAATGAAACAACTGATTTGTAACCGAAGTGTATTTATTTATAGATTCTCGTTTATGGCTATTTACTAAGAAACCACTGGAAGAAACAAAGATTGACAGAGGTCTTAGTTATTATTTAAACTCATTTTATAAGAGGTTGGATAGATAGGTTAATGCATTCTACTCTAGGAAATCCAATAACAAAAAAGAGGGCGTTTGGCTGTTACTATACTTAAATAATAATAAATTTATTTATGATACTAGCTTTAAAATTATTAAATGAAAGGAATATAAAATGGCAAATCTGTACTCAAAAAATTTCAGCAATGCGGATGAAGTAAAAGAACCTCCAAAAGCAAGAGTGGAGATCGTTAAGTTGGGTAATGTAAATGCTACTAAGTTAGTTGTTCAACCTGGCTGGGTTTGGTCTGAGTGTATTAAGCCCATAGTTGGTGGGCATAGCTGTCAGGCTGGACATATTGGAGTAGTTATATCTGGGCGTTTAGGTTGTTCGCATGATGATGGATCAAAAATAGAAGTTGGACCAGGTGATGCATATTACTTTGCACCAGGTCATGATGGTTGGGTGATTGGTGACGAGCAGTGCGTAATGTTTGAGTTTGTCGAAGGTGGTAAAGACTTTGGTCCTTGGACTTCAGCTAATTAAATAAAAATCTTTATTAACGTGGGAGGTCTGTGTGTAATTAGTATTCCGATCTCCCCGCTAATAGTCTAAAATTATTATAGATGGTAAATCTATTTTGTGAGATTCATTTTGTTAGACGTAAATAAAATTTATGCGTGCCAAAATAATCCACAGTAGGTCCTCTAATCTTTCACTGTTTATTGCGAGTGGATATTTCTTTAAACTATCCTTTTTGTGTCATTAAGAATTAATTCAAAAATATTTTATTTTATCGGCATAATATTATTTGTTTTCTAATTCTTTAAAAACACAATTAGTTTAGTTAAATAAACTCTAATATGAATTTGACTTAGGTTTATTATACTTTCTTTTGCGAAATTGTGACATTAGGTTTACCAACGCCTGAATTCGCTGTTACCGATACTTTTAATTTCTCTTTTTTTGGTTTTTTGATCTCTTTATTACTGCGGTTATTATTGCCTTTTCCCATTGAAGTTTCCTCGCGTTGGCAGCGCCATTTTTGGACTGCGATTAATCCACTGGTCTCCTAGAAGAGGAGTCCTATGGCTTGATAATTATTTTAACCCGCTTGAATTTTTGACGGGATGAAGTCTTCACAAGCTAATGGTGCCAAACTTAGTATCATTTGTCGAAACAATTCTTTTAACTTGGGTGGTTTATAGTTAGTAGCAAGTGATGAATCATCTCATAAATAACGACTTAAATTGTAAGTTAAAGAATTTCTTTGGCTACGATAGTTTTAGGCCCGGCCAGTTAGAGATTATTCAACATTTATTGAACGGTGAAGATGTACTTGCTGTGATGCCTACGGGAGCGGGAAAATCACTCTGTTTTCAACTTCCAGCACTGATACAAAACTTCAAAACAATAATTATTTCACCATTGGTTGCTTTGATGAATGATCAAACAGCTGCGCTTCGTGATTTAGGAGTAGAAGTAGAACTTATTCATTCTGGTAGAGATTATGAGGAAAATGCACAATCATGGAGAAACTTTGCTACAGGAGATGTAAAAATTCTCTATATGAGTCCTGAAAGACTTATGCAGACGCGTATGCTGGCGGCTTTAGATTCTCTAGATATTGGAATGTTTGTAGTTGATGAGGCGCATTGTATTTCCAAATGGGGAGCTGGATTTCGACCAGATTATGAGGCTCTTTCAAGGTTGAGAGTGTTATTTCCAAAGACTATTTTGGCCGCATTTACGGCAACTGCAGACCAAGCTACCAGAGTAGATATTAATCAAAAGCTAAGCGGCGGTAGCGCAAGACAAATTTTGAAAGGATTTGGCAGAGATAATCTCTCACTTGCGATTTATCCCAAGAAAGAACTTAAGAAGAACCTAATTGAATATCTTAACCAAAAAGTTCACCAGAGTGGGATAGTTTACTGTCTGTCAAGAAATGAGACAGATGAGATTGCAGGGTACCTAAATAAGGAGGGATTTAATGCAATTTCCTATCATGCTGGAAAAACTACTGAATATAGAAACTCGGCTCAAGATAGATTTATGACAGAAGATGGTTTGATAATGGTGGCTACAATAGCTTTTGGGATGGGAATTGATAAATCTGATATTAGGTTCGTTATCCATGCAAGCTTGCCCGGGAGTATTGAGGCTTATTATCAGGAAATTGGGAGGGCTGGTCGCGATGGTAAGCCTGCTGATACAGTTTTGTTTTTTGGACTTTCAGATTTAATTAAAAGACAAAGAATGATTTTTGAGGGAGAGGGAGCTGATCAATTTAAAGTTTTAGAATATAAAAGATTAGAAGCACTAACAGGCTATTGTGAAACTGTAAAATGTAGAAAAGTGGTGCTACTTTCATATTTTGATGAGGAAAGTGTGCCTTGTGGTAACTGCGATAACTGCGTGACACCCCCCATAGTTGAGGATCATACTACTCAAGCAATAATAATTCTCTCTGCAATTAAGCAAACTGGTGAGTTTTTTGGAACCAGTCATATCATTGATCTCGTTCGAGGATCTGAGACAGCAAAAATAAAAGAAAAAGGGCACAGTAACCTGGAGTCCTTTGGAAAGGGGGCACGATACTCTAAGTCATTTTTTCAAGGTCTTATTCGTCAACTCATCTCTTCTGGTATTTTGAGAGTAAATTTAGAAAGATTTGGTGCGGTTCAGCTAATGCAAAATGCTGACAAAATTGTTGAAGGTCGAGAACAATTTTTTGCGCGTGCACATGTAGAACGAAGTTCTACAAAAACTATTAGTCCTAATACTGGAAGGGTGATTGAGGAAGGGCCTGAAGCAATCCTATTTCAATCATTAAAAGCACTACGTTTGGAAATTGCCAGAGTAAAAGGTGTGCCAGCATACGTAGTTTTTTCTGATCGTACACTTCAAGATATGTCTGTCAAAAAACCGAAAACAAAGAGTGACTTTCTTTTAGTAACAGGGGTTGGAAATAAAAAAATGAGCGAGTATTATGACAGCTTCTCTGAGTTACTTAAATTATTTTAGATTAACAGTTGTTGTTTAGTTGTGGGAGTTCGTTTTCAGTGTTCAAAATACTTTCCCCCGGTAAGTTCATCTCTAGTTCTTGGAAAAATGGGGGAGGGATAACTCGCGAAATTGCGCGCTCGCACCCGGGTGATGACTGGGTTTGGAGAATTAGTATTGCAGAAGTTACAACTGACGGGCCTTTTTCAAAGTTTGATGGGATGTCACGTATTCTTACTGTTATAGAAGGTAAAGGTGTGGATTTAAAAAGTTCTGACGGTGTAATAGCCGCTCGGCTTTTAAAACCAGTATTTTTTTCGGGTGAAACGGATATTTTAAGCAACCTTGTGAATGGGGAAATCAAAGATCTAAATATAATTTTTGATCACACTAAGATAACGGCAGAAGTGAATCTTTTAAAGGGACCTATGATTAAAAATATAGGTGTTGGTGTGTTTGGGTTTTTAGCTCTGGGAGGACATATTTTTGCGGGATCCCAGTTACTTAAGGTTGGAGAGTTTGTTTTAGGATCTAACATCTCTTTAAATCTTAATACTGGAGGTTATGGATTGTGGGTTTCTTTATGTGAAAAGGTCCTACCCAAAGTCTAATCATCGATTGTAGTAATATTTGAGATATTTTGAAAAAATAGATATTTTATAAGATTTTTGAAATCTGACTTTTAGATAAAAAGAAATTATAGCCTCCTTTTGACACTAGCTTTCATTTTATCGAACGTTCGGCCGTCTGTTATAAGTAAACCAACACCGATTATAGTGAAACCATACCAAGCTTCGCTTGACAACGCCTCTCCAAGAAATGTTGAACTTAATGTTACTGCTACTGGGGGTATCATAACTGTTACTAGCATTAGGTTCGCAGAGCCGGCCCTGGCCAGGATTTCAAAATATAAGAAGTAGGCAATTGCAGTCGATATAATCGCAACACCAATTACACTGCCCCAAACATGTAAAGAAAGAGATAACGAGGGTAAACCATCTACGTACAACGCAATTGGAAATAGTATAACTGTACCGCCCAAAAGCATTCCAAAAGCATTTACAAGGGGAGGGTAATTTGAAAGATATTTCTTCCCCCAAACACCTGCGAAAGAGTAAGAAAATGCTGCACCAAGTACAGCTAGTTGAGCTAAGTTTTGGATATTGAAATTAGAAAGTGTGTTAATTCCCATAATAACGGCAACACCAAGAAATCCAAGGAAGGCACCTAAAATTTTTCTAACTGTTAATGGTTCGTCTATCAGTAATATTCCTGCTACAACAGCGCCAAATACAGCTGTTGTTCCATTTAAAATTGATGCAAGCCCACTTCCGATACTTACCTGTGCCCAAAATATTAATGAAAATGGGATAGCATTATTTAATGCCCCCATAATTAAAAAGTTAAACCATGCACGCCCTGATAATGGGATTTTTAAACCTTTCCATAAAACAACAATAAATATTGGCGGTAATGCCCAAAAAACTCGGTGAAGTGCTACAGTTAACGGTGGAATTTCAGTTATTGCTATTTCAGCAAAAAAAAATGATCCGCCCCATACGAAGGCTAAGCCAAGTAACAGAAATCCAGAAATTAGGTCAATTTTAGGTGCAAGTTTACTGTCCATCCTTTACACTCTCATTTTTTATAAAATATATCGACCTGTTTCTTGCGAAATTTAGTAAGATAAAAATGCTTTAGTAATGGTAAAATCAACTTAGCAAGAAACGGGTGGTAAATAGACAGTTCACAGTATTTAGTGCAGAGTATTATTGCCGCTAAGTTGTGAAAAGACAAATTTTTTTCCCTATGTTATTTATAGGATGCGTGTAATGGTATCTATTTTTGACTATATAGCGACATAAGGGTAGGAGGGTAAGTATATGATAAATCAGGCATTAATTGATTATCAGCGCATAGAGCGTGCTATTAATTATATTGGTGACAATTTTAAGGATCAACCTTCATTAGATGATATCGCCAAAAAAATAAATTTAAGCCCATATCATTTTCAACGATTGTTTTCTCGGTGGGCTGGGGTGAGTCCAAAAAAGTATATGCAGTATGTTAGTCTGACTTACGCTAAGGAGGTTTTGCTGGAGAAAAATCAGCCATTAATGACCCTTGCGTATGATATGGGGCTTTCTGGTACAAGCCGTTTACATGATTTATTCATTAATATCGAAGGGATGACACCAGGTCAGTTCAAAAATTGTGGTGACGGTTTAAATATTAACTATAGTTACTCTGACACGCTTTTTGGTAATATTATTGTTGCTTCAACAAGTGTCGGTGTTTGTCACGTTGCATTTGAGAATTGCATAAATGTTGGTATTGAAAATCTTAAAAAGAAATTTCCAAAAGCTAAATTTTTTAAACGAACAGATAAACTTCAAAAAGATGCTTTAAAGGTGATCTCTCAAGAAAAGTTAGGTGATTTTGGAGGAGTAAAAGTTCATTTGTTAGGAACTCCGTTTCAGTTGAAAGTCTGGGAAGCCTTGTTAAAAATTCCGATGGGCTCTCTTACTACTTATGGTGATATTGCTGATATAATCGGTAAACCCAATGCCTCTCGAGCTGTCGGCACCGCAATCGGTAGAAATCCAATTGCACTTTTAATACCTTGTCACCGCGTTATTCAAAAAAGTGGCCAGATTGGTGGTTATATGTGGGGTGAGAACCGTAAGAGAGCTATTATAGCCTGGGAGGGATTAAAAACCGATGAGGAAGTGAAATAAAAAAATAAGAGTTTTTATTTAGTATCGAGTTTTTTAATCTTTATAATTTTAAAATTATGACTCATTAGTAAATTTTAAATAAGTGATATAACTTTTTATTATTTAATTTGAGAAAAAAGTTATTTTTTTCTATTCAAAAATAATGCATGAGATTCATCAGTTCCATCGTGAAAGGAACCAAACATCTTGTCCCAAGGAACTTCTAAATTTCCGTAGTTGCATTCAAAGTATCTATGGTGCATTTGATGATGGAAATTACCTAAAGATAGTGCATTTTTGTCTTTAACAAGTAATGCATCAAAACCAGCATGCGAAGTTACAGCCGTAAGCGCTTGGTGTTGCATGTGGAAGAGAATGTGTATTGGGTGAGCTGCTATAATCCAATGAATAAGTATTGAGCTAAAGAATAATAAATGTTCAATTGGGTGCATTGAAAGGCCTGACCATGGTCCAATATTTGTATTTCTATGGTGTAACGAATGAGCAATCCGGTATATTGGAGGCCAGTGTAATAATCTATGAACCCAATAAAAATGAAAAGAAATCCATAAGGGGGTCAAAAATAGTAAGGCAATCGACCAAATAGGATTGTCTAGCCACCCAAGAACAGGAGCATATCCGTTGGCCATCGCCCAAAACATTAGTATCTCGAATGCTGACCAGAAGAACACACCGCTGGTTAGTGTCCAAAACATGTTATCACGCACTTGGTTTCCAAATGTGAACATTCGACTTCTTTTTGTCATTTCTCGCTGATCAAACTTTAGACGATCACCTTGAGTTCTTCGCATGTGTAAAGATAAATGAAGACAACCTGCTACCACACTAATAAGCATAATATTTCGAAGGAATATTTTTAGTGTCCAGCCAAGCTCTAATGAAATGGTTTGTTCCAGTGAAGGTTGAAAGTACTTCCAAGCTAAAAATGCCAGACCAACAATGATTAAATTTTCTCCAAATACAAACCAGCGAGCCGAAAACCACCGAATAATATTCAAGGGGTTTGGTGGCCAATGAAATATTGGAGACGTTTGAATCGGAGCTTCAGGGCGATAGTTCCACTGTTGGGTAAAACGGCTTTTGGGTTCTTTTGAATTAATATTACTCATATTTAACTTACCTAGCGTGCTCGTCTCTTAATAGCTTAACTTTAAGAATTATTTAAATAAAGAAAAATTTTGCAAAAACAATTTTACCCATAGAATAAAGTGTTAAGATAATTATATACCTAGGAATTGATAAATATGAGACAAATGTAGACATGATAAGTATTTACAAAAACTGTTTGTGGGAAAACAAGGTATTAATATGTCATATTTTAAATTATTTTAAACAATAATAACTAATTAAAACTCCATATAAATCAAAATATGACATATTATATAGTCAGGCAAACCTAATGAGATTACGATTAATACTAGGCGATCAATTAAGCGAAAAAGTTTCAAGTCTGCATAATGTCGACAAAATTAATGATATAGTATTAATTTGCGAAGTTCACTCAGAAGCAACATATGTAAAACACCATAAAAAGAAAATTGCTTTTCTTTTTTCTGCAATGCGTCATTTCGCAGAAGATTTATTAAATCAGGGTTATAATGTCCTTTATACCAAATATGATGATGAAGCTAATACTGGATCTTTATTAGGTGAAGTGAAGCGAGTATTAAATATCCATAGAATTGAAAAAATAATTTTAACCAAACCAAATGAATACCGACTATTTTCTGAAATATTAAAATGGTCAAAGATACTAGGATTCCCTGTTGAAATTAAAGATGATGACAGATTTTTATGCGCAACTGAAGAATTCAACCTTTGGGCGAAAGAACGCAAACAGATTAGAATGGAATTTTTTTATCGTAATATGCGTCGTAAATATTCAATCCTAATGGATGGAGATCAGCCTATTGATGGGCAATGGAACTTTGATAATGACAATCGGAAACCACCTAAAGCTGACTTAGATATCCCTCAAACTTACTTAAGCGCACCAGATCTAATAACCAATGAGGTTTTAAAAGTAGTCGATAAAAGTTTTCCAGATCACTTTGGGGATCTATATCCTTTTAATTTTGCTGTGACGCGTGAACAAGCTTTAGAAGCCTTAGAAGAGTTCATAAGTAGGCGATTGCAGAATTTTGGTACATATCAAGATGCGATGGTAGAAGGCGAGCCATGGATGTTTCATAGCCATATCAGCTTCTACCTAAATTCTGGTTTATTAAACCCTTTGGAATGTATCAAACAAGCAGAAGAAGCATACTACCGGGGTTTTGCACCAATTAATGCTGTTGAAGGTTTTATACGTCAAATTCTTGGGTGGCGAGAATTTGTCAGAGGTGTTTATTGGTTAAAAATGCCTGAATACAAATCAGTTAATTATTTAGAAGCAACACGAAAGCTTCCTTCATTTTATTGGACTGGAGAAACAGAAATGAATTGCTTGCATCAATGTGTAAGTGAGACACGTGAAAATGCATATGCACATCATATTCAACGTTTAATGGTTCTTGGTAATTTTGTTTTGCTCGCTGGCATTCATCCAGATCAAGTAAATGAGTGGTATTTATTAGTTTATGCAGATGCATATGAATGGGTTGAGCTTCCAAATGTAACTGGAATGATATTGTTTGCAGATGGTGGAGTTGTGGGTTCAAAACCTTATGCTGCAAGTGGCGCTTATATTAACAAAATGTCCAACTACTGTAAGAAGTGTAAGTATAAAGTAAGTGAGAAGACCGGACCTGACGCATGCCCCTTTAATTATCTATATTGGGATTTCATAATAAGAAATGAGAAAAAGCTTCGTTCGAACCCGCGTATGGGTCTAATATATAAAAACCTTGATCGTATGGATCATAAAAAATATATAGCTATTAAATCTGATAGTGATCTTTTTTTTAACAATTTGGAAAAAGATGAAAAAGTTTGAATTACCTAAAGTTTTGTCAAATTTTTAAACTTTCGTACACGTCGGTTGAAAAATTGAAAATAGTTTTTGAGGACGTAACGTTTTGCTATCAATGCCGTCGGGGTTTGTCTAAAAGTGGTAGATAAAATGAAAAAAGATTTAAATATTGTGTGGTTTAAGCGTGATTTGCGAGTAAATGATCATGCTCCCTTATTGGCCGCATCAAAACTTAACATACCTATATTGCCACTATACGTGGTTGAGACTGATTATTGGAAGAAAAGTTTTAGTTCTCGACGTCACTGGCACTTTATTTATGACTGTTTGTGTGACCTCAACGTTTCACTGACGAATTTAGGTCAGCCTCTAATAGTTAAAGTTGGAGATATTTGTGATATCATTGAAAGCATCCAAGCAGAGTACAATATTTGTGGGGTATACTCTCATGAAGAAACAGGAAACCTTTGGACGTTTAATAGAGATATACGTGTTAAAAAAATATGTACTGTAAATAATATCCCAACACATGAGTATCCATCAAATGGTATTGTTCGCAAATTGTCATCACGTAATAATTGGTCAGCAATTAGAAATCAAAGAATGTCAGATAAAATCATATCAAAACCTAATAATTTAATTTCTGTACCCAGTTATAAATCAGATGAAATACCTGGAAAGAATAGTTCTATATTTGGAGAGAAGTTAATTGGTGGAGTTCAACGTGGGGGACGTGCTGCTGCAAAAAATGATTTAAGTGGGTTTTTAAATACTAGATCACAAAAATATTTATATCACATTTCAGCGCCTGGACTTTCATCCATATATTGCTCTCGATTATCTGCTCATCTGGCATGGGGAAGTCTTTCTGTTAGGGAGGTATTTCAGTCAATTAAAAAAAGAAAGAAACAACTTAATTTAGAAGACAAAAAATACTTTTTAAGAAACCTTACAGCTTTTAACTCTAGGCTTGCCTGGCGCTGCCATTTTATACAAAAGCTTGAAGATCAACCAGAAATAGAAACGCGTTGTATGCATCCAGCTTTTGAAGGTTTGCGAGATGATGATCACGATGAAGCAAAGTATCAAGCCTGGGCAACTGGATGTACCGGATACCCATTTATTGACGCATGCATGCGAAATCTGATTGCGGAGGGATGGATAACATTTCGAATGCGCGCTATGCTTGTAAGCTTTGCAAGTTATCAACTTTGGTTAGATTGGCGAGTTACGGGCAATCATTTAGCCAGATTATTTACAGATTATGAGCCTGGAATTCATTACAGCCAGTTACAAATGCAATCTGGCGTTACTGGTATAAATGCGATGCGAGTCTACAATCCAATTAAGCAATCAATTGAGCATGACCAAAATGGTCATTATATCCGAAAATGGGTACCAGAATTAAAACAGCTTCCAAATGAATTTATACATGAGCCATGGAAATGGGATAAAAACTTAATAGACAACGTTTCTTTTACTTTGGGGAGTGACTACCCAAAACCAATTATTGAGTATGCAGCATCTGCAAAGGAAGCTAAAGAAAAAATAGCTATTGCGCGTAAAAGCTCTAATTATAAAATTATTTCTAAATCAGTTTATAATAAACATGGTAGTAGGAAAGCTACTGCCAAGAGGATAAAAAAGCCAAAAGGTAATTCCCAATTATCCTTATTTTGATTTTCACCTTTGTGTTTAGCTTTTTAACAATTGAGGTTTAGTGAATTTAAAATAAAACAAACTTGACCGACCGGACGGTTTATTGTACTAATATTTACAATAAATTCTCCTAAAAGAGGTTTGATATGTATGCGCAAGAAGTAAAGTCGACGGGAAGTAAGCCCAAATCATTAAATAGTATGAGTGCTAAAGAAAAAGCTTTTCAGGAGAAGATAGACCGCGGGCAAAGGATAGAACCTAAAGATTGGATGCCGGAAGGTTATCGACGGACATTGCTTCGTCAAATGGGACAACATGCTCATTCAGAAATTGTTGGACAACTGCCGGAAGGAAACTGGATTTCACGAGCTCCGACTTTGGAGAGAAAAACTATTTTATTGGCAAAAGTCCAAGACGAGGCCGGTCATGGTCTTTATTTGTATTCAGCTGCCGAAACTTTAGGAAAATCACGTGACGAGATGACAAAGGAATTACTGTCGGGTCGTGCAAAATATTCATCGATATTTAATTATCCAACGTTAAATTGGTCTGACATGGGTGCGGTAGGCTGGTTGGTTGATGGAGCTGCGATTATGAACCAAGTGCCCCTTCAGAGGACCTCATATGGGCCCTATGCTCGGGCAATGGTACGAATTTGTAAAGAGGAGAGTTTTCATCAAAGGCAGGGTTTTGATATAATGATGAAAATGTCATTTGGCTCAAAAAAACAGAAAGCCATGGCTCAAGATTCACTTAATCGTTTTTGGTATCCATCCTTAATGATGTTTGGTCCCTCGGATAGCGAGAGTGTGCACTCGGCTCAATCAATGGCGTGGAAGATTAAAATTAATTTTAATGATGAGTTAAGGCAAAAGTTCGTCGACCAAACAGCGCCACAAGCGGAATACTTAGGGTTAACAATTCCAGATGAAAAATTAAAATGGAATGAGAAAACGGAACAATATGATTATTCTGAGCCAAATTGGGAAGAGTTTTTTGAAGTTATATCTGGTAATGGGCCTTGCAATACTGAGAGATTAGCTGCTCGGAACAAGGCGTGGGATGATGGTGAGTGGTTCCGTGATGGTTTGCTGGCCAATTCAACTAAAAATCAGAATTCAAAAATTGCAGCAGAGTAAGGGTTACTATGGCAAATGAATTACCATTATGGGAAGTATTTATTCGTGGTCAGCACGGGACAGCACATCGTCACGTGGGATCCTTACACGCCACTGATGCTGAAATGGCGATGAATAATGCTCGAGATGTATATACACGACGGAACGAAGGTTTGAGCATTTGGGTGGTTCCTTCAAGTGAAATTGTAGCCTCTATTCCATCAAAAAAGGGGCCATTATTTGATCCCTCAAAAGACAAAATTTATAGACATCCAAGTTTTTATAATATTCCTGTAGAGGTAAAAAAAATATGAGTGACCCTCGAATTCATTTGGCACTGCGGATGGGAGATAACTCTCTTATATTGGCGCAGCAAAATTCAAAATGGTGTGGTCATGCTCCAGCACTAGAAGAAGATATCGCTTTGGCTAATGTGTCACTAGATTTAATGGGGCATGCACAAATGTGGTTAGGGTTTGCTGCAGAGGTTGAAGGTGAGGGCCGAAATGCTGATACGCTTGCTTTTTTTCGAGATACAGAAGAGTTTCGTAATTCATTATTAGTTGAACGGCCCAATGTAGACTTTGCTACAACGTTAATGCGGCAGTACCTTTTTGATGTTTGGCACTTAGAGCAACTTTCACTGCTCAGTAATAGTTCAGATACTTTAGTTGCTGAGATTTCTCAAAAAGCGCTTGTAGAAGTTAGATACCATCGTGAAAGATCTCAAAGTCTCGTTATTAGGCTTGGGGATGGCACAATAGAGAGCCATAACCGTATGCAGGTAGCACTTAATGCACTTTGGTCGTATTTTGGTAGTTTCTTTGAAAATTCAAAAACCGATGAATTGCTCTTTGATTTACAAATTTCTTCTATGCCTTCATCCCTTTACCCGAGTGTTTTAGAGCAACTTAATCAGGATTGTGAGCTTTCTACCTTAAAAATGCCGGAGTCGGAGTTTTGGCAAAAAGGGGCAGTACAGGGGCATCATACCGAGAATTTAGGCTACATTTTAGCTGAAATGCAATATTTACAACGAACTTATCCAAACTCGAAGTGGTGATCTGTGGACGTTTTAGCTGTTAA
>MDSW01110270.1_pt1 | contig 44443 bp, 37 predicted proteins | sample 811171 | NCBI WGS metagenome assembly MDSW01 (sample SAMN05326641, study PRJNA326480) | marine metagenome | isolation source: seawater | place: Atlantic Ocean: North West | collected 2012
AAGTAGAAAGTTCGTGCCAGCTTATCGAGAGTTTTTATAAGATTATTTCTAAAGGGTACTTGCCTTCAGAGAGCGACTTCGAGCTAGGGGCTAAAATTATTAAGCAAAATAGTCATTCAATTGAGGAAATATTTTTAGATACGATTTGTTTAACTACGGATAAAAAAACTGTTGCACCGAAAAGTATAAATCAAAAAATCTACACGGATTCAATAAGAAAGAAAGATATAGTTTTTGGAACTGGTCCAGCGGGGACAGGGAAAACCTTTTTAGCAGTTGCTGCTGCAGTTTCATCTTTGAATAAAAAGAATGTTAAAAGAATAATTTTAACTAGGCCGGCAGTAGAAGCGGGCGAGAAGCTAGGATTTCTGCCTGGAGATTTAACTGAAAAAATTGATCCTTATCTTAAACCTTTGTTTGATGCATTAAACGAGATGATGGATTTTGAAAAGATTTCTATGCTTATAGAAAAGAATGTCATTGAAATAGCTCCTTTGGCATTTATGAGAGGAAGAACTCTCAATGATGCATTTATAATTTTAGATGAAGCTCAAAATACTACTTCTTCTCAAATGAAAATGTTTTTAACTCGTCTTGGTTTTAATTCCAAAACTATAATTACAGGGGATACAAGTCAAATTGATCTTGATAAAAATATAAAATCTGGTTTGATTGAAGCGATAACAATTCTAAATGGAATCGATGGAATTAGTTTTTGCACTTTCGATAATAATGACGTTGTAAGGCATCCGCTTACCAAGAAAATAATTGACGCTTATAAGTAAATTATCTCCCCTCTCTCAGGACCGATAGAAATCATTGTGATAGGAACAGACAAAAATTGCTCAATAAATTTAATGAATTTTTTTAAATTTTTAGGGACTTTTTTTGATTTCAACTGATCTAGGCTCCATGAATCAAATTCTTTGTATATAGGCTGTATCATATTAAGGTCGGTTAGATTCAAAGGCATCGATATTATTTTTTTATTTTTTATTTTATATCCCACGCAAACTTTTACAGATTCAAACATAGAAAGTACATCCACCTTCGTCATAGCAAGAGAGCTGATTCCGGATATTTGAATTGAATGTTTTAATGCTATCAAGTCTAGCCAACCACATCTTCGTGGTCTTCCTGTCGTGGCTCCATATTCGGTACCAAATTCTCTTAACGATAGCCCCTGATCGTCTGACATCTCTGTCGGGAAAGGACCATGGCCAACTCTTGTAGTATATGCTTTTGTAATACCAACAACTTTTCCTAAATCTTTAAAGGGCACGCCGGTACCAGATGAAGCTGAACCTGATATGGTTGAAGAAGAAGTAACATAAGGATAAGTTCCAAAATCAATGTCCAGCATTACGCCTTGAGCACCTTCAAATAGAACTTTCTTTCTTTTCTTTATTGCATTGTTAACATAGTCTTCGGTGTCGCAAACAAACTCTTTTATGTAGCTATAATTTTTTAATATTGAATTAAATATTGCCGCGGATGGGACTCTTTTCTCTCTAAAAACTTTTGTAAGAATAGCGTTTTTTTCTTTTAATATAAAATCAAGTTTACTTTTTAAGTCTTTTTTATTTTTTAAATCAATAATCCTTATTCCCTGTCTTGCGACTTTGTCTTCGTATGCTGGCCCTATACCTCTTCCAGTTGTTCCGATTGCATTTTTTCCTTTTAAATTTTCTCGGCCTTTTTCAATTGACTTGTGGTACGGAAGAATTATGTTAGCTAAGGAGCTTATTTTTAAGTTCTTATTAGTGACAGGAAAACCAAGACGTCTTAAAGATTTTATCTCTTGAACTAAAATTTGTAAATCTATAACAGTTCCGTTTCCTATGACTGAAACCTTTTTCTTTCTTAAAACTCCTGAAGGGATATGATGCAACACTACTTTTTTGTCTTTAATAATTATTGTATGTCCTGCGTTGCTTCCGCCTTGAAAACGAGTAATAATATCAAATTTTTCAGAAATTAAATCAATAATCCTACCTTTTCCTTCATCGCCCCACTGTGCACCAACTACAACAATGTTTTCAACTCGTGCCATTATAAATCCTCTTCTTGTAATTCTGTCAAACTATTAAAACTTCCGATCTTTTTGTTTTTCTTATTGTACAAATCAAGCGAGTCGTTAGTATTAATTTTTACTCTCATATCGTAATCACCTTTGTACTTATTTTTTTGATTAGATAGTATAGAAACAAATCCTTGAGAATTAAAAAAGTCTCTTGCTTCAAAAGATGATGATAAGTTTTTAATATTACTGTATTCGATAATAACAATCGGAATACCAAGGTTCTTGTACTCAATTTTGCTTAGAAGTGGTAAGATATTGATTCCAAATCCAACCGCTGGAACATTCTTGCCATATTTTTTAATTAAGTCATTGTAGCGGCCACCAGAAAGAACAATTTGATTTGCACCTGGTATTGCAATATCGAATGTAATGTCCGAATAGTAATTAAAATCTTTTACATCCAGCAAATCCACGGCTACCTTTAAGTAAGGATTAGATGTTTGTAAACTTTCGTATAAGAAATCAACTTTTTTGAGACCTCTCTGAACATGTCTTGGTAGCTTTTTAAGATTAATTTCTTTTCCAGATATTAAAGGAATCACATAATTGTTGAGGAACTCCTGTTCTTTTTTTTCTAAGGACTTATCCCTACTGAATTTTTTGATTGTGTCAAAATCTTTCTTATGAAAAAGTGGCCCTATTTTGTTTTTTATACTAGGAAGCCTAGAAAAAACAAAATTTAAAAAAAGTGAGGAATTAAGTGTGATGGTCTGTTTATCAAAACCTAATTTAGTTAAAATTCTTGATCCCAACAAGATTACTTCTAAATCAGATTCAATTTCATCGGATCCAATTAGCTCGCATCCAACCTGAAAAATTTCTCTTTTGTTTTTAGTGTCCTTCGGCTCGTTACGTATAACTCTTTCAACATAGGAAAGCCTAAAAGGAACAGACTCCTCTTTGTAGTTGGTAGCGACATATCTTGCGATTTGAGGAGTAACGTCAGACCGTAGACCCAAAACTTCTCCACTTAGTGGGTCTATAAATTTTATAATCTTAGGAAATTCTTCTTTTTTTGTACCTACCTCAAGAGATCCAAGTCGTTCGAATATCGGGGTAAGAAGTTTTTTGTAGCCCCATAACTCAGCCTCATCTAAAAAAATGTTTGATATGAAATCTATTTTTTTTACATCTTGGGTTCTATAGTCTCTGATTCCTATCGGGAGCAAAAAGCGTTCTGACATTAAAAAATTACCTGCTCAATACTCTTTATCTCTGGCAAATTAGCTAGATATTCTAAAGTTTCCTCGGAAACAGGAGAATCTACAGAAATGAATGACAACGCTGATTCTTGTTTAGATGAATCATCTTTTCTACTTAAGTAGAGGCGACCAATGTTAATGTTCTTTTTTCCTAAAGCTTCTCCTAATAAGCCTATTACTCCTGGCTTGTCATCGTTTTCTATAATTAAAACATTCCCTTCAGGTACAACATCGATTGCATGTTGGTTTAGTTTGGTCAAAATTGGTTTTTTCTTTCCAAAAATCGATCCGGAAACTGCGAAGCTTCCTGATTCTGTCTTTGCAATTAGCGTCATCAAACTTGAAAAATCTTCTTCAGCAGTTAGCTTGACTTCTTTCAACTTGATTCCTCTTTCTTCAGCAATTAATGGTGCATTAACAAAAGTCACAGGGGCGCTCATAATTGGAGAAAGGTACCCTTTGAGCGCTGAAATAGTTAATGGAGAGACATTCATTTCGGCAATATTCCCTGTATATTCAACTATTATTTCTTTTACGCTAGTTTTACATATTTGTCCCAAAAAGATTCCAAGTTTGTCAGATAATTCAAGAAACGGTTTAATTTCTGCAATGACTTCTTCACTCATGGAGGGCATGTTGACTGCATTAGTTACCACACCTTTATTTGCATATTCTATTATCTGTTCAGCCATAGCAATACCAACTTTGGCTTGGGCTTCTTCCGTTGATGCACCGAGATGAGGTGTGAAAATAATTTTACTGTTTTCTTCAAAAATTGGTGATTTAAAATTAGGCGGCTCCTCTTCGTATACATCAATTGCCGCTCCTGCAACTTTTCCTGACTTAACTGCTTCAACTATATCATGTTCATTAACAATTCCTCCGCGGGCACAATTTATAATAATTACACCATCTTTCATCAAACTTATTGTGCCATTGGAAATTAAATCTTTAGTGGCCGCAGTAAGAGGTGTATGTACTGTTATTATGTCCGAGCGCTCAAAAATTTCGTCCATTGTAACAAGATCAATAGGAAGGTTTAATTTTGTGTCTTTTGATATATAAGGATCGTGAGCTATTACTTTCATTTTTAGACCTATTGCTCTTTCTGCAACCAACCTACCTATGTTGCCCATTCCTATTATGCCCATTGTCTTTCCATAGAGCTCTTTGCCTTGAAAGCTTGATCTTTCCCACTTTTTATCTTTCATTGAAGAATAGGCTTGAGGTATGTTTCTAGCTAAGGAAAATAAAAGTGCTATTGTATGTTCAGCCGTAGTAATCGCATTAGCTGAGGGTGTGTTCATAACAACAATTCCCTTCTTTGATGCTTCTTGTACATCGACATTGTCGACGCCTATACCTGCTCGTCCAATTAATTTAAAATTCTCTCCTAAACTTTCTATAATCTCTTTGTCAATTTTAGTTGCACTTCGTACCACTACTGCATCATAATCATTGATAATTTTCATTAATTCTTTCTTGTCTATTTTTTTTCTTAAATCAACATCGATGTTAGGGTGTTGAGTTAATAGGTCAAGCCCCTGTTTGGAGAGGCCGTCGGTTATCAGTATTTTCAAATAAATCCTCCAGTGCTTACGAAATAAAAATATATTTTAGCAATCGGTTAATGTCAATTAATAGTAATAATTGTAAAAATTAAAGGGTAAGTATAAGATTTATCTGTGAATCAAGAAACTAAAATGACTTTTTTGCAGCACTTTGGCATTTTACGAAAGAGTTTTATAAAAATCATTCTTTTAATAATTATTCTATTTATCCCGGCCTTTATTTTTAGGGATCTTTTAATGGATTTTGCTCTTATGCCAATGAGTCAATCTCTACCTCCAGATTCAAATATTATTTTCACAAAGCCGGCTGAGGGTTTGGCTTCTAATATTAAGGTTGCATTTCTTTCTAGTTTTATAGCAACAATGCCTCTAATTATTTATGAAGCATGGAGCTTTGTTAAGCCTGCATTATATGAAAATGAAAAAATTGTATCTTTGGTAATTATAGTAATTGGTTCTTTGTTATTTTTTGTTGGTGCTTCATTTTGTTTCTTCTTTGTTGCCCCATTAGCATTTGACGTTTTAATAAATGAATACTCTTCGGAATCAATAACTGCTCTACCTAACATAAGCGATACTCTAGGCTTCTTAACCTCTCTAATATTAAGTTTTGGAATAATTTTTGAATATCCATTAATAATTTTTTTATTATCTAGGTTTGGTTTAGCCTCTTCTAGTTTTTTATCCTCAAAAAGAAAATATGCCATACTTATAGCTTGTATTCTTTCCGCAATTTTAACACCAACTACAGATGTAATATCGATGATGTTCATGCTTTTGCCATTACTTTTGTTTTATGAGATTGGTGTTTTAATAGCTTTCTTGTCTCGTAAAGATGATTGATAAGGAATCGTAATAATAGTAATCTTAATAAATCTATCAAGGGGGCTAATATGGATTTACCATTAGTAGATTTTGTATCAGGCAATTTGCAACTTAATCCATCGTCTAAACATATAGAGGATTTTATTAAGGGTGAAACTCTCTATCATGGATCTGTTCAAATTACACCTTTCAGGCACAAAGAGTACATAAAGAAGTTTAATAAAAATTATCTACTTTCTATAGATTATTCATATATGGAAAAAGTTGGATTGACTGATCCTGATAGAGATTTAAAGAAAAAAAAATTTAACATTATTAACCCTGCGTTTGTCAGCCAAGGATACCTCTTTAATGTTGGATTTGGTTTGAGTGTTCACGATATTTCATTTAATGCTATAGCAAATTTATCATATAAAAATCTTCAATATGGTTCACCTGTTTTTGAAGGAGACATCTTGTTCGCTAAATCTGATGTGCTTGGCATTGAAGTGAAAAAAGACGCGGCTAGTAATGGATCCGTTCAAGTCAAAACAACAATTACGAATCAGCGTGATGAGATTGTACTCCAGTATGTCAGACAAGTTCTTGTTAGAACGAGGAAGGGTTCGACTATAGATTCTCAAACAACAACTGTGAATCAGCCCTTAAATATAGATCTAGACAAATGTGTTATACCTTTTAAATTTGAAAATCTTAATAAAGAATTTAATTTTGCAAGAGACCCTAAAGTAGGTGGAGATATTGAAGTTATCCCTGGGAAAGTAATTAATTTTAAAGCTTTCGAAGAATTTAAAGAAGGCGAAGTTTATGAAGGTAATTTTTCTCAATCAATTAATTTAGTAGATTTCAGTTGGTTACAAATTAGCACACTTAATGATGCCAGCATTCATCACACACCATCCTCAAACTTTATTGGCTATGGTGGAGCAATAAAATCTTTAGTTGAAGGTGAAGTAAGCCATCATATTCCATATGCTTATTTTATAGGAATGAATTCAGGTTCACATGACGCCCCAACTTATCCCGTTGATATAGTTCAGTCGTCATTTGGATCTACGAATGAAGATGATGAAAAGATTATTGGTAGCTTTGAAGTAAAAGAAAAAATAAAAATTAAAAATAGGGACGACTTTGGTGTTCTAAAAATCGAACTAAGAGGCGACAAGATTGTTACCGAAGCAGGGCTTAAGGCTTACGAACAGACCGGTTTTAAGGGGGTAGCTAAGATTAAGGACAACTCAATTAGGGTTTTAACAATGGAGATGCTTGTAGCTATACCAACCCAGGGGTCATACAGATAATGACTGATAAAAAATATCCTATTAATGATTTGAGCCACCCGGTGACTTATAAATGGGTAAATGATTTTGATTACGATTGGAACACTAAAAGCAATCAACAAGATTGGGTTCTTCCAAAAGTATTAAAAGAACAGGCGGACAAAATTCCTGATAAAGCTTTTCTACAATTTAGTTATGACGACCCTCTAACGTTTGCCGAAGTCAACAAAGCTGCAAATCAAATAGCAAATTCTCTTAGAGAATTAGGAGTTGAAAAGGGAGATAAGGTTTCAGTTTATATGCCCAATTCTCTAGAAATTTGTCTTGCTTGGTTTGGTATTCTGAAAAATGGCTCTGTTATGGTTCCTGTAAATACAGCTTATGTAATGGATTTTTTACAATATATAATAGAAAGCTCTGACTCAAAATTAATTATTATCGCAGAGGAATATATGGAGCGCCTTGCTAATATACAAACAAGAATACCGCTAGTAGACAATGTTGTGGTCTGGCCTCGAAATGGTGGCGATGAAATTGAAACGGCGGGATACGTTACCAAAAAATGTATGTCTTGGAGCAATTTTGTTAATCAAGGTTCAGATTCTGAACCAGAGGTAGAAGTAACTCATTTGGATCATGCTAGATTGATGTATACGTCTGGAACCACAGGTAAATCTAAAGGAGTGGTTAGACCTTGTGCTGCTGACTATTCATCAGCCCAGAATTACGCAAGCATAATGGATATAAATCCAGACGATACTGTTTTTACTTGTCTTCCCCTTTTTCATTCCAATGCAATGGTAATGGGTGTGTATCCTGCTATGATTAGGGGCGCTAAAGTAGTCGTGGAGGAAAAATATTCCGCAAGTAAGTTCTGGAAGTGGATGAAAGACTTTGAAGTTACAAAATTTAATCTTGTTGGAGTTATGTCTTATTTTATGTGGAACGCTCCCGTTGTGCCAGAAGAAAAAGAACATAAGGTTAAACTTGTTTTGGGAAGTCCTGCGCCACATGACATAATAGAACCGTTTATGGAAAGGTTTAATATTCTTTTCATGGAAGGCTATGGGTTGACAGAAGTTGGACAATGTACTTTTATGAGACCTGGTGATCCCTTCAGAGTAGGTTCGTGTGGTAAAGAATCCCCTGGATACGAAATAAAAATTGTAAATCCTGAAACAGATGAAGAGCTTCCAAGAAACACCCCGGGTGAGCTTGTTTTAAGACCGCGTATCCCCAACATCTGTTTGCACTATTATTATAAAATGCCAGAGAAAACGGTTTCTGATTTCAGAAATTTATGGTTCCACACAGGTGATTTATGTCGAATGGATGAGGATGGATATATCTTCTTTATGGATAGAGTTAAAGACTACATAAGAAGAAGGGGCGAGAATATAAGCTCTTTTGAAGTAGAAAATCTTATTTCGACTCATCCTAATATTGAAGAATCCGCGGCCATAGCAGTAAAGCTTGATGAACAAGGAAGACATTCCGAAGACGAATTGATGATTGTCATAGTTCTAAAAGAAGGAAAAGATTTAAATCCAAACGAATTAATAGAGTTTCTTAAACCAATAATGCCCAAATTTATGATACCAAGATTTGTTAGATTCAGGGATTCTTTACCAAAAACTCCCACTAATAGAGTTCAAAAAGTTAAGCTCCGTGAGGAAGGAATCACTAAAGATACCTGGGACTCCCTAAAAAAATAAAGTTACTTGTCCCAAGGATATTTCTTGCTAGGCTTTTGTTTGTACGGATTCTTCATCTCAGGATTAAAATACTTGAACGTATTTACATGCTGATCTGTATAAGATCCTGGTGGATAGTATTTGTCATAAAAATCTAAATCCAAATTCTGTGCCTGAAAAACTAATCTCATGTACATCGGGTCAACATAAGCAGGGAATGAACCATAGGTGTCAAAAATATAATCTGCCACTGATTTAACAATTTCATTTGTAGTATCAGTAGGTCTTGGAGCTTTAACTAAATGCTTATCAGGTTCTTCATAAGGGAAAGGTTTGTTGTCGTCCCAAGCAGCCCATTTATGTTCATCCATTTTATCAAAAGCTTCTGACATTGTTTTGTAATAAGGTGGACAATATCCTTCAAAGACTCCATCTTTGCCGACGGGTCTTGTTGGTCCAGATTTTGGCTGTTCAAATCTAAATCCTAAGCCCTTAAAAAGCTCTGGGTTTGAACCTAGTGTGAACCTAGGTATTAGCCCTGTGAAAGTCCATCCACCTAAGCCAAGCGCTTGAAGTGCTAGTGACATATTTTGACAAATAAATGCTTGTTCTACATTTAAACCAGTTAGAATTCGTACCTCTAAATCATAAAGTGACATTTTAACGTCTTCTTTGATTCTTCCTTCCGCAATCCATTTTTCTTGGCCACATGAACGGTTATTTTCTTTATCCCAAATATTGAAGGCATAAGTGCTACTACAATATAAGGTCAATAAATTTAAATACTCTTCTGTTATATCGGTTACCGGTATAAAAGTAGTTGTACCAGGCTTATTAGTATTCCATTGATTAAAATCGAACAACCCCGGCATCTTGTCCGGAAGGTTTGCTCTTCCATCTTCTAATTTAACTAAACCCTCTCTGTATAGCTCTAACAATCTATCAATCTTGTCATTTTTATCAAGCTTAAAGAACATATCAAGCTCTTTGTCTTTAGGTAACATATTTTTTACGTCAACCCAGTATAACCCTGAATCGTTAGTAAAAAATAATTCTGTACCATGGTTATTACAAGCAGATGGCCAAGTTCTACCAGTCCATTGGCATAACAAATCGATACCGTTTTCAGGTGGTAAATCTGCAAGACATAACCCCGTTAATCCTGTTCCAGCCCACACTAGCATTGCTTCTTGAAATTCAGTTAGAGGTATAGGTGGAATGTCTGATTTGTGACCCAAGGTACTATCAGAAGGAAGCTCCATGCCTGCTCCAAATCTTCGCGATCTTCTATTAAAAATTGCTTCGAACAAAGGATAGTTTAGCGCCGCCTCATAATTAACTTTAGTTTTTCCGTTTCCATTTTTTTTAGCCATTAGAATCCCCCTAGGGTTTTAATAATTATAGCAAAATCGGTATAAAGAAAAAAGGATATTTAAATAAGTTTTTTCAGTTCGTTTCTTTTGATCTCTTTAATAGCAAGTTTAAGTGTAGATATACCAAGTGTAGAACACTTGGGTCTTGATAAAGTTAGCTCTTCACCTAAAATATCCGACATTAGCTCCGGTCCCATATTAAGAATTTCATCAATTTCTTTGCCCAGAACCATTTCGGATATTATTGACGTACCAGCTTGGCTGACTATACAGCCTTCACCTTCAAACTTAAAATCTTTTATTATACCCTTCTCTACCTTAAGACAAATGCTTATTATGTCACCACAACCTGGGTTGCCCCCTTTCTGTAGTACATCACAGTGTCCTTTTTCAACATCTGCATCATCAATGGTTCCCGTATTTCTAGGATTCTCGTAATGATCCAAGATAAAGTCCATCAGCTCTTGTTTATCTTTTGATTGCTCAGACATTGTTTTACCAGTTATTTTTCAATAGGCGCTTGTACTAGATTGCCCCACTCTGTCCATGAGCCATCATAGTTTTTTACATCACTGAATCCGAGCAAATAGGTCAACACGAACCAAGTATGTGAAGATCTTTCTCCTATTCTACAATAAGCAACTACATCGTCTCCGGATTTAAGCCCAGCACCATTTTGATAAATTTCTACCAATTCGTCTGCGGACTTAAAGGTGCCATCCTCGTTTGCTGCTGTAGCCCAAGGAACACTGGCTGCATTAGGAATGTGTCCGCCTCTTAATGCTCCTTCTTGTGGGTATGCTTCCATATGAAGAAGTTCCCCAGAATACTCTTTAGGTGAACGAACATCAATTAATGGTTTTTTTTGATCACTATGTGCTTTCACGTCATCCCTAAAAGCTCTGATTTTATTGTTGACTGCGGAAACTTTGTAATCTGACGCTGGATTAGAAGGCACATCTTTAACAACAGGCTTATTTTCATCTAGCCATTTCTGTCTTCCTCCATTCATAATTAAGCAATTTTCATGGCCATAAATTTTGAATGTCCATAACGCATAACATGCCCACCAATTACTTTTGTCCCCATAGAAAACAACTGTATCATCTTGGGAAATTCCTTTTGATGACATTAGGGCTTCAAAGTTTTCTTGATTAACGTAATCTCTGATAAGACTATCTTGAAGCTCTGTCTCCCAATCAAGTTTTATTGCTCCTTCAATATGACCGACTTCATAAAGAAGTATGTCTTCATTTGATTCCACAATTTTAATTCCGTCTTTATCCTTGTTTTCTAATACCCAATCAGTAGAAACTAGAACTTCAGGATGTGCATAATCTGCCATTTTTCCATCCTCCTTGTCCAACTTTTAGTCTAATTTGACCAAAAACTGCATATAAACTATAAAAAAACGCTAGAAATTAAGGATACAACAGTTTCAATTTTTGACAAATTTTTTTATTTAAAATTGAATTTTTTGGTATATCATCATAATTATGTCTGAGCATAAAAATCAAGAAACGGTAGATGAGAATATAGAGGACCTAGAAAAAGAAGATTCTTCCTCCCTTGAGACAGAAGAAGCTTCAAGCTTTGAGTCTGAAACAGAAGAAGTGGAAGAAGAAAAGGTCTTATCGTATCCAGAGCGTGTACCAAATTCCAAAAGAGGTGTTTCTTATTCTCATTCTTATGTAATGATAGGTCTTGTTGTTGTAATAATAGTTTTTAGTCTTGTGATTTCAAATTTTACTCTTTCTTACTAATCGACTTAAATGTTTTTTTAGATACTTAGCTGTGTCAGACTTAGAACATCTCTCAAAATCTGATACAGGTCCTTGAAAAATTATATGTCCGCCTAATTCTCCACCTTGGGGGCCTAAATCAATAATGTAATCGCTTGCATTAATAACATCTATATTGTGTTCAATTATAATTATTGTATTTCCAGATTCTCTAAGTTTGTAAATAACATTTAGCAATTTGTCTACATCTGAAAAATGTAAACCAATTGTCGGTTCATCAAGAATATAAAGACCCTTTCCTGTGTTTCTTTTTATTAATTCTTTAGAAAGTTTAATTCTTTGTGCTTCGCCACCTGACAAAGTTGTAGCTGGTTGACCTATTCTTAAATATCCTAGACCAACTGAATTTATAAGTTGAATTTTAGATTTTAAAACTGGGAAACCATTAAAAAAAATCTCCGCATCTTCAAAAGTCATATCAAGTACGTCGGCTATGTTCTTGTTTCTGTATCTAACTTTTAAAGTTTCTAGATCAAATCTTTTGCCTACACAAGACTCACACTGGACAGTTACGTCAGGAAGAAAATTCATCTCGATTTTTATGCTACCAGCCCCCGAACATTCATCACAGCTTCCATCTTTAACATTGAAGCTAAACCTCCCTGGTGAGAACCCTTTCAGTCTCGACTCCTGTAAGGATGAAAAAATTTCTCTTATCGAAGAATAAATTCCGGTGTAAGTTGCTGGGTTAGACCTGGGAGTCCTTCCTATGGGAGATTGGTCAATATTGATTATTTTATCAAAATGTTCAAACCCCTTTATAGACTTAACAGATGAAAATGATTTTTTATTTATACGTCCTGGCGAAATTGATAAAATTTTAAATATTGTATCTATAGCTAATGAACTTTTTCCAGAGCCTGATACCCCAGTTACACATGAAATCTTTCCTAATGGCACTCGAACATCAATCTCTTTTAAATTGTTAAGTTTTGCTCCAAATATTTCTAAATAATTTTTTGCTAATATTGTTGATCTATCGATTTTTACTTTCTTTGCCCCTGACAAGAACTGTCCAGTTATAGAAAGTTTATTTTTTTCTATATCTTTAACTTTTCCAGTTGCTACAATTCGTCCACCATCAGTACCTGCGCCTGGTCCTATATCTATAATATGGTCACCGCTCCTAATAGTTTCTTCGTCGTGTTCAACAACAATTACGGTATTCCCTCTTTTTTTCAAATCTTTAAGAGATTGACATAACATGTTGTTGTCTCTTGGGTGAAGTCCAATAGTAGGTTCGTCCAACACATAAGTAACTCCTGTGAGTTTGGCTCCAAGCTGAGATGCTAGTCGAATTCTTTGAGCTTCACCTCCAGATAAAGTAGGGGCAGTACGATTTAGTGTTAAATAATCAAGACCGACATTAGATAAAAACTCTAATCTGTTTAGCAATTCGCTTTGGAGTTTTTCCCAGATTTGTGCTTTTGATCCTTTGAATTTTATTTTTTTAAAAAAACTATAGGAATCTTTTACTGAAAGTGAACATAGTTGAAATATATTTAAACTGTTAACAAATACGCTAAGTGCATACTTATTAAGTCTGCTACCTTGACATTGATTGCATGATTCTTTCTTCTGATACTTTTTAAGGAAGCTTCTAGTTTCTTCGGATCTAGATGATTCGTACCACTCTTCGAGAATATTTATTATTCCATTAAATTTCTTATATTCATTATCATATTCGAGTATGAAACTCGTTAATGTTTTCTTCTCTGAACCATAAAAAATTAAATTCTTTTCTTTGTTAGTTAAGTTGGAGAAAGGGATTGAGTCTTTAATTTTATTTTGTTGAACAAATTCTTTTAATATCTTTTTGTAAGATTGAGAATCTTTTATGGGTTCAATAGCTCCTTGCTTTATAGACTTAGTTGTATCGGGGACAATTAAGTCTTCATCGAAATATTCAAACTGACCGAGTCCATCACATTCTTTGCATGCACCGTAGGGGCTATTAAATGAAAAAAGTCTAGGCGAAACTTCCGGCAACGAAATTCCACAGTTGCTACAGCTTAAGCTTTGGTTGAAAATTTTCCTTTTGGATTCTGTTTCTATTAAAGCTACTCCTTCTCCGTATTTTAGAGCAGTCTCGAGTGATTCGCTTAGTCTATTATAGTTTTTTGTAACAACTTTCATGCTATCAACATAAATATCTACATCATGTTTTTTTTGTTTTTCCAAAATTATATTTTCATTTAAGTATCTTATCCTGCCATTTATACGAGCGCTCGAAAACAGCTTGGATGCCCAAGCAAGTTCATTTTTGAATTCCCCCTTTTTTCCAATTGCAATAGGATAATAAATTTCAATGGTTTGATTTTTAAAATCGTTTGTTAATGAATCGAGGATGGATGTCAAACTAGTTTCTTCTACAATGTTATTGCATTTGTAGCAAGCGATATTTCCTAATCTAGAATATAATAGTCTAACAAAATCATAAATTTCAGTAATTGTCGCAACTGTAGATCTTGGGTTGCGCATAAAAGTTTTTTGATCTACTGAAACTGAGGGTGACAAACCAGATATATAATCCAAGTCTGGTTTTTTAAATCTATCTATAAATTGTCTTGCGTAATTCGATAAAGATTCTAGATATCTCCTTTGGCCTTCTGCGAATATGGTGTCGAAAGCTAATGTAGATTTTCCTGACCCACTAATTCCAGTTAGAACAGTTATTGCGCCTCTCGGAATATCAATGTCAATATTCTTTAAATTATTCTCTTTTACACCCTTAAGCTTTATGTGTTTCACTTTGTATCCTTATTTGTCTATTTGTGTGAGCCATTTAAAAATATTTAAGTTCGTCTTTGATTTAGAAAGTTCGGGGTGCCATTGTACTCCAAGAATTTTTTGGTTGTCGCTCTCTAAAGCTTCTATGATTTGATCAGAACTTTCTGCTGATGATTTTAATGTTTTTGCTATTCTATCTACAGCTTGATGATGATAACTTTTAACTTTTAATGTTTTCTTTTTCACTATCTTGTTTAACAATGAAGGGCTGGCAATATTAATTGTATGTCTTGCTCCATCTGTATGCTTAATCGATTTTGGGAAAATAGATTTAATATCTTGAAACAATGTCCCTCCTAAACAAACATTTACGAGTTGCATGCCGCCACATATTCCTAAAATCTTTTTCTTTTTCTTGTTCATCTCGTTTATGTATAAAATTTCACTTTTTGTTCTATTAAGATCAAGTGGGTTGATATTCTTGGTTTTCTTCTGGTCATAGAAAGAAGGATTGATGTCTCTGCTGCCAGATATGATAATGGCATCAATTTTTGTCACTAATAATCTTACATCCTTTTGTGAAGTAATCATGGGCAGATAAAAGGGCACTCCTCCAACTTCAAGTATTTTCTCAGAGTAAAATTTTTCTGATTCAAAATATTTACCTTTAATGTCACAAGTAATTCCGACTACCGATTTTCCCATATAACTATTATTGTTTATTTTTAATTAATTCAAAATCTTTTAATTCTAGGATAAATCATATAAGATTAGAAAATTATGAAAGCAGAAAAATATGAGGTTTTGGTAGTAGGAGGTGGCCACGCTGGTTGTGAAGCAGCGCTAGCTTCTGCCAGGATGGGAACAAAGACCCTTCTTATAACAGCAAACCTAGATACTATCGGTGTTATGTCGTGCAACCCTTCTGTTGGTGGTGTTGGCAAAGGTCATCTAGTGAGGGAAATTGATGCCCTAGGTGGTGAAATGGCAAAAGCAGCGGATTTTGCCTCTATTCAGTATCGAAGACTGAATACTCGCAAAGGACCGGCTGTTCAAGCTACACGAATTCAAGCTGACCGTACTTTGTATAAAACTTACATGAAAAAAACAATAGAATCGCAACAAAATTTAACTGTAAAACAAAGATTGATTCACTCGCTATTAGAAAAAAACGGGAAGATTATAGGTGTGACAACAAGCCATGGTGAGGAAATATATTCAAATTGTGTTGTCATAACTCCTGGGACTTTCCCAAATGGACTTATTCATGTGGGTGATAGTCAAGTTAGTGCGGGAAGAGCTGGCGAAGCACCGACTAAAGAAATTGCAAATTCATTTAGAGAACTGGGTTTAAATGTTGGAAGATTAAAAACTGGAACTCCTCCTAGGCTTGATGGGAAAACAATCAATTGGAATAAAACTGAAATCCAAGAGGGTGATAAAAATCCTTTGTTTTTTTCATTTGTAAACTTTGAAATAAGAAATAAGCAATTGCCTTGTCACATAACTTATACAAATGAAAAAACTCATGAAACAATAAGAAAGAATATCCATAAATCTCCAATGTATTCTGGAAAAATTGAAGGAGTAGGCCCTAGGTATTGTCCCTCGATTGAAGACAAAATAGTTAAGTTCCCTGATAAAGAAAGACATCAAATATTTTTAGAGCCTGAAGGGCTAAGCACTTACGAAATTTACCCAAATGGTATTTCAACTAGTCTTCCAATCGATGTTCAGATTAAAATTGTTAATAGCATGGTTGGTCTTGAAGAGGCTCAATTAATGCGTCCTGGTTATGCGGTGGAATATGATTATTGTGATCCAACGGACCTTCACTTTTCTCTTGAAAGTAAAAAAGTGCCAAATCTTTTTTTGGCTGGTCAAGTCAATGGAACAACGGGCTACGAAGAAGCGGCAGCACAAGGGCTTATGGCTGGAATTAATGCTTCGCTTAAAAATAAAAATTCAGACCCTTTAGTTTTAAAAAGGTCAGAATCTTATATTGGGATACTAATTGATGATTTAGTGACACTAGGTGTGGATGAACCATATAGAATGTTTACTTCGAGAGCAGAACATAGGCTTTTGCTTAGAGATGACAATGCCGATTTTAGACTCACTCCTATTGGTCATAAAATTGGACTAATTGATGAGAAAAGATTTGAAAATTTTCAAAATAAAATATCTGAATATAATCACATAATGAAAAAATTAGAATCGTCCAAAATTGTGCCATCTGATAAAAACAATAAGATTTTACAGGGCATTGGAACTGCGAGCTTAAAAAAACCTTGCACCTTTAAAGAAATTTTAAGAAGATCTGAGGTCGTATATGATGATTTAATTAAGTTCGATTTAGATTGTCAGATTAAGGATAACAAAATTTTAAAATCTTTGATTGAAAATGAAATTAAGTACGAAGGGTATATTGATCGTCAGAATCAAGATATAAACAAAGTTGCTAAACTTCAAGAGACTTTGATACCAATTGAGTTAAACATAAATCAGATTCCTGGCTTATCAAATGAGCTCAAACAAAAATTTATAAAATTAAAACCTAAAACTCTAGGGCAAGCCTCAAGAATTTCTGGTATTACTCCTGCTGCGTTAAGCATTTTAATGGTTTATATCAAGAAGAATGAAATCAGCGCGGAAAAGAATCTCTAAAATTGTTAAAAATTATCTTGTTTATTTAAAACTTTCTTGATTTCATCCAACGAAGAAACTGGCATTTGGCAAGAATAGTCTTTGCAAATAAAGATTTGTAACTTGTCTGTAAGTTCCGGAATGAAATCATAGGTTGATAAAATATCCATGTATATATTCTTGTGATATTCGGAAGAAATATAAAAGATAGATTTGTTTAGATGCCGAAAATTAACAATGTAGTCAATTAGCTCGTCATCTAAGTTCGGTTCCTTGTTTTTATTAAGTATCACAATCTGAAGATTCTCAGACAGTAAAGAATAATGATTAGATAAAAACTGTGTAAGATTGATTGGAAATTTTTTTGCCATTTCCCCTAGCTGAGAAGAAAGCTTAATAGCTTTTGCATACAGTTCTTCATCTTTTGTATATCCTGCTATTTTTATTAATCCATATAATGCAGTGGAGTTTCCTGAAGGGATAGCTCCATCTAGCAAATTTTTTTGTCTAACGATTATGCTTGTATCTTGGTTTGTTGTTGCAAAAAAAGAGCCTTTCTCTTCATCCCAGAACAAGTCTATCATCTTGTTGCATATCTCAACTCCATACTTAAGAGTTTCCGGGTTTAATGTTGTTTCATAAAGGTCGATAGATGCTTTTAGTACAAAAGCATAATCATCTATCATCCCGTCAATTGCTACTTTGCCATCGCGGTAACAGTGGAACAAAGTATGATTGTTAGATGTCATTTTGTTTTTAATGAAATTAAATGCTCCTGATGAAATCTCCAAATAATCATGGCTCTTAAACGTCCTTGCCGCCTTAGCAAAAGACGAGATAGCTAGTCCATTCCAATCTGTTAAAATCTTGTCATCCATTGATGGTCGTATTCTTTTACTTCTTTCTTTCTTTAATTTGTCTTTTATGCGCCTTGCTTCAGAAACCACCATCTCTGAGTCCAGAGAGAAAGTGGAAGCAAAAGTTTCAAGTTCGTTTTTCAAGAAAACAATATTTTTTCCATTCTTGCTTTGAGTAGCCTCTTCATTGAAATTGCCATCGGGCTCAATATTGTAAAGGTGCTCGAAAAAGAAATACTCATCACTGGTTAATATCTTTTTTAATTCGTCACTAGTCCACAAATAGAACGTGCCCTCTTGGCCTTCACTATCGGCATCTTCAGCTGAAAAAAAACCTCCTTCTTCGGAAAGCAAAATTTCTTTTATATAAAAATATATCTCTTGAGTTGTATGTTTGAATAAATCTTTGTTCGTTAACCGATGTGCCTCCGTTAATGCTTCCAACATAAGAGCTTGATCGTACAACATTTTTTCAAAATGTGGGACAAGCCACTTAACGTCGGTAGAATACCTATGGAAACCGAAGCCTATATGATCATAAATGCCTCCTAGTATCATTGAAGTTAAAGTTTGGTCAATCATTCTTAATGCATCTTTGTTTTTAGCATCTAAGCTATATCTTGATAAAAAGATTATGTTGTGTGGGCTTGGGAATTTTGGTGCTTCGCCAAAGCCACCATATTTTTCATCAAAAAAATCTTTTAGGCTCTCAAAGATTTCCGTCATTTCTTCTTGTTTAATAAAACTGTCTGGAATTGTTGGGTTAGATACATTCTTCAATGAACTAACAATGCTGTCTGCTGATTTTAGGACCTCTTCTCTTTTTGTCTTCCATGCCTCTTCTACTTTAGGTAACAAATCCAATAATCCAACTAGACCATTTTTGCTAACCTTAGGAAAATAGGTTCCAGCAAAAAAAGGTACACGGTCTGGGGTCATTATTATGGTTAGCGGCCAACCTCCTCTGCTTGTCATCATTTGACACACTGCCATATATATACTGTCTAGGTCTGGTCTCTGTTCTCTGTCTACTTTAATAGAAATAAATCCAGAATTTAAAATATTAGCAACTTCTTTGTCTTCGAAAGATTCAGTTTCCATAACATGGCACCAATGGCATGTTGAATAACCAATTGAAAGAAATATTGGTAAATCTTTTTCACTAGCTAAAGCAAAAGCTTCTTCTGACCAAGGGTGCCAGTTAACAGGATTTTCTGCGTGTTGAAGCAAGTAGGGACTATTCTCTTTATTTAATTTATTCGTCATTCAAGTAGTTCCTTCATAGCTAATTGCATGTCTTCCCAAACTAGTTTTTTTCTAGAGCCGTCACGCAGCAAGGCCGCTGGATGATAAGTTACAAGAATTTTTGCATTATATTTATCAAAAAATTTACTTCTTAAATCCATTATTCTCTCCTTGGTTCCCAAAATTCCTTCAGCAGCAGTTGCACCAAGACAAACTATTATTTTCGGCTTAACAAGTGATATTTGTCCAAGAAGATAGCGTGAGCAACATTCCATCTCTTCTAATTCTGGTTTACGATTGCTTGGGGGTCTACATTTAACTATGTTACATATATAAACTTCCTCACTTGATAAGTTCATTGCTTCGATAATTTTATCTAGTAGCTTTCCCGCTCTTCCAACAAAAGGGAGTCCTGTGGCATCTTCATCTTTTCCTGGACCCTCTCCAATAAACATAAGTTTAGCTTTATTGTTTCCCCTAGAAAAAACTGTTTTCGTTCTCTCTTTATGTAATGTACAAAGTTCACATTCTTCTACCGCTTTTTTGATTTCTTCAAGAGTTTGAAAATGTGATTTTTTATCTTTATTGCTAATTAAATCTGAGAGGGTGTTTTTGTTCTTTTTGTTCAAAAAAACTCCATCAACACCTATGGACTTTAGATTGCTTATGTCCTTTTTTATTTTTTTTATATGACTACTTCTATCTTCTTGATTCATAATGTATATATTAAAATTAAACTATAATGTTTTTTAATAAAAGATGATAATGAAATACGATCATATTACAATTGAAAAGAAGTGGCAGAAAGAATGGGAAAATAGTGGTCTGTTCCTAGCAGATAACGTCAAAACAGAAAAAAAATACTACGTACTGGAAATGTTTCCTTACCCGTCTGGTCGAATACATATGGGGCACGTAAGGAACTACGCCATTGGTGATGTAGTAGCAAGGTTTAAAATAGCAAATGGCTATAACGTCTTACATCCTATGGGCTGGGATGCTTTTGGGATGCCCGCGGAAAACGCTGCCATTCAGAACAATGTACATCCTAGAGCGTGGACGTATTCAAACATAGAAGCAATGAAATCTCAGCTAAAGCAAATGGGACTTTCTTACGATTGGAGTAGAGAAATTAAAACATGTGACAGGGAATATTTTATCCATGAACAAAAGTTTTTTCTTGAGCTTTATGATGCAGGCTTGGCATATAAAAAAGAAGCATATGTTAACTGGGATCCTGTTGATAATACTGTCTTGGCCAACGAACAAGTAATTGACGGAAAAGGCTGGAGGTCAGGAGCCGCTGTAGAACAAAAAAAACTTTCTCAGTGGTTTTTAAAAATAACTGACTTTGCTGAAGACTTGAATGAGGGATTGAAGGATTTAAAAAAATGGCCTAAAAAAGTTTTGTCAATGCAAGAAAACTGGATTGGAAAATCTACTGGTGCTTTAATAAATTTTAATCTGGTTAATTCAGAAGAAAAAATAGAAGTTTTTACAACTAGGCCTGATACAATATTTGGTGCATCTTTTATTGGTCTTTCTCCAGATCATCCAATTTCATTAAATATGGCTAAAGAAAACTCTGAGATAGGGGATTTCATCAAATCCTGCAAAGCTGCTGGTTCAAGTGTTGTGGATATTGAAAAAGCAGAAAAACTTGGCATCGATACTGGACTAAGGGTGAAGCATCCCTATTCTAAACTAGAGCTACCTGTTTATATTGCGAATTTTATTTTGATGGATTATGGCACAGGGGCCATTTTTGGATGCCCTGCGCATGATCAAAGGGATTTCGAATTTGCTAAAAAATATCATTTAACTATTACTCAAGTAGTTGGAAAATACCCTGACTCAGATGAAGAATTAAAAGAAGCATATACGGGTGTTGGCGTAATGATTAATTCTGATTTTTTAAATGGTTGCACAATACAAGAAGCCCAAACAAAAACAATTCAAGATTTAAAACAAAAAAATATGGCCGAGGAATCCGTAAAGTACAAATTACGTGACTGGGGAGTGTCTAGACAAAGATATTGGGGATGTCCAATTCCAATTATGTATTTGGAAGATGGCACTGTTGTTCCAATCCCGGAGGAAGAACTACCTGTGGAATTACCAGATGACATTGACTGGAAGGAACCTGGGAACCCTTTGGCCAACCATCCAACCTGGAAATATACAAAATGCCCCCTAACTGGTAAGCCAGCAATTAGAGAAACTGACACTTTTGATACATTTTTTGAGTCTTCATGGTATTTTGCTCGTTTTTGTTCACCCCAATCAAACACAATGTTTGACGAAGAGTTTTCCAAGTGGATGCCGGTCGATAAATATATTGGTGGCGTAGAGCATGCTATACTGCATCTTCTCTATTCAAGATTCTTTGTTCATTGTTTCAACAGGCTTGGTAAATCAAAAATAAAAGAACCTTTTAATGATTTAGTAACACAGGGAATGGTGCTGAACGATGGGGCCAAGATGTCAAAATCGCTTGGTAATACAGTTGATCCTGAAGAAATTATTGAAAAATTTGGTGCAGATACAATCAGGTTGTTTATCTTGTTTTCTGCTCCAGTAGACAAAGATTTGGAGTGGAGTGATAAGGGAATCGAGGGTTCTAATAGATTTGTTAAAAGAATTTGGAATTTTGTTACTGAAAACATTTCCCTAGCAAATAAGACCTATGATGATGACATTGAATCATTAAGCATTGATGAAAAAAATTTATTAATCAAAATCCATAAAACAACTAAAAAGGTTTCTCAAGGTATTGATGGCATGCAGTTTAATACATCAATTGCTGCTTTGATGGAGTTATTAAATTCTGGGTACAAGTTTTTAGAAAAAAATAGAAATGACAAACTAATAGGCTTTTTTGTTTCACAGTTTTTACAGCTATTAAATCCATTTATCCCACATATTTCAAATGAGTTGTGGTCCTTAAGCAAATACAATAAAGAAAACCTTAATCGCCTTTGGCCAACATGGGACGATAAAATAATTAGTAAAGATGATATTAAAATTGTGGTACAGATAAATGGAAAGACAAGAGGTACTTTGTCTTACTCTTCAGAAATAGTTCAAGAAGAAATTGTATTAAACGATATAAAAAAAACTCAGGCTTTATACAAATATATCGTAGATAAAAAAATAGTTAAAACAATATACGTTGAAAACAAATTGTTGAATTTGATAGTCAAATAGATAATTTTTTTATTCTTTCAACTGCTTCGACAAGTCTGTCATCTTTGATTGTAACAGAAGCCCTAGTGTAGCCTTCGCCGTATTCTCCAAATCCTGTACCAGGAGTCATAACAATTCCGGCATCTTGTAGGAGCATATTCGCAAATTCCGTTGATGTAAGATTTTTTGGATTTTTAAACCATACATAAAAAGTTCCATTGGGCCTGTAAACTTCTATTCCTATTGATTCTAATCCGCCTGTAAGCAACTCACATCTAGTTTTGTATATCTCAACTCTCTCTGACAGTCCGTCTTCGTAATTCCTTAAAGCTTCTATGCCGGCTTCTTGTATAGCTTGAAATGCTCCCGAGTCTATGTTCGTCTTAACCTTTCCAATTCCTGCTACAGCTTTTTCATTCCCAACTACATGGGCTAGTCTCCACCCGGTCATACTAAATGTTTTCGATAAACTGTGAAATTCGATTCCTACATCCATCGCACCGTCATACTCTAAAAAGCTTTTGGGTTTTTTATCAAAATAAACTTCTGTATAAGCTGCATCGTGACAAATTAGAATCTTGTTTTTGTGAGCAAAATCAATAGCCGTTTTAAAAAACTCATCAGTGGCAAAGGCAGTTGTAGGATTGTTGGGATAATTTAAAAACATGATTTTCGCTTTTTTTATTACATCTTGAGGGATGGAATTTAAATCTGGCATAAATCCATTAGATTCAAGGAGAGGCATCTGGTATGGCACTCCACCAGCAAAAGTCGTAGCTATTGAATAAACTGGATAGCCAGGATTAGGAACCAAAGCAATGTCTCCTGGATTTATAAATGCTAAAGGAGCGTGGGCAACGCCCTCTTTAGATCCTATTAGTATAATTACATTTTTAGCCCCTTCTACAGCCACATTGAATCGTTTTTTATACCAGGTCGCAACCTCATCTCTAAATGACATCATTCCCGCATATGAAGGATATCTGTGATTAGCAGAATTTTTTGATGCCTCATTTAGAGCATTTATTATTCGCTGGGGTGTTGGTATGTCGGGGTCGCCCACACCTAAATCAATTACATCAATTCCTTTCTGTAATAAATTATCTTTTTTTGCATCAATCTCTGCAAATAGATACGGTGGTAGGCTTTTTATTCTATCTGACCATTCTATTGCCATCGTAGACTTAAGTCTAAACTTAAAAAGAATCTACTTCAAACTAATCTATCCTTTTTCAAATAAAATTAATTTAAATCTCTCGCCCATAAAGTTTGGGGAAATAAGTTTTTTTAAATCATTGGCAAAAGAGATATTAGCAATATCTTTATCATCCTTGTAAATGTCTAAAATATTATTCTCCAAAAGGAACCTGCTTTGTGATTTAAAATCTATTTCACTAAACTGAAAATCTTTAGAAATGCTTGCCAGTAAAGTAAAGTGTACGTCGTGTGTTATATCTTGAGACAAAACATTTGTATAAAAATCTCTAGAAACATTGTGTTTGTAAAAACATCTTGCGGTTCCAAAAGGGTCTGCAGATAAATTTAGAAAATTAGACTTGTCTCCATAGTCGATTATCAAAAATAAAACTTGTTCCCACATATCAGATATGTCCTTGAAAATTTCTCTATATTCATAAGAAGGAATTTCAAAAAAATAATCTTCTTTCGTTTCCAGTTTTAAATAATCAATTATATCAATCAGTGGTTGGTCAGCTTTATCTAAATTTTCTATAATTTCTTCTGTGTCACTAAAAAGATTGACCTGAAAAAGTTCTTTTTTTCTAAATACACATCTATCAAAAGGGAGTGCGTCAAAGAATTCGTTGCAAAAAACTATGCAGTCTGAATTTTCATTCTGAATTTTTTTAATTGAATCTGTAATAAAAACTTTTTCGTTATGTTCTTTTAAATTCTCCAAAATTATGGTTTTATGTGAGGTGTTCGTTTCTACTATAAAAATCTCTAGCTTGTTGTATAAGTCTCTATGATGCTTGAATAAAAAATCCAAAATATGTTTTGACAAATCGCCATTGTTGCTGCCAAGCTCAACCGCGGATATATTGTTAGACTCGAATTTTTCTTCAGAAAGTCTTGAAATAAAATAACCTAATGTTTTACCAAAGAGCGCGGACTCTGAAGGCGAAGTATAGAAATCTCCTTTTCGACCAATAATACTGCTTTTATTGTAATATCCATTTTCAGAATAAAGTGCAAATCGAACAAATTCTGAAAATGTCACTTTATCTTTAGAAAATAATTCTTTAAACATTAAATAAACAATAACAAATATCGCTTAAATTGTTTAGGTTTGCCAAATTGGTTAAACTAGAGGATGGCAAAAAAAAATAGAATTTCCAGAGTTTATACAAAAACGGGCGACAAAGGTGAGACAATGCTTGTAGATGGACAAGTTGTTTCAAAAGATTCTGAAAGAGTTGCTGCATATGGGGACATTGATGAGCTAAATTCTGTACTTGGAATTACTCTTGCGGCAAAACCAAGCGAGCCAATACAAAAAGTTCTTACGATTATACAAAATGATTTATTTGTTTTAGGGGCAGATTTGGCATCTAAAAAAAATGTAGAAGTCCCAAGAATTAAAAAAAACAAAATAACCTGGGTTGAAAAAGCAATTGATCGTTATGTGAAAGAAGTGGGTCCATTAAAGGAATTTATTTTGCCTGCTGGTACATTGTCAGGAACAAGTCTCCATCTTGCGAGAACAGTTTGCAGGAGAGCGGAAAGATCTGTTGTTTCGCTACAAAAAAAAGAATGGATAAACCCTAACTCGTTAATTTACATTAACAGGCTCTCTGATTTGCTTTTTGTTCTAGCAAGATATGAAAACAAAGTTCATGGCGAAGGAGAGGTGTTCGTTAACTTCAAAAAATGACTACTGGCGCAAAAGCTTTTAATGATAGATTTAAGCTTATTTATGAAAATATAAAAAAATTTCATCTTACTGGCAAACCCGGTGGATTAGAAGTTGCAAATAAATATTCAAACGAAATTGACAAATTGATATCAAGTGAGCTTGATTTGGATTACAAATCAAAAGGCATTGTTGTTTTAGGTCTTGGGGGATATGGAAGAAGAGAGCTGTGCCCAAAATCCGACATTGATATTTTGATACTTCATGAAAAGTCAAAAAACAATGAAGCGAAGTTGTTGGCGGAAAATATTTTATACAAACTTTGGGATACGGGGCTCGAAATTGGAAATTCGCTTCGAACTATTGATGACTGTCTCGAACTTGCTAGCATGCAAGACTCTACAATACTTTCTTCTTTGCTAGACGAGAGAGCCATTGCTGGAGATTCAATTTTACACACTAGATTAAAAAACGAACTTAATAAAAAATTACTTCCGAACATATCAAAAAATTTTATAAATGAAAAAATGCTTGAACGAAAAAGCAGGTATGAAAAATATGGAAGTGCAAATTTTCTTTTAGAACCTAACATTAAAGAAGGGCAAGGGTGTCTCAGAGATATACATAGTTGTTTTTGGATACTTAGAGCTTTTCACTGCCAAATAGAAATAAACAGATTTTTAGATGCTGGTCTTTTAAATAAGGAAGAAATAGAAATAGTTAATGAATCTTTGGATTTCTTGTTAAAAATTAGAAACCATCTTCATCTAAACAAAGCTTCTGATTTTGATGTAATCGATTATGGATTTCAGAGTTCTGCCGCTGACTTCTTGAGGATAAAAGATGATGGTTTCTTAACTAAAGAGAATCTTTTTATGAAAATTTTTTATCGAACAACAAACAAAATTTCTCAGCTTACTGACAAGATTATTCAAAGAACTGTTGAGAAAAAAATTTTTACATCTAGGAGGATTCAGAACTTAGATGATTTTTACATAATACATAGGGGGAAAATTCGAGCAATTAACCCTGGCTCTATCTTGGACCACCCTAAGAATATCCTCAAGCCATTCGAGTATTGCGCGAATCATTCAATAGAGATTTCTGACGAAGTTGTAAATGAGGTTAAGAAAATAAAATTTCATAAGTTTTCCATTGAAAATAAAAAAGCTTTATATTCAAGCTTTTACGATTTCCTTAAAAAAGGTAAAAACGTTTATGTTGCATTAAAAACTCTTAATAACTCCGAACTAATTAATTTTTTCATTCCTGAATTTGAAAAAATTAAAGATTTGGCTGTTGCTGACCCATCTCACATTTACACGGTAGATGTACATTCTTTGTTCGTCGTAAATGAGTTTGACAAACTACTTTCAGGGTTCTACAAAGAAGAGTTCCCCCTAGAAACAAAAGTTGCGAATGGGCTGAAAAGACGTGAGGTTTTCTATTTGGCTTCTCTCTTGCATGATATTGGAAAAGGATTTGGAAGTAACCACGCAAAAAAAGGGGCAGAAATGTGTAAAAAAATTTGCTCTAGACTAACAGCAGATAAAGAATCTTATGAGTTTGTAGAATTTCTGGTAAGAGAACACCTAACAATGTCGTCTTATTCTCAAAAGAGAGATTTGGATGATCCAGAACTAATAAGTGAATTTAGAGAAAGAGTTCGAACGATGGAAAGATTAAGCTACCTTTTTATCTTAACTTTTTGTGATCTTCGTAGCGTTGGAACTGATGTGTGGTCTCCATGGAAAGGAAGTTTGCTGTCAACCCTTTACAAAAAAACAATTCCATTAATCTCAAAAACAAAGAAAGGCCGGCTTGGAAAATCTAAGCCTTCTTCAAAAAATGAAAAAACTGAACAGGTATTTAAAGAAGTAAATCAAGTTGAATTTGAAAAGATTGCGGGCAAGAGGCATTCGAACTATTTTAACAATTACGAGGTTGAAGACATCGTTTATCAAATTAATCTTTTGCCACGAAACGCTGGCCCTTTATCGTTTGGCATAAGATATAGCCAAAAAAAGCAAATAGATAAATTAACTATATGGTCCTTGGATAAGGAAATTGGTTTTCAGGAAATCTGTTCTGCCTTGTTGTCGTTTAACATTAATGTTTTTTCTGGTCGTGTAACTCCTCTGAAGAATCAATTAGTTCTTTACACTTTTGAGGTTAATAGATTTGGTCATTCCACTTTTAGGGAAAGGGAGGTTTGGGGCGCAATTGAAGCTAGCCTAAATGAAAAGAAACTCCTAGTCTCATCGAAAACAAACCAAGCAAAGTATGCTAAATCTGCGGGTGGCAAGATTAAGACGAAAATTAAAATCGACAACTCTTCTTCGAAAAGATTCACTATCATAGAGTTGGTTGCTAGAGACAGACCAGGGATTCTTTATGATATATCAAAAGGTTTGAAGGATTTCGATTTGGATATTGGTTTTGTGAAAATTGCTACAAAGCGAGGGTCAGTTGAGGATTCATTTTATGTTAGAAAGCAAGATGGTGGAAAATTGTCAGACAAGAATAGGATTGCCGCTGTAAAAAATGGTTTACTTTCAATTGTTGCATAAAAACTGGGCAATCTGATTGTATTAGAAAAAAATAATGCTATAATCACCTTGGTTATAATTAAACAGTTCTTAATGTTTGGACAATTGGATGGCTGTAGAAAATAAAGAACTAGAAACAATTACGGTTAAGTTTGCTGGAGATTCTGGTGATGGTATTCAGCTAACTGGAGATCAGTTTGGCAATACAACGGCAATCGCTGGTAATGATTTTGCCACTTTCCCCGACTTCCCTTCTGAAATAAGAGCACCTCTTGGAACAACATATGGGGTTTCATCTTATCAAATCCAATTTGCATCAAAAGATATTTATACACCTGGCGACAGTCCTGATGTTCTTGTTTGTTTTAACCCTGCTGCTTTAAAAGTTAATTTGGACGCTGTAAACAAAGGAGCAATTATAGTAGTAAACGAAGACGAGTTCAATGACAAAAATAACAAAAAAGCTGGTTTTGATGCTGATCCTTTAGATCCTACAAATAAGCTGCTGACTGATTTTACAATTCATAAAATTCCTATAACCAAACTTACCTTAGAAGCTTTGGCCGATATGGACATGGGGCACCAAGATAAGTTGAGATGTAAAAATTTTCTTGCTTTAGGAATTGTTTCATGGTTGTTCTCTCGACCCCTCGAACCAATTGAGAATTTTCTAAAAGGAAAGTTTGGAAAAAAGCCAATGGTCTTGCAAGCGAACACAAAAGTTCTTCATGCCGGTTTTAATATTTGTGATACAATGGAAATTTTCCCGGTTATGTACAAGATTCCCCCTGCAAAATTAGAGCCTGGGTTGTATAGAAATATTAATGGTGCTCTGGCTACCGCTTATGGGCTCTTGACCGCTTCGGAAAAAATAGATTTGCCAATTGTATATGCTGGGTACCCAATCACGCCTGCCAGCGAGGTGCTGCATCTTCTTGCGGCTTTAAAACAATTTGATGTTTCGGCAGTACAGACTGAAGACGAAATTGCAGCCATAACAATGGCGCTAGGTGCGGCTTATGGTGGCTCTCTTGGTATAACAGGAAGCTCGGGTCCTGGCATAGCTTTAAAAACTGAAGCTTTAAACTTAGCAGTAATGACAGAGCTCCCCTTAATTGTTTTTGATTTCATGAGGTCAGGGATTTCAACAGGCATGCCGACTAAAACTGAGCAAGGTGATTTGTTGTTAGCATTGTTTGGTAGACCATCTGATTCGCACGTAATTGTTCTGGCTCCTTCGTCCGCATCAGATTGTTTCTGGATTTCTATAGAAGCTGTTAGGCTTGCAACCAAATACATGACTCCCGTTGTTGTACTATCTGAGGGTTTTTTGGTTAATTCTTCAGAGCCATGGAAATTGCCCGACATAAAAAAAATACCGAAAATTAAATCCCCTTTTAGAAAGAAAGTTGAAGGGTTTTTGCCATACAAAAGAAACAAAGAAACTTTGGCTAGAGATTGGGTCAAGGTTGGAACAGAAGGTTTAGAACATACAATTGGCGGACTAGAAAAAACAGATGAAACTGGTGGAATCACACAAGACCCTGAGAATCACGATTTAATGACTAGACTAAGGGCTGAAAAAGTACAAAAAGTTATCAACGATATTCCTGAGATAGAAGTTTTAGGAGAGAAAGATGCAGACCTTCTTGTCGTTGGATGGGGCAGTTCTTTGGGCAGCATGAGGGCTGCGGTAGAAGCCGTCAATCAGACAGGGAAAAAGGTAGCGATGATTAATGTTAGATATTTAAATCCTTTGCCTAAAAATTTTGCTGCTGTATTGAGAAGTTATAAGAAAGTCGCTGTGGTAGAATTAAACCTAGGTCAACTAAACATGATTATTAGATCAAAATATCTTATTGATACATCTTTTCTTGGTAGAGTCACTGGTCAACCAGTAGCTGTAAACGAACTGATAGATTTTATAACTAAGGAGTTAGAGATGCTGAAACAGCATTAAATTGATAGCATGGCTAATACAGAAAAAAGTCAATACAAGGCAACCGACTTCAAGTCCCCGGCAGAACCTAGGTGGTGTCCAGGGTGTGAAGATTATGCAATTTTAAAAGCAGTTCAAACTGCGATGGCACAAATAGGTAGGCCTAAAAATGAACATGCTGTTGTTTCTGGGATTGGGTGTTCGTCTAGATTTCCTTATTATATGGGAACCTATGGCTTTCACACAATACATGGTCGACCTCTTCCAGTAGCAACTGGACTGAAGCTTGCTAACCCTGAACTTGCTGTATGGGTAGTTACGGGAGATGGTGATGGGATTTCCATCGGAGGAAATCATCTTATTCATGCATTAAGAAGAAATGCGGATTTAAATGTTCTTTTGTTTAATAACAAAATATATGGTTTAACAAAAGGCCAATACTCACCAACTAGCGAAAAAGGTATGGTAAACAAAACTGCTCCTTATGGAACTGTAGAAGAACCTGTCAATCCGGCTGGGCTAGCAGTTGAGTGTGGCGCAACATTTATTGCTCAAATTGCAGCTGCATATGTTAAAGAGTTAGTGCAAATATTAGTTGAAGCATATAATCACAAAGGAACATCTTTTCTTCACATATATCAAAACTGTTATATCTACAATAATGGTGTTTTTGATGGATTTACTGACAGGTCAATTCGTGATGACAACAACATTAAGATTGAGCATGGCAAGCCTCTTGTTTTTGGAAATGATTTAAACAAAGGGTTGGTTATGGGACAAGGAAAGTTTGATATAATAGATTTTGAAGCTGGCAATGTTCCAGATAATGTAGTAGTTTATGACGAAACTAGTCCTATTTTAACAAAAATGGTTGCTGATATGACGTTTCCGGAATACCCTGTTCCAATGGGGATAATAAAAAGAATAGAGAGGCCAACTTTTGAAGATCAAATTACAGATCAAATAGCGTCTGCGAAAACCAAGTTTCCTCCAAATTTAGAAAAATTGATTTCTTCAGGGGATACCTGGGAAGTTAAGTAACCCCGCAATGAATGCCGACTTAAAAAAAAGTGTTGAGACGGTTTTAAAGCTTGCTATCAAAGAAGACAGAGTTAAAGAAGACGCGACAACCCGCCTCGTAACCAATTCTAGTAAAGTCAGCGTCGGAATATTTTTCAAAGAAGATGGAATATTGTGCGGCAATAAAATTCTGAATCATATAATAAAAAAAATAGACGAAAACATAAAAATCAAATGGGACTACAAAGAAGGTGATAGGGTCAAAAAAGGATCATTGGTCGCCATTGTGCAGGGCCCGGGAAACAGAATCATTGCTTACGAAAGAATACTGTTAAACTTCATCCAAAAACTAAGTGGGGTCGCGACTCTAACTAAATCTTTTGTGGATACTCTAGCAAACAAAAAAATTCAGATTCTTGATACTAGAAAAACCACCCCTGGATGGAGGCATCTTGAAAAATATGCTGTAGTTGTTGGAGGAGGGAAAAACCACAGGATGAATCTAGCTGAATCAATTTTAATTAAAGATAACCATATAAAGTTTTGTGAAGGCATTGAGGTTGTGTTAGACAAAATAGAAAAAAGTAAAACAAATCTGAGAATAGAGGTTGAGGTCTCTTCTCTAAATGAACTTGAAAAAATTGTAAAATTTAATATCAATCAAATAATGTTAGACAATTTTAAGATTCGGGAAATCAGCAAAGCGATAAGGATGATTAGGTCAACCAGTAAAGCAAAGATAGAACTTTCTGGAAACATTAAACAGAAAGACCTTAAATCTCTCTCTAGCTATGATATTGATTTTATTTCTATTGGGAAACTTACTCATTCAGCTCCTTTCTTAGATATCTCTATGAATGTGTTAAGATAATTTTATGGGTGCTCTTGAAAAAACTGCTAGAATTCTTAACCTCAAACAAAAAAAGAATGCCGTTATTTTGGCCCATAATTATCAAATACCGGAAGTCCAAGATATGGCTGATTTTGTAGGTGACTCGCTTGGATTGTCACGAATGGCGGCAACATGTACAGCGGATATCATAGTTTTTTGTGGTGTTCACTTTATGGCAGAAACTGCGTCTATACTTTGTCCTAAAAAGAAAGTTTTACTGCCCGATGCCGATGCTGGCTGCTCTCTTGCTGAATCAATAAATGTTGAGCAGCTTGTAAAATGGAAAAAAGATCACCCTGGCGCTATTGTTGTTTCTTATGTAAACACCTCAGCGGAAGTTAAAGCAGAAAGCGATTATTGTTGTACCTCGTCTAATGCGCTTAAAGTTGTTGAAGCAATTGATCCAAGTAAAGAAATTTTGTTTTTACCTGATATGTTTTTAGGAGCATACGTACAAAAAAGAACGAGAAGGAAGATTCATATCTGGCCAGGCGAATGCCATGTTCATGCGGCTATGACATATGAAGAAATTAAAAACCTGCGTGGTGATTTTCCAGATTCTGAAATTCTCATACACCCTGAATGTGCATGTGGGTCCCAAGCTATGTATCACTCGGAGAGAAGCCAAGACAAAAATATTCATTTTCTTTCTACTGAGGCGATGATTGAGAGGGCTAGGAGTTCAGACTCTGATAATTTAATAGTAGCTACAGAAACTGGAGTAATTCATAAAATGAAAAAAGTTGCCCCAGAAAAAAACTTTATTCCTATTAGCTCCTCAGCGACTTGCAAGTACATGAAAATGATTACCGCCGATAAAGTTTTGCGTGCGCTAGAAGAGGAAGTTCTTGAAGTAAAAGTTTCATCCAATATTGCATCAAAGGCAAAATTGGCAATAGACAGAATGATTAGCATTGTTTAGTGGCCGTGGGTGGAATTGAACCACCGACATACGCCTTATGAGAGCGTCGCTCTACCCCTGAGCTACACGGCCAATGGATTTTGAGTTTATCACGCAAAAAAAGACTTTCAAGAATGGTAAGCTAATGTTTAATGAAATCCATAGAAATGGAAAGCGTTTTTGAAGAAAGAAAAGCAAGGGTATTCATTATTCTTGCCTCCATTTTTATTGCCTCAATGACAATGTTGAACATCCTTGGCACTTCAAGGTTCTTAGATTTAAGCTTTGTTATTTTTGGAACAACGATACCCGTTATTGTAGCGGTAGGGGTTTTGCCCTATCCTATAACTTTTTTATGTACTGACTTCATATCAGAGATTTATGGAAGAAAAAAAGCGACTCAAGTTGTCTGGGCAGGGCTAATTGTTAATGTTTGGCTTGCTTTTATTGTTTGGCTGGCTGGCATTCTTCCAGATTTTAAAACTAGTGCTCTTAGTGGTCTTTCTAATGACGCTTTTATGACTATAAGAGCCCTATCGTTGAGCACCATAACTGCTTCTATGATTGCTTATTTTCTGGCTCAGTATTCTGATGTAAGGATTTTTCATTATCTGAAAAAAAAGACAAACGGCAAACATTTATGGATTCGTAATAATGCCTCAACAATGTTTAGCCAGCTTGTTGATACGGTTTCTGTAATTTTGATAACGCATTTTTTGACACATTCTATCCCTTTGCCTACTGGAAAAACTGAAATCGAAGGTCTTCTGTTTTTAATTATCAATGCATATATTTTCAAATTTTTCTTTGCGTTATTTGATACTCCACTGTTATATGTTGGCGTAAAACATATAAAATCCTACTTGGGAATAAGCGATGTTGCCTCCTAAACTATTTGATTCGGAATCTAATTGTTATAACCTTTATATATGGTTGATTTAATTAAATCCCTCCCCCAAAACAAAGAGGCAGAACAGGCGGTTTTAGGATCAATACTTTTAGATGAACAAGCTATCAATTTAGCCCTTGAAGAAATAACAGCCAATGATTTTTATGATGAAAATCATAAAAAAATTTTTTCCGCAATGCTTGATTTAGATTCAGAAAACAAGCCCATAGATGTTTTAACTCTATTTGAAAAACTAAAGACAAAAAAATCCCTTTTACAAGAAGTGGGGGGCAGCTCCTATCTTTCTCAGTTGGTTGAAATCGTTCCAAGCGCGTCTAATGTCTCATTCTATGCAAAGTCAGTCAAAGAGAAATCGATTCTCAGAAATATGATTAAAACGGCTTCACAAATTATCCAAGAAGGGCAATTAGACCAAGTAGATGTTGGGGACTTTGTCGACCAAGCAGAAAAAAAACTTTTTGATATTACCCAAGACAAACGAAGAGTCGGTTTCTCTTCTGCGGCAGAACTTGTTACTGAGACCATTAAAATAATTGAGAGTTTGTCGCAAAGAAAAGAGGCGGTTACCGGAATTGCTAGTGGATTTAAAAAGCTTGATACTCTAACCGCTGGGTTCCAACCTTCTGACCTAATTATTCTCGCAGCCCGCCCTGGGATGGGCAAGACCTCTATAAGTTTAAACATGGTCGTTCACGCAGCATTAAGTCACGATCTTAGCATAGGCTTTTTCTCCTTGGAAATGACAAAAGAGCAGCTAATGATGAGAATGTTGTCTTCGAAATCTAAAATAAATTTTGGAAAGATTAGAACTGGTTATTTGCTTGATTCGGAATTTAAAAAAGTAATAGATGCTGCCGAGTCTTTACAAAGAGCAAATATTTATATTGACGATACTCCTGGAATCAATGTTCTTGAGCTACGTTCAAAAACAAGACGGCTGGTAAGTGAAAAAGGAATAGATATGCTTGTTGTAGATTATTTGCAACTTATGAGGGGAGCAAGTAGAGCTGAAAACAGGGAGAGAGAGATTGCTGAAATATCTTCATCGTTAAAAGCTTTGGCTAAAGAACTACGTGTTCCCATTATTGCGATATCTCAATTAAGCAGACAAACAGAAGCAAGAACAGACAAGAAGCCTCAGCTTTCAGACTTAAGAGAGAGTGGTGCTTTAGAGCAAGATGCTGACATGGTTTTGTTTCTTCATAGGGCAGATGCTTACAAAAGAAACGTGGATGAACGTGATGGGATTGCTGAAATTATAATTGGGAAACAAAGAAATGGTCCGACCGGAGTAGTCTCTCTTGCGTTTTTAGATCAACAAGGTGTTCCTAGTTTTGAAAATTTATCTGACGACTATTTTGATAAAATGACAACGGAAGACGAATAGGAACCTTAAGTTTCAATAGAAACCGGGCAATGGTCCGAGCCGAGAACATTATTGTGAATCAAAGCTTTCTTAACTGTTGAAATATCAGAGACCCAAAAATAGTCGATTCTCCAACCTACGTTGTTTGCTCTTGCGTTTCTCATATATGTCCACCAAGAATATTTAACTTTACCGGGGTGAAAGTATCTGAAAGTGTCAGTGAATCCATTTTGTTCAAATCGATCTAACCAATCTCTTTCCACTCTTAGAAATCCTGACGTGTTTTCGTTTGGCCTAGGATGTTTTAAGTCTATTTCGTTGTGGGCTATATTGTAGTCTCCGCAAACAACAATGTTTTTCTTTTTTCTTTTGAGCTTCGAGGTCAAATTGTAAACGGCTTCATGAAATCTAAGTTTATAAGCAAGTCTGTTCTCGTTCATCTGACCATTAGGAAAATAAAAATTTAATAGAATGAAGTTTTTGAATTCGAGTATGAGGGTCCGTCCCTCAATGTCAAACTCTTCGTCAGATTCTAGGCTTGTTGTGACTTTAATCGGCTTCGTTTTTGAATAAACAGCTACTCCAGAATAGCCTTTTTTTGTTTGTGCTGAGTTAAAATATGAGAAATAATCGGAAATGTTAATTAAATCGTCTGAGAGTTGTGACTGCTCCGCTTTGATTTCTTGAAGGCATAAAATGTCAGGTTGATATTTTTTAACAAAGTTAAGAAAACCCTTTTTTTTAACTGCCCTAAGACCATTTACGTTCCATGAAAAGATTTTCATATAACTAGTTTATAATATTATAGCAATTATGAATTTTGTCATTGTTCCTTTTAAAAATTTTGTTGATGCAAAATCTAGATTAAGAAAGGATATTTCCGATAAACAAACCCGAAAAATTGTCAAAATAATGCTTGAGCATGTCCTTGCAGAGATAAAAAAATGTAGTGATTCTTTTGAAAAATATCTTGTAACAAAAGATGAGGAAGCAATTAAAATTGCTCAATCTCAAGGAATCAAAACTCTAATAGAAAAAAAACAGGTTGGTGAGAGCGCTTCTATAGATTGGGCATCAAAAAAGCTGCATGAGCTGGGAGCAACCTCTGTTTTGAGAATACCTGGCGACTTGCCGTTAATTAAAGCAGAAGACATAAATGAAATATTTGAAGTATCAAACAAAACCAACAGTAGTATCCTGGTTCCTTCAAATAGTGGGCTTGGTACAAACGCTATACTGAGAAAACCTCCTGGGGTTATTCCTTCTTTTTTTGGACCAAACAGCATGAAAAAACATGTCGCTGCATTTAAAGAACAAGGGGCAAATTATTCCATAGTCAAGAATTCCAACATTGCGTTTGACGTTGACACTAATGAAGATGTAGAAAGCTTAAAAACTCTTTCTGAAAAATCCCCAACTGTAATTTCAATACTAAATTTAATTAATTGAGAACTGCCAAGATGTCGGTTTCTTCCAAGATTAGCAAATCTTTCCCGTCTACAGAAAGTTCGGCGCCTCCGTATTTGCTAAAAAGAACCCTGTCCCCTTCTTTGACAACTAATGGGGTTATGTTTCCTTTGTTGTCAACTCTTCCTGTCCCCACAGCTACAACGGTTGCCTCAAGCGGTTTTTCTTGTGAGGCGTTGGGTATAATTATTCCCCCCTCTGTCATTTCTTGAGCTTCGTTCCTCTCAACTAAGACTTTATCGCCTAATGGTCTTATTTTTTTAGATTTACTCATTTGTTTCTCCTAATAAATTAATTTCCTTATAAAAAACTAATCATAAATAATAAACTTTCAAGGCATTAAACGAATTTAATAGAAAACTCATGTTTGTGCTTGATGTTCATGTTTACAATTAATGGAGTTATGGCTTCAATCATCCCGGAAAGCTCTAATGGTCCAGCATCAATGGTTCTTAATTTTGGCATTTCCTCAGTTAAAGTTTTAACGAGAGCTTTTGAATCCTCATCGTCGCCACATATTACAACATCGTAATCGAGTTCTTTTTCAAAATTTGCTAAGCCTTTTGCAGGAATGTTGTGATATGCGCTCACAATGCTAACCGTGTCAGGAAGGACTGCTTTTATTTCTGCAGCAGAAGATCCTGCTTCCGGCTCCTTAAAAAGAAAGCTTTTAGTTTGTTCGTCTCTAACCATTGGTACCACGGGTGTTATAACCACTTGGTTTGTGAAAGATTCCTTGATTCCCTCTAACGTAGACTTGGTATATTCATGCGGGAGACAAACGACTACGACTTCGGTCTCCTTGGCTGCATCTTCATTGGTTAGTCCTTTGATGCTAGCTTCTACGCCCACTGCCTTTGCTTTATCAAGCATTTCCTGTGTTATACCCTCGGCCTTTTCTTGGCTTCGCGAACCAATATAAATCTCATGTCCCGCTTTCGCCCATCTTATTACAAGCCCTTCTGCAAAAGCTCCTGTTCCCCCTAGCAAACTTATCTTCATAATTTTCTCCTATTGAAATGAATAATTAGTGATTAATTATAACAGTTTTTTTAATCCAAGGGCAATAGTTTCGCTTTTCGATTCAATGTTGATTATTTTTATCTTACCTCTGCGGGTCAATATGCTTATATTTGACTTCGGAACGCTGAAAAAACCTGAAAGAACCTTGATAAGCTCTTTGTTGGATTGCTGTTTATGTGGGATAGCCGCTACTTTAACCGTCAGAATGTTGTTATCGTAAGAAATTACTTCTGATTTTTTTGCTCTTGGTTTTACTAAAACAGAAAGTTTCAAGGTTAAAAACTGTATGCCAAATCAATAAGTGATCTGACCAAAAACACTTGGCCTAAATAATGCAGTGCTAGGGCCGCAATAAATGGCGACCAATCTATTCCTCCATACTGAGGTACGACTTCCCTGATAGGCTCAAGCAAAGGTTCTGTTATCCTTCCCATAAAATATACAAGCCTATTGTAAGGATCAGGGTTTACCCATGAAATCAAGCATCGTATAAGAATTATCCAGAACAATAGTTCAAAAACTGTGTTTAAGATTCCTGCTATTGCCAACAAGAGGTTGGTCATTTCTTTTTCCTCGTTTTTTCTATTTCCTTGCTAATTTGATAAGATCTTTTTGCGGCGGAGCTAAGGGCCTTAGTAACAACTTTAGAATAATTGCTCTTTTTCAAACTTTTTAATCCTTCTTCGGTAGTGCCTCCTGGAGAAGCAACCATCGATATGAATTTATTAATATCGGGGTTATTATACTTTAAAAATTCGATCGTTCCTGCTATGGTCTCGAAAACTAGAAGCTGGGATAGCTTGTTGTTAATCTTTTTTTTCTTCGCGTATGAGAGGTTCGCTGCTATATATTCAGCCAAGAAAGCCGGCCCCGAACCACTTAGGGCGGTAATATAGTCGAAGTCTTCATCCCTATTTAGTGGAACAATTTCTCCAATAGAAGATAAGAGTTTCGTCGCTTTTGTTTTGTCTTGCCTTGTGCATTTTGAGTTTGGCATTGTAGCAACAACTCCTTTGCCTATTAGGCAAGGCAAGTTTGGCATTGTTCTAATAATCTTTTTATCGTGTCCAAAAAAATTCTCGAGAGCAGTCAAAGATACGCCTGCAGCAACAGAAATTAATACCTGTTTCTTTTGAAGAAAAGGTCTGATTTCTTCTGCTACTTTTTTTATAATATTTGGCTTAACACAAAGAAATACAATTGTGCTTTTTTCAGTTGCTTTTTTGTTGTCATTTGTTGTTTTTATTTTTTTAGTAGTTTTTATTTGAGACAATTGTCGGGAGCTTATATCAGAACAGCAAATTTCTACATTCTTGTTTGTTTCAACAATGCCCGTGAGGATGGCCTTGGCCATATTCCCGGCACCTATTATTCCTATGCGCATAAATTGATTATAATGTTTTTTTTCTTTTTCCGAAAATTCTACTTCCTATTCTTACGATTGTTGCCCCTTCATCGATTGCAATTTTGTAATCGTTGCTCATTCCCATTGACAAATGAGGGGGGTGGCTAAAATATGAATTTAAGTCTAATGAAAGTTTTTTTAGTTCTTTATAGTATTTTCTAGATTCCTCAGGATTTTCTGAAAACTCTGTAATAGTCATTAAGCCACCAAGGCTCACGTTTTCGAGGGTTTTGATTTTTTCTACCAAATTTTGTGTTTGGTCCAAGCGGGTACCACCTTTTTTTGGATCATCAGAAATATTTATTTGCAATAAAATTTTCTGCTTGAAGTTGTTTTTTTTGCTTAAATTGTCTATAAGTCGAGCCTTTTCGTAGCTGTCAACTGTGTGAATAAGGGCAGAGGTTCCAACTATATATTTAATTTTATTTTTTTGTATCTGACCTATGTAGTGCCATTCGAGATTTTTGCTGTGGTTTGTGATGTTGTCGTAATTTTTGTCCCTAAGCTCTTGAGCGTAGTTCTCACCAAAAAGTGTTTGGCCTTCCTCTAACAGGCTGTATATGTCAGCAAGTGGTTTGGTTTTGGAAACGGCAAGTAGTTTTGCAGAGCTTTTTCTTTCCTTGCAATAGGATTCGAATTCTTTTTTAAAACTTATATAGTTAGATTTAAGGTTTGCGCTCATAATATCGAAACTAGTATATTATATAATTTCACAATGAATCTTTCTATGGACAGTGTCCTAAGCGAGGCAAAAAAAACTTTAAAAAGCTGCGGCATAGAGCGCCCTGGCTTAGAGGTAAACATTTTGCTAGAACATTGCGTTGGCTGCTCTCTAGAAAAAATCTTAGCAGCTTCAAAGAAAACATTAGACAATGATACGAAAAAAAAGTTTTTTGAGCTCTTAGAAAGAAGGGTGTTGGGCGAACCACTAGACTATGTGTGTGAAAGAAGTTTTTTTTATTCTAAGGAGTTCGCGATAAGCAAAGGGGTCTTTATTCCCAGGTCTGACACGGAGGTTTTGGTTCGCGCAGTTCTTGTAGAAATTAACAAGGAGTTTTTTTCTAAACCAGTGATTCTTGATATGTGTAGCGGCAGCGGCTGTGTTGGCTTGACTCTGGCAGCCGAAAGTGAATGCAAGATGGTTTATTTGGCAGACAAGTCTGCTGTTGCGGTGTCTTGTGCTGTTAAAAATCAGAAAGCGCTTGGGCTTGAAAGGAAAACCAAGATGGTACAATCGGATTTGTTTGACTCTCTTCCTGAAATTAAATTTGAATACATAGTTTCAAACCCGCCTTATGTGAGTAAGGCAGAGTTTGAACTTTTGGACAAATCGGTTAAAGATTTTGAGCCTAGCGAAGCCCTGCTGTCTCCGGAAGGCGGATTCTCACATATAAAAAAAATAGCTAAGGATGCGCGAAGCTTTTTAAGGCCGGGGGGGAAGGTTTTTTTTGAGGTAGGAGCCTCTCAGGGAAAAAAGGTTTGTGAGATTCTTGTTTCTTTGGGGTATGACGAGGTTGAATTATTGCCCGACTTGAATAAAATTGACAGAGTGGTTGTAGCAAAGTGGAAAAACTAGTAATTGAAGGAGGGGTTAGGCTAAAAGGGGTTGTTCGGGTTTCTGGGTCCAAGAATTCATCTCTTCCTATAATTGCAGCAACGGCCTTGTTTGGCGGTAAATACCACATTAAGAATGTACCCGATATAAGTGATGTCAAAACAATGCTCTTGCTTCTTGAAAGGTTGGGGGCCGAGTTTTCATTTGTTGGCAACAGTGTGGAGATAGATACGGTTAAAATGTCCAGCTGGGAAGCTCCCTATGACCTTGTGAAAACAATGCGCGCATCTGTTGTAGTATGGGGCGCTTTGCTTGGAAGGTTTGGGAAAGCTAAAATTTCTCTTCCTGGAGGGTGCGCTATAGGCGACAGGCCTGTTGATCAGCACCTAAAAGGCTTTGAAGCCGTTGGGCATCGGACTGAGATTGTTGCAGGATATCTAGAATCAACTTCCTCAAAGAGCACTGGAGGTAGTTATGCTTTTGACGTTAAAACAGTTACTGGAACTGAAAATTTAATCTTAGCCTCAATCTTGTCAAAAAATAAAACAATTTTATACAATTGCGCCGTGGAACCAGAAGTCTTGGACTTAATCGCGTTTTTGTCTGCTCTTGGTGCTAAAATAAAAACTGAAGAAGATGTTGTTTATATCGAGCCGGTTGCTGCTTTAGGAAGCCAAAAAGGACCTTATGTTGTAATCCCGGATAGGATTGAGGCTGGAACTTTTTTAGCTTTAGGCTCCCTGCCTGGAAACGAAATTAAGATTGAGGGGTGTTCTTTGGCAGATCTTGCTTGCCCCGTTTCTAAACTTATGGAGGCAGGAGTAAAAATTACAGAAGAAGATGGTGTGATTTCTGTGTTGTCCCCAGCGTCGTTGAGTCCGCTTCAGATAGAAACCGCTCCCTATCCTTTGTTCCCAACAGATTTGCAGGCTCAATTTATGTCGATGCTGTGTTTTGCTTCTGGAGTGTCCTCAGTAAAAGAGAATATTTTTCCTAACCGTTTTATTCATGTTGCTGAGCTTAGAAAGCTTGGTGCCAAAGTTTCTTTGTCTTCAAATATTGCTACCGTGGAAGGGGTAAAAAGTCTCGGGGGGGCAAAAATGCAAGCGAGCGACTTAAGGGCTAGCGCTTGTTTATTAATAGCGGCCCTAGCCGCAAAAGGAAAAAGTGAAATTTATAGGATTTACCATCTTGATAGAGGATATGAATCAATTGATAATAAACTTAAAGATATAGGAGGAAGAATTTGGAGACAGGAAGAGTAAAGCTTGCCGTTGCTAAGGGACGAATTTTAGAGGAAGTTCTTTGGCTTTTAGACAGGTCTGGCTACTCAACAGCTAAAATTAGGGCTGCTTCTCGTGAACTTGTCGTAGACCTTGAAGACTTAAGAATTCTTATTTGCAAACCCTCGGATGTTCCTAAATATGTGGAGCTGGGCGCTGCTGACTGTGGTCTCGTTGGATCAGATTGCATAAAAGAGGCTGGGTGTGATGTCTACGAGCCGGTTTCTCTTCCAATAGGCAAATGCAGAATGGTCTTGGCTTGCCAAAAAGACAAGGCTCTTGATTTGTCTCCTGGCTCAAGCATCACTGTAGGGACAAAGTATCCCAATATAGCGAAACAGTTTTTTCAAAATTTAAAAATATATCCAGAAATAATTTATCTTAGTGGTTCAGTGGAGCTTGCTCCACTTGTTGGGCTTGCTGATGCGATAGTAGACATTACAGAAACCGGCGAAACAATAAAAAAAAATAATTTGAAAATTGTTTCGACCATACAAGAAGTTAGTTGCAAATTTATTGTTAACAAGTCGAGCCAAAAAACTCTTGGTGACAAAATTAACTCGCTTGCGTCCGCATTAACAAAATAAAAAAGTTTTTTTTATTTTTAATGTCTTCTAATTATTAAATAAAAATTTTTGACAAGAATATATCCTGGACGGAATGAATTTTATTTGATAATATAATCTACTGTGTGTGGATAGCTTGATAACTTAAATTGCTTAAATTATTAACATTTTTATCCACATCTTTCCACATTTTGTGGATAACTCGGGGGTGCTTGAATGGCTGTTAAAGCCGATACTGACTTACGCAAACTAGACGAGCAGGACCATGACGATTCTGATCTTGTAGATAAAAACATATTGGGTGCGATGATAATTGACAACATTGCTGAGAACTATCCTGGAATAACCCATTTCTTTAACACCCTTAAGCTTGTTTCTTTAACTGAAACGGAAGCATTTTTTTCTGTTGCTGATGTTGTAACGTCTGAGTGGATAAACAACCACTATATGGATATTCTGGAAAAAGTTTTTAGGGAAGAGTCAGAAGAGGATCTTGGAATAAAAAAAATCAAGGTAGACGCAAGAGACATAAGTGTTCCCCCTGGAATATCTATTAAAAAAGAAAAGCCAAGGCAAAGGGGCTTAACAAGAGTAAAAGAAGGCCAGCTAAATGGTAGACAAACTTTTAATAATTTTGTAAAAGGAGCCTCTAACACGCTAGCGGGAATTGCAGCTGAGCGGGTGGCGGAAAGGCCTGGCCAGTCTTACAATCCTCTTTTTATTTATGGAAGAACGGGCTTGGGGAAGACTCACCTTTTAAATGCCGTAGGAAACAATGTTTACGACAACTTTAAGGATTACAAAATTATTTCTCTTACCGCTGAGCACTTTACTAACCGTGTGGTCTCAGCTATTAGGTCCGGCAAACAGAGAGAACTTAGAGATGCGTTCCGTTTTGGGTGTGACGTCTTGTTAATTGACGACATACAGTTTATTTCCGGAAAGGAGGGGACCCAGCAAGAATTTTTTCATACCTTTAACAACCTGTACGACTCTAACAAACAGATTGTATTAACTTGTGATAAACCACCTCACCAGCTTTCTGGTATGCAGGAGCGTTTGGTCGGTCGTTTTGAATGGGGCTTTTCCGTAGAGGTTTTGCCGCCTGACTTAGAACACCGCGTAGCAATATTACAGAGAAAAGCAAAAGCTATGGGGTTGGTTGTGGAAGAGGACGTCTTGTTCACCGTTGCAGAAAAATCCGGGGGTTCAATTAGGGAGCTCGAGGGCTTCTTCAACAACGTTGTTGGGCAGGCGGCTATGTTAAACGCCCCTTTAAACAAAAAACTTGTTAATGACGTAGCGTCTCGCCTCTCTTCTAACACCAGCGTTGATATTGTAAATGTTGAGTTGATACAAAAAGAGGTGGCGGGTTATTATGGAACAACCGTTGAGGATATTTGTTCGAAGAAAAGGACGCGTGGCGTTGTTCGCCCAAGACAGGTTGGAATATATTTGTCCCGTGTTTTTACTGACGACTCTCTGTTGGAGATCGGTAGGAAGTTTGGTGGACGTGACCACTCCACCGTCTTGCATTCGGTTGCCACAATAGAAGACCTTTTGGCCAAAAACCCATCCCAAGAAAACCCAATTAGAGTATTGTTGTCGAAAATCCGGAGGATTGCCGGTGGAAAAATTGATGATTAATGTGGGTTGTTTTTTTTTATCTTTTTTGGTTGTTAATTGTTGTTAGTTAGTGTTTGTGTTTTCGCCGTGTTTTTAGCCGCTTTGTTGCGGTTATCAACAAACCAACACACATACTACTACTACTATATATATTTAATATAAATATAATATAATAGGAGAAGTAGAGATGATTTTTTCTGTTGACAAAAACCAACTATCAAAACACCTTTCTTATACTCAGGGCGTTGTTGACTCAAAATCATCTATGATAATTCTGTCTCATATTTTATTCTCTGCCAAACAGGGCCGGCTTTTTTTATCTTCAACCGACCTAGAATCTTCTACTCACACTTCCTTGCCGACAAACATCAGCGAAGAAGGAGAGGTTTGTTTGCCAGCAAAAAAAATATTTGACATAATAGACAAAATCCCAGACAAAGACATTAAAATATCTACAAACAACAACAACCAGGTCGAGATAGATTATAAAAAAGGAAAAACAAAAATTAAATGCCTGCCGGCCGAAGATTTCCCGCAGATCCCAAAACCCGACGACTTCGCATACACAGCAATTA
>MDSW01157364.1_pt1 | contig 44420 bp, 51 predicted proteins | sample 811171 | NCBI WGS metagenome assembly MDSW01 (sample SAMN05326641, study PRJNA326480) | marine metagenome | isolation source: seawater | place: Atlantic Ocean: North West | collected 2012
TATGGCGATAGAGTTATTTAAACCTCATATTATTAAAGAATTAATTTCTAGAGGATACACTAGAACACCGAGAAGTGCAAAGTTAATGGTTGAAAAGAAAGATGAAGCTGTATACTCTGTATTAGAATTTACAGTTAAAAATAATCCTGTTCTTCTTAATAGAGCTCCGACTCTACATAGGTTAGGTATTCAAGCTTTTCAGCCAGTATTAATTGATGGAAGAGCTATTAGATTACATCCTTTAGTTTGTGCAGCATTTAATGCTGATTTCGATGGTGATCAAATGGCTGTACACGTTCCTTTATCTGTAGAAGCTCAAATGGAAGCTTGGTTACTAATGCTGTCAAGTCATAATATTCTTCATCCTGCTACAGGAAATCCTATTGCAATCCCTTCACAAGATATGATTCTTGGATGCTATTATCTTACTAGACCAAGATCTGGTGAGAAGGGTGAAAATTCATTAATTTCATCATATGAAGAAGCTAAATTAGCATTTGAAAATAATGAAATTGATTTACATGCAAAAGTTAGCTTTAGAATAAATAATAAATGGATTAAAGAGACTTCATTAGGAAGAATAATTTTTAATTCAATTTTACCTGAAGGTATGGAATACCACAATATTACAGTAGGCAAAAAAGAGTTAGTTAAAATAGTTAAAAAAAGTTATTCAGAAAAAGGCAATTATGAAACAGTTCAATTTCTTGACAGATTAAAAGAATTAGGTTTTAATAGTGCTTTTCAGTCAGGATTATCAATTGCTATAAGTGATATTCACATCCCACAAAAGAAAGATGAAATCATTGATAGAGCTCAAAATGAAATTACTGAAATCAAAAACAAGTTCGATAGGCAAATTTTAACGGAAGGTGAGCGTTATAATAAAGTTATAGATGTATGGACTCATGCAACAAATGAGGTAGCTCAGGAAATGTTTAGTGAATTAGAAGATGATAACCAGGGTTTTAATGCCTTATATATGATGGCTGATAGTGGAGCTCGTGGAAGTCAAGACCAAATTAAGCAATTAGCTGGCATGAGAGGACTGATGGCTAAACCAAAGAAAAGTTTAGTTGGTTCTGCTGGTGAAATTATCGAAAATCCAATTAAATCTAATTTCAAAGAAGGTCTATCTGCATTTGAATATTTTATTTCAACTCATGGTGCTCGAAAAGGTCTAGCAGATACAGCTCTTAAGACAGCTGATGCTGGATATTTAACAAGAAGATTAGTTGATGTAGCTCAAGATGTTACAATTACTATGGATGATTGTAAAACTATTCAAGGTGTTATTATGCAAGATATTAAAGAAGGTGAAAATATCATTGAGCCTTTGTATGATAGAATAATTGGAAGATATGTTGTAGACGATGTTATAGATCCAATTGATGGAACTATTTTTGTAAAAGCAAATGAAATAGTTACTCAAAAAATTGCAGAAAAAATTGAAAAATCTAGTGTAAGGCAAATGAAAGTTAGATCTGTTCTTACTTGTGAAGCAGATGTTGGTATTTGTGTAAAGTGTTATGGTGTAAATCTTGCTACAACAAATTTAGCGAAACATGGTGATGCAATAGGTATTATGGCAGCGCAATCAATTGGAGAGCCAGGCACACAGTTGACACTAAGAACTTTTCATATTGGAGGAACTGCTTCTAGAATTGTAGAATCATCCCACATGGAAGCGAAAGTTGATGGAAAGATTAAATTTTCTGAAAAACTTCAATTACTTGAGGTAAAAGATAAAAAAGAAAAAAATATGATTGCAGTGTCTCGTAACGGAAAAATTGAACTTTTAGATAATAATGGGGTACACATAACAGGATGGACAATCCCTTATGGTGCAAAGGTTCTAGTTAAAGATAAAGAAAAAGTTTCACAAGGTGATGTCTTATTTTCTTGGGATCCATATACAGATGTTATACTTGCTCGAACATCAGGAAAAGTATTGTTTAAAGATATGATTAAGGGCGAAACTTTTGTTGAAGAAGCAGTTGAAGGTGGTAAAAAAATGATTCTTGTAACTGAATCAAAAGATAGAAATCTCAGTCCGCACCTTGAAATTGAAATAAAAAAAGGAAATGAAACAGAATTGGTTACAAGTATATTACCTGTTAAAGCTAATGTTATAGTAAGAGAAGGTGATAAAGTAAAAGCTGGGCAGATATTAGTTAAAATTCCAAAAGATGCTGGAAAAACTAGGGATATCACAGGTGGTCTTCCAAGAATTGCTGAGTTATTTGAGGCAAGAAACCCATCAAATCCTGCAGTTATAACTGAAATTGACGGAAATATCAAGTATGGTAAAACTAAAAGAGGTGTTAAAGAAATACATGTGATAGGAAAATCTGATGAAAAAGTTTATAAAATTCCATATGGTAAGCACGTTTTAGTTCATGATAAAGATCATGTATTTGCGGGAGATAGATTATGTGAAGGTTCAGTTTCTCCACAAGATATATTGAAAATAAGAGGTTCTTATAGAGCTCAAGAATACCTAGTAGAATCAATTCAAGAGGTTTATAGATTACAACAGGTATCTATCAATGACAAGCACATAGAAGTAATTGTTAGACAAATGATGCATAAAGTATCTATTGAACATTCAGGAGATTCAAAATTTTTACCTGGAGATAGAGTTAATAGATTTATTTTAAAAAATGAAAATAAATCTCTTTTATCTAAATTAGTTGTTACAAATGCTGGAGATTCAGAATATGATGTTGATGACGTAGTTGATAAAATAAATATTCAAGAAGCGAATAAAGAGCTAAAAGATAAAAAATTAAAAACAATAAAAACTAGAAAAGCAGAGCCTGCTACTTTCAAACCTTTATTGTTAGGAATTACTAGAGCTTCATTAAATACGGAAAGCTTTATTTCAGCTGCTTCATTCCAAGAAACAACTAGGGTTTTAACGGATGCGGCAATTGAAGGTAAAACAGACAGCTTAAGAGGTCTTAAAGAAAATGTAATAATTGGTAGATTGATACCTGCGGGTACTGGTTCACCACATGCAAAAAATATTTTATCTTCAAACCCAAGAATTCTAGAACAAGAAAATGAAGTTGAAAGCAAAAATCTTGAAGAAATTGAAACGCAAGAATAGGTGTTAATTTTTTCTTAATTTTATATGCTATCCAAAATAAAATAATTTTTAAAAAAAAAAGAGTTTGTATTAAATAAAAAGCTTTGTATTTTTCGGGGCTATAATGGAGATGATATGCCGACTATTAATCAATTAGTTAAAAAAGGTAGAAAAAAAATAGGTAAGAAAAATAAGGTTCCAGCTTTGATGGAGTGTCCACAAAGAAGAGGAGTATGTACACGTGTTTATACTACAACACCAAAAAAACCTAATTCTGCTTTAAGAAAGGTTGCTAGGGTTAAGCTATCTAATGGATTTGAAGTAACTGCTTACATTCCTGGCGAGGGTCATAATATACAAGAACACTCAATTGTTTTAATTGAGGGTGGTAGAGTAAAAGATTTACCAGGTGTTAGATATCATGTAGTTAGAGGTGTGCTAGATCCAGCTGGTGTTGAGGGAAGAAGAACTAGTCGTTCTAGATACGGAACTAAAAAACCTAAGGATAAATAAATGAGAAGAAGAAGACCAGAAAGAAGAGAAATTTTACCTGATCCAGTATTTAACGATCTGGTTGTTACCAAGTTTGTTAACAATCTTATGACATCTGGTAAAAAAAGTATATCAGAAAAAATATTTTACCAAAGTCTTGAGATTATTAAAACTAAAACTAAGGAAAAAGACGGTTTAGAAATTTTTAAAAAGGCTCTTGAAAATGTTTCTCCAGTTCTAGAAGTTAAATCAAAAAGAATTGGTGGAGCTACTTATCAAGTACCAGTTGAAATTTCCAAAAATAGAAAAATGGCATTAGCTATGAGATGGATTATACAATATTCTAAATCAAGAAAAGGTCTTACAATGGCTGATAGATTGGCAGCTGAATTAATTGCTGCATCTAACAATGAAGGTTCATCTATTAAGAAGAAGGAAGATACACATAAAATGGCTGAAGCTAATAAAGCTTTTGCACATTTTGGTTAAAGAGAATTATGGAAAATAAAAAAGTATCATTAAAAAATGTTCGAAATATTGGTATTATGGCTCATATTGATGCCGGTAAAACAACTACTACAGAAAGAATACTATATTATACAGGTAGGCTTCATAAACTTGGTGAAGTTCATGATGGGGCAGCTACTATGGATTGGATGGAGCAAGAAAAAGAACGAGGAATTACCATCACTTCTGCAGCTACTACTTGTTTTTGGAATGAAAATAGAATTAATATAATTGATACACCTGGTCACGTTGATTTTACTATGGAAGTAGAAAGATCTCTTCGTGTTTTAGATGGTGCGGTTGCTTGTTTTTGTGCTGTGGGTGGAGTTGAACCTCAATCTGAAACAGTATGGAATCAGGCAGACAGATATAATGTACCTAGAATTGCATTTGTTAATAAAATGGATAGAACAGGTGCAGATTATTATAATGTGATTGATATGATGAAAGAAAGATTTGGTGCAAATCCGGTCCCATTAAATATACCAATAGGTGATGGTGCGACATACACAGGTATAGTAGATTTAGTAGAAATGAAAGCAATAATATACGCTGAAGATGATGGCACTAATTTTGATACTGTTGAAATTCCTGATGATATGAAATCTTTAACTGACAAGTGGAGAGAGCATTTATTAGAAGAGGTGGCATCTAATGATGAGTCTTTAATGGAGAAATATCTTGAAGGTGAAGAGATTAATATATCTGAACTTAAAACTGCAATTAGAAAATCTTGTATAAGTGGTGATATAGTACCAATGCTTTGTGGTTCTGCATTTAAAAACAAAGGAGTTCAAAGTTTACTTGATGCAGTGATAGATTTTCTTCCTTCACCTATTGATGTTGGCGCTGTTAATGGTTTTGATGTTGATAATAAAGATAAAGAGCTATCTAGAGAACCTGATAACAGTGTTCCATTTTCAGCTTTAGCTTTTAAAATTATGACAGATCCATTTGTAGGTAGACTAACTTTCTTTAGAGTTTACTCAGGTCAAGTATCTACTGGTGATTTCATTTACAATCCTACTTCTCATAAAAAAGAGAGGGTTGGACGTTTGATGCTTATGCATTCAAGAAAAACAGAAGAAAGAAAAACTGTTGAGGCTGGAGAAATTGCTGCTATGGTTGGTTTAAAAGATACAAAAACTGGTCATACTTTATGTGATTTAAAAGATCAGATTGTATTAGAATCAATGGAATTTCCAGATCCAGTAATATCAGTAGCAGTCGAACCTGCTTCAAAACAGGATCAAGAAAATTTAACTGTTGCATTGAGCAAACTAGCTGAAGAAGATCCTACATTTAATGTTAAAAGTGATGAAGACTCTGGTGAAACAATTATTTCAGGTATGGGCGAACTTCACTTAGATATTATTTGTGACAGATTGAAAAGAGAATTTAAAGTAAATGTTAATGTAGGTGCTCCTCAGGTTGCTTACAAAGAATCTATCACACAGTCTGTAAAACATGAGACCAAGTTTGTCAAACAATCAGGTGGTAGAGGACAATATGCTCATGTTGTAATTGAAATAGAGCCAAATGAAATTGGCGCAGGATATGAATTTGAAGATTTAATAACTGGTGGTAAAATTCCAAAAATCTACATTAACTCGGTCAATGCAGGTATCAAAGAATCAATGCAAACTGGAGTTTTAGCTGGATTTCCTCTTGAAGATATGAAAGTTAGATTGACTGATGGATCAACTCATGATGTAGATTCAAATGAAATGGCTTTTAAGATTGCTGGTTCCATGGCATTTAAAGAGGCTGCTAAAAAAGCTTCACCAATATTATTAGAACCAAGAATGTCTTTAGAGGTAGTTTGTCCTGAAGAATATTTTGGTTCAGTTTCTGGTGATGTTACGTCCAGACGTGGTAATATAAAAGGGATGGATAGACAAGGCAACTCTCAGATTATTAAATCAGAAGTACCATTATCTGGTATGTTTGGGTATGCTACAGATTTAAGGTCGATGACGCAAGGAAGAGCTTTATTTACACTTCAATTTGCTAATTATCAGCCTGCACCTAAATCAGTTTCAGAAGAAATTTTAGCAAAACACACAGGTCAATCTTTGGGGCAACAATAATGAATAAAATTAGAATTAGATTAAAAGCTTATGATCATGTTTTACTTGATAAGTCATCTGAAAAAATAGTTCAAACTGCAAAAGATACAGGTGCTTTAGTATTGGGGCCTATTCCAATACCTACTAAGAAGTCTGTTTATACGGTAAATAGGTCAGTGCATGTTGACAAAAAATCTAGAGAGCAATTTCAAGTTAAAATTCATATTAGAATAATTGATTTACTAAACTCATCAACCAAAACTGTAGACTCTCTAATGAAATTAGATTTACCAGCAGGTGTTGATATAGAATTAAAAACTTAAAAATTATGAATGATAAAGATAAAAATATAAATGAAGATAATATCGAAGAAGTAAAAGCTGAAGAAACTTCTCCAGAGGAAGCAAAAGCTGAAGAGACTTCTACTGAGGAAACAAAAGCTGAAGAGGCTTCTGCTGAGGAAGTAAAAGCTGAAGAGACTTCTGCTCAAGAAGCAAAAGCTGACACTAACGCTGAAAGTGAATCACCTATTGATGACAAGGTCAATACTTCTGCTAGTTTTTTATTGGGGAAAAAAATTGGTATGACTAGCATTTATGATGAGGATGGCATTCAATATCCAACAACAGTAATTGAGGCTGGACCATGTTATATTTCACAAATTAAATCTATTGAAAAAGATGGTTATGAAGCTGTTCAAATTGGATATTTAAATGATGTTAAAGCTAATAAACCTAAAACAAATCATTTTAAAAAAAGTAAATTAAATCCAATGAAACATGTATCAGAATTTAAAGTTGAAAATAAGAATGATTTTAATTTAGGTGACGAGTTAAAAGTTAATATTTTTAATGAAGGTGAAATTGTTAATGTTTCTGGAGTATCTAAAGGTAAAGGTTTTGCTGGTGTAATGAAAAGACATGGTTTTGGTGGTGGAAGAGCATCTCATGGTAAGAATAGTGTTATGAGAAAACCTGGTTCAGTTGGTGCAGGAGCCGATCCATCAAGAATCTGGAAAGGCAAAAAAATGCCAGGTAGATACGGGGGAACAAAAGTAACGCAAAAAGGTTTAGAAATTTTAAAAGTAGATATAGTAAATAATTTATTGTTTATTAAAGGTGCAGTTCCTGGCGCTAACAATGGATTGCTAACTATTTATAGGTAATTAAATGAAATTAGATATATTTAATAAAGAAGGTAAAAAATTATCAAAAACTGTTAAACTTGATAAAAGTGTTTTTGGTATTGAACCTAATGAGCACTGTATATATTTAGCTGTTAAGTCTGAATTAGCTGCTAAAAGACAGGGCACATCAAAATCAAAAGGTAAATCTGAGGTTAGTGGAACAGGTGCAAAACCTTTTAAGCAAAAAGGTACTGGTAGGGCTCGTGTTGGCAGACTTAGAAACCCTTCAAGAGTACACGGTGGTACTGCTTTTGGACCTGTACCAAGAAGTTATAGCCTTAAAATTAATAGAAAAGTTAAAAAATTAGCGAGAATAAGTGCATTGTCATCAAAATTTAATTCTGGAAATATAATGGTTTTAGATGATATGACATTGGATGAAATTAAAACAAAAAAAGTGAAGACTATTATTAATGCATTAAAAATTAATGATAAAAAAATTACATTTGTTTGTAAAAATTCAGATACAAATTTTTTAATGAGTTGTAGAAACTTAAAAAATGTTAATCATCATAGAGCTCAAGATGTTTCAATTCATCAAATAATGAATTCCAATATTTTAGTTTTGGATGAATTAAGCGTTGAATACTTAAATAATATAAAAAATAATTAATATGAATTATTCAAAAATTATAATTAGACCAATATTAAGTGAGAAAGCAAATAAGCTGTCCTCAATCAAAAGACAGTATGTCTTTGAGGTAACAAAATCTTCAAATAAATTACAAATTAAAGCTGCTGTTGAAAAGAAATTTGATGTTAAAGTAGATAAAGTTAGAACAATTAATTTTAAGGGTAAATTGAAAAATACTAGCGTTAAAAGTAATGATAGAGTCCTAAGAACTAGCGGTTATAGATCTAATTGGAAAAAAGCAATTGTTACTCTTAATGAAGGTGAGCAAATTGACATAGTTGGAGGTGAATTATAATGGCTACTAAAAGACTTAAACCAGATACACCTTCCAGAAGATTTAATGTTGTTCCTACTTTTGAGGAAATTACTAAGAAAAAGCCCGAAAGAAAATTAACTGTTTCATTGAAGCGTACTGGTGGAAGAAATCATCACGGTAAAATTACTTCTAGAAGAAGAGGCGGGGGCCATAAGAAAAGGTATAGACTTATAGATTTTAAAAGAAATAAATTTGATATATTAGGGACTGTTTTAGCAATAGAGTATGACCCTAATAGATCATCCAGGATTGCATTGATAGAATATGAAGATTCTGAAAAAAGATATATTATTGCTCCAGATGGAATTAAGATTGATCAAAAGATTTTATCTTCAAGAGAAAAAGCTATTGAATTTGATATTGGTAACTCAATGCTTATGAAATATATTCCGGATGGTATGCTAGTACACAATATTGAATTAAAGCCTGGTAAAGGTGCACAAATGGCAAGAAGTGCAGGATGCTATGCTCGTATTATGGCTAAAGATAATGGTATGATTACATTAAAGCTCCCTTCTGGAGAAATGAGAATGGTTTCTCAAGAATGTGCAGCTACTATTGGGATAGTTGGAAACAAAAAACATGAAAATTCTACCATTGGTAAAGCTGGTAAGTCAAGATGGCTTGGAAGGCGACCAAAAGTTAGAGGTGTTGCTATGAACCCTGTTGATCATCCACATGGTGGAGGTGAAGGTCGTACGTCAGGTGGTGGTCATCCAACTTCTCCATGGGGAACTCCAGCCAAAGGGTATAAGACTAGGAAAAAGAATAAAACTTCTAATAAATTTATAGTTAAGAGGAGACGTTAGATAATGCCTAGATCACTAAAAAAGGGTCCATATATTGATCCAAAATTAGAAATAAAAGCTAGAAAAGCTCAAGAGCTCTCAAGTAAAGAAATTATTAAAACATGGTCTAGAAGATCTACAATATCCCCTGAATTTGTAGGTTTGACATTTGGTGTTCATAATGGAAATAAATTCATTCCGGTATATGTAACAGAAAACATGGTAGGTCACAAGCTTGGTGAATTTTCACCCACAAGAATGTTTAGAGGTCATTCAGGAGATAGGAAAAAATAATGGAAGCTATTGCTAGAAAAAGATTTATAAGGCAATCTCCTTATAAAATAAGGTTTGTTTTAAAAACAATCAAAGGGATGAATGTTAATAATGCTATCAACAAACTATCTTTAACAAATAAAAAAGCTTCTATATATATTGAAGAAGTTTTGAAAGCTTCTATATCTAATATGATGAATAATAACAACGTCGAAAATTCAGATAATTTATATATAAAAACAGCGTATGTTGATGAAGGCCCAGTTATGAAGAGATTTAGACCTGCTGCCATGGGTAGAGCTACAGGAATTAGAAAAAGAACTAGTCATTTAACAATCATTATATCGAATAAGGAGTAGGTGTGGGACAAAAGGTAAATCCAATTGGTTTAAGGCTTGGTATCAACCGCGGTTGGGATTCAATCTGGTTTGATGAGAAAAAGTTTGCTGATAGAATTAATGAAGATATTTTAATTAGACGTTATTTAGAAAATCGTTTTAGCGGAGCAAGTATATCTAAAATCAAAATAAGCAGAAAACCCTCTAAAACTTTAGTTACAATATCTACCGCTAGACCTGGTCTAATTATTGGAAAAGGTGGTTCTGAAGTTGAACTTGTTAAAAAAGGATTATCAAAATTACTTGGATACAAAGTTCAAGTCAATGTTGATGAAATTAAAAGACCAGGAATTGTTGCTGACCTTGTTGGTCAAAATATAGCTCAGCAATTAGAAAAAAAGGTTAATTATAGAAGAGCAGTTAAAAAGTCTATTCAAACTTCAATGAGTATGGGAGCTGAAGGAATAAGAATATGTGTATCTGGTAGGTTGAATGGTGCAGAAATTGCAAGATCTGAAACATTTAGAGATGGAAGAGTTCCTTTGCACACCCTCAGGGCTGATATTGATTATGCATTAGTTGAAGCAAACACAACGTATGGGATCATAGGTATAAAAGTTTGGATATTTAAAGGTGAAATAAGAAAGAAAAGATAAAATATGTTAGCACCAAGAAAAATAAAATTTAGAAAACCTCAAAAAGGTAGGATGACTGGGATGGCCAAGGGTGGAGATTATGTATCTTTTGGTACATATGGATTAAAAGCTCTAGAATCAGGATGGATAACTAGTAGACAAATTGAAGCAGTAAGAATTACAATTTCAAGAAGAGTTAGAAAAGTTGGTAAAATGTGGATACGTATATTTCCTCATAAATCTATTACAAAGAAACCAGCTGAAACTAGAATGGGTAAAGGTAAAGGTTCTCCTGAATATTGGGTTGCTGTAGTTAAGCCAGGTAGAATATTATTTGAGGTTGATGGTTTAGATGAAGAGACAGCAAAAGAAACCTTTAAGCAATGTGGATATAAGTTACCTATTAAAACTAAAACTGTTTCTAGACGAGGAGTTATTTAAATGTCTCTCAAAGAATTTAAAAAATTAAACAAAAGTCAGCTTGAGTCTAAATTAAAAGACTATGAAGAAGCTTTAGTTAATCATAGGTTTCAAAAAGTTTTACAACAACTTGAAAACCCTTTTTCTATTAGATTCACTAAGCGAAATATTGCTAAAATTAAAACTCTATTAAATGAGTATAATTTAGGTATAAGAAAGGCTAAAAAATAATGTCTGAAAAAAACAAAAAAAGACAATTAGTAGGGTTAGCTTTAGCTAATAAAATGGATAAGACAGCTGTGATTGAAGTTCAAAGGCGCTTCCCTCACCCTGTATACAATAAATTTATTGTTAGATCTAAAAAATATTATGCTCATGATGTTGATAATGTTTGTTCAGAAGGTGATACGGTAACTATTGAAGAATATAAACCTACTAGTAAACTCAAAAGATGGATTGTTTTAAATATTGAAAAGAAGGCTCAGTAGATTATGATACAACAAGAAACTAGACTAACAGTTGCTGATAATTCTGGTGCTAAGGAAGTTCTTTGCATCAAAGTTCTTGGTGGCTCAAGAAAAAAATACGCAAAACTTGGTGATTTAATTGTAGTTACTGTTAAAAAAGCTATTCCTGGTGGTATTGTTAAAAAAGGTGAAGTTACTAAAGCTGTAATTGTTAGGACAAAAAAGGAGTTAAGAAGAAAAGATGGTTCTTATATAAGATTTGATGATAATGCCGCAGTTTTAATTAATAACCAAAAAGAACCTCAAGGTACACGTGTATTTGGGCCCGTTGCAAGAGAATTGAGAGAAAAAAAGTTTATGAAAATTTTATCATTAGCACCAGAGGTTATATAATGAAAATTAAAAAAGGTGATATAGTTAAAGTTACAACTGGAACGTATGCAGGTAAGGAAGGAAGAGTTCTAAAAATATTAAATTCTAGAAATAGATTAATTGTTGAGGGTATTAATATGTTAAAAAAACATATGAGACCAAATCAAGAAAATCAACAAGGAGCTATTGTAGAAAAAGAAGGTTCAATTCATACTTCTAATGTTAAATTGGTTGTAAATGGAAAACCATCCAAAGTTGGATATAAGTTTTCAAAAGACGGAAAAAAAGTTCGATTTTCTAAAGAAACAAATAAAGTTATAGATTAAAGGTTAATATGTCAGATTATACTCCAAGATTATTAGACACATATAAAAATGAAATTAAATCTTTTCTTTCTGAAAATTTAAAGATTTCAAATTCTATGAGGATACCAAAACTTGTAAAAATTTCCATTAACATGGGTTTTGGTCAAGCAAGATTAAATGAAAACCAGTTAAAAGCAGCTGTTGAAGAGTTATCTGTGATATCTGGTCAAAAAGCTGTTGTTACGAAAGCAAAAAAAGCTATATCTAATTTTAAAATTAGAGAAAATGACCCAGTAGGAATTAAAGTAACATTAAGATCTCATAAAATGTATGAATTTTTAGATCGTTTCATTTCTATAGCTTCTCCAAGAATTCGAGATTTCAGAGGTTTATCATCAAAGGGTTTTGATGGAAGAGGAAATTATAATTTTGGAGTGAGTGAACAAATTATTTTTCCTGAAATAAATTATGATAAAGTTAAAAAAGTAAGCGGTATGAATATAACTGTTGTTACATCTGCTGAATCTGATTTTGAAGCATATAAATTGCTAAAAGCTTTTGGTTTTCCAATTAAAGATAATAAAACATTTGATTCTAAATAATTAAAGGATAAAATTTAAAATGGCAAAAAAATCTAAAATAATGCATAATATAAAAAGAAAAAAACTTGTTGCTATGTATGCTGAAAAAAGAAAAAATCTTTTGAATAAAATAAAAGATCCAAATATTTCTTATGAAGAAAAACAAGCATATAGATTAAAATTAGAAAAATTGCCTAAAAATTCTAATCCAAACAGAGTTAGAAACAGATGTAATTTAACTGGAAGACCAAGAGGTTATTACAGAAGATTTGGTATTTCAAGAATTTCATTAAGAGAAATGGCTAGCCAAGGATTAATTCCTGGTATAACAAAGGCAAGTTGGTAGGAGAAAATATATGTCAATGACTGATCCAGTAGCAGATTATTTAACGAGAATTAGAAATGCACAAAGTAAATCTAAGAAATTTGTTGATATACCTTGTTCAAATTTAAAGAAAAGAATATCCTATGTCCTTAAAGAAGAAAATTTTGTAAGAGATTTTATTGAAATAAATGATAATAAGCAAAATATGTTGAGAGTTTTTTTAAAATACGATTTTGAAAATGAGCCTGTTATTCATGGTATTAAGCGAATAAGTAAACCTGGTTGTAGAGTCTATGCTGCTTCTGATAATTTACCTAGAGTATTAAATGGTTTAGGTATTTCAATTTTAACAACATCTAAAGGTGTCATATCAAATAAGAAAGCCAAAACATTGAGTGTTGGTGGAGAGGTTTTATGTCATGTTTGGTAGAATGGAGATCTTATGTCACAGATAGGTAGAATGCCAATATCTTTGCCTGATGGGGTTGAAGTGTTAAAAAAAGAGGATAATATAACTGTTAAAGGTAAACTTGGTACACTTGACTTCAAATTTAATACAAATTTAAGTATTAATATTAACGACGATAATATAGTTGTATCAAGAAGTTCAGATATAAAAAAATACAGAGAATTACATGGGCTAACTAGAAGTTTAGTTAATAATATGATTATTGGTGTTTCAGTTGGTTATGAGAAGAAAATGACTTTAGTTGGAACTGGATATACTGCAGTCAGTAAAGATAACTATCTTTTACTTAATGTTGGTTTTTCTCATCCTGTTTATGTTCAGTGTCCAGATAATATTACTATTAAAACGCCTCAACCCACTGAAATTATTATTACAGGAATAGATAAGCAGCTAGTTGGTCAATTTGCAGCTAGAATTAGACAAATTAGAAAGCCTGAACCATACAAAGGTAAAGGTATCAGATATTCAGATGAAGTGGTTCGTAAAAAGGCTGGTAAAACTGTAGGAGCTAAATAATGAATAGAAAAAATTGGTTAAAAAAGAGAAATAGGTTAAAATATAAAATTAATCAAACTGATAATGATTTTAAGGTTGTTATTTTTAGATCAAATAAACATATCTATGGTCAAGTTGTTAAAATTCAAGATGGAACAACTATCGTTTCGTCCTCATCGCTTGATAAAAATATAAATGATGAATTAGTTAAAATCAAATCAGGAAAAATTGATGTTAGTAAATTAGTTGCAAAAACTCTTTCTGATAAAATGAAAAAAAATAAAATAACTAATATTACTTTTGATAGAAATGGTTATAGATATCATGGAAGAGTTAAAGCATTTGCAGATGAATTAAGAGATAACGGAATTAAATTTTAAGGGGAAAAATTGAACAAGTTTATAAATCCAACTGAAATAGAATTACAAGACGAAACTGTTGTTGCAATTAATAAAATTTCAAAAGCAACAACTGGTGGAAGAAGAATGAGATTTAACTCAATTGTATGTGTTGGGGATGGTAAATGCCACGTTGGAATTGGTTTTGGTAAAGCAAACGAAGTTGCCTCAGCTGTAAATAAAGCTAAAGAAAATGCTAAAAAAAATCTATTTAAAGTACCTGTAATAAATGGAACTATACCTCATGAATTAAAAATAAAATTTGGATCTGTTAAATTGGTTTTAAAACCAGCATCTTCAGGTACAGGTATAATAGCTGGAGGTCCAGTAAGAATGATAATGCAACAAGTAGGAATTTCTGACATTTTATCTAAGGCTACAGGCTCAACCAATGCTATTAATGTTGTTAAAGCAGTTGAATTTGGTTTAAAAAAATTAAGAGATCCTTTAATGGTTGCTAGACAACGTGGTATGTCACTTAAAAATTTATTCGAGTAAAATATGGCTAAAAAAAATAATATTAAAATTACATTAGTAAAAAGCCCAATCGGTTACAAAGAAAAAGCAAAAAAAACGATTGAAGCTTTAGGTCTAAAAAAAATTAATCAGTCAGTTGAACATGCTGCTAATGATAGTATTATGGGAATGATTAAGATTGTTGATTATTTAGTTAAAGTAGAGGAATTATAAATGAAATTAAATCCAGCTAAAGGATCAGTCAGATCTAAAAAAAGAATTGGTAGAGGTAATGCTACTGGGCAAGGAAGAACAGCAGGTAAAGGACACAAAGGTTATAAATCTAGATCTGGTGCAAGTTCAAGATTACATTTTGAAGGTGGTCAAATGTCTTTAGCAAGAAGACTACCTAAAAGAGGATTCACAAATATATTTTCTAAAGATGTTCAGATTGTAAATATTTCAACTTTAGCAAAATTAAATAAAAAAAAGATCGATATAGATGTAATGTATGATTCAGGTGCAATTAATAAAAAATCAGTTCCTGTAAAGATTCTAGGAAATGGAAATATTGATACTCCAATAGAAATATGTGCTCACTTTTTTAGTCAATCATCAATAGAAAAAATTGAAAAGGCAGGTGGTAAGGTTATTTACTTATGATTCAAAAAATTGTAAATATTTTTAAAGTACCAGAATTAAGGCAGAAACTAGGTTTTACGGCCCTAATGCTGCTGATCTTTAGATTGGGTGGAATTGTATTGTTACCTGGTATTGACAGAACTCTTGTGGAGCAATTTGTAAAGCAAAGTGAAGGTAACTTATTTGGTTTGTACAATCTATTCGCAGGAGGTTTTTTTACACAGTTTTCAATCTTTGCACTTGGGATTATGCCTTATATTTCAGCATCAATTATCATTCAGTTGCTTAGTGCTGTGGTACCATATTTTCAAAGATTACAAAAAGAAGGTCCAGAAGGTAGAAAAAAGATAACTCAACTTACTAGATATGGTACTGTACTTATAGCATCAGTTCAAGCAATTGGTGTATGTGTTCTTTTAACTTCAATGGATTTATCTGATGGACTTGGTCAGTACTTAGTTGCAGATCCAACGTTTTCTTTTTATTTAACTACAATTATTATATTAGTTACAGGAACAGTATTTGTTATGTGGTTAGGTGAGCAAATCACTAACCATGGTATTGGTAATGGAATTTCTCTTATAATTATGGTTGGTATTTTAGCAAGATTACCAAAAGTTGTAATTCAGCAATTTACAAATTTATTTTTTCCTGAAACAGCTGATGTTGCTACTAACCCTTTTTCATTCATTATTTCTTTAGTGCTATTAATATCTATTATAGTTTTTGTAGTTTTAATTTCAACTGCAATCAGAAAAATTCCTGTATCTTATGCTAAGAGAATTGTGGGTAGAAAAATGTATGGAGGTCAAGCTACACATTTACCATTAAGGATATTAACTGCTGGAGTAATGCCCATAATATTTGCTCAAGCTCTAGTTTTAATTCCAAGTAGTATAGGTACATTTTTTCCTAATTCTCGTTTTGGTGAATTCTTAATGAACAATTTTAATGAATTTACATCTATACCTTATAATATATTTCTTTTTATCATGATTGTTGGGTTTACTTATTTTTATACTGCTATAGCTTTTAATCCTGCTGATGTCGCAGATAACATGAAAAAACAAGGCGGTTTCATTCCTGGTGTTAGACCTGGAAAATCAACAGCTGAGTTTATTGACAATATTTTATCTAAAATAACATTACCAGCATCTATATTTTTAGGCTTTATAGCTATCCTTCCAAATATTATAGCTAGATATTCTGATATGGATATAACGACTGCTAGTTTTTTTGGAGGAACAAGTATTTTGATTTTAGTTGGTGTAGCACTTGATACACTACAACAGATTGAATCTCAATTAATTATGAGAAATTATGATGGCTTTTTGAAAACTGGAAAAATCAAGGGCAGAAAACGTTACTAGTTGGTATAAAATTTGATTTTTCTAAAAAATAAAGATGAATTGAAAAGTATTGATTATGCATGTAAAATTGTTAGAGATACTTTATTTCATCTAGAAGATAAAATTTGCGTAGATATTTCACTGCTAGATCTAGATAAAATAGCTGAAGAATTTATTGTATCTAAAGGTGGAATGCCTGGTTTTAAAGGTCTTTATGGATTTCCTGGTACTTTATGTGTGTCAGTTGATGAAGAAGTTGTCCATGGTATACCTAGTAAAAGATGTCTTAAAGAAGGAGAGATTGTTAGTATTGATGTAGGTTCTATTTATGATGAATTTTATGGTGATCACGCAAAAACTTTTTGTATTGGAAACGTTACAGATTTAAAACAAAAATTAGTATCGACTACAAAAGAGTGTTTAATGCTTGCTCTTAATGAAGTTAAACCTGGTAATCATGTAGGTGATATTGGTTTTGCTGTACAAACTTATGCAGAAAAAAATAATTTTGCTGTTGTTAGAGAACTCGTTGGTCATGGAATTGGTAGAAAACTTCATGAAGAACCTCAAATTCCTAACTATGGCAAAAAAAAATACAGGACCAGAGCTAAAAGAAGGAATGTGTTTAGCTATTGAGCCTATGTTGAATGTTGGAACTAAAGATATTATTACTAAAGAAGACGGTTGGACAATTTGTACTGCGGATGGGAAACCTTCAGCTCATTTTGAACATACTGTAAGTGTAACAAAAGATGGAGTTAATATTTTAACTATATAATTATGGCAAAAGAACCTGCAATAGAAATTGATGGAGAAATAATAGAAACATTGCCAAATGCAATGTTTAAAGTAAAGCTTGAGAATGGTCATGAAGTATTGGCCCATATATCAGGTAAAATGAGAATGTATTATATTAAAATTCTACCTGGAGATAAGGTTAAATTAGAATTATCTCCTTATGATTTAACTAAAGGTAGAATAACTTATAGATATAAATAAAGAAAGAATAATTATGAAAGTCAGAGCATCAGTTAAAAAAATATGTAAAAACTGTCAGATTATAAAAAGAAATGGTATTCTCAGAGTTATTTGTGAAAACCCAAAACATAAACAAAGACAAGGTTAACGGAGGTTATTTAATTGGCTAGGATATCTGGAGTAGATTTACCAAGAAATAAAAAAATTGAGTTTGCACTTACTTATATACATGGAATTGGACCAACTATATCTAGTAATATATTAGATAAAGTTGGCATAGACAAAAATATAAGAGTTAATGAACTAAACGATGAACAAATTATTTTGATTAGAAATGAAATCTCAAATTATGATGTTGAAGGGGAATTAAGAAGTGTTGTAGGTAGAAATATTAAGAGATTGATGGACATTGGTACTTATAGAGGTACTAGACATAAAAAAGGACTACCTAGCAGAGGTCAGAATACAAAAAATAATTCAAGGACCCGAAAAGGAAAGAAAAAAACAGTTGCAGGTAAAAAAGGCGTTTAAAGGTTAAATAGGAGATTTATATTTTGGCAAAAATTAATAGTAAGAAAAAAACTAAAGTTGATCCTGAAGGTATTGCATTTATAAAGGCGACTTTTAATAATACTGTGATAACTTTAGCTGATAAATTTGGTAATGCAATATCTTGGGCTAGTGCAGGAGTTATGGGTTTTAAAGGATCTAAAAAGAGTACTCCATTTGCAGCAACTCAAGCTACTCAAAAAGCTGTAGAGCAAGCTATAGCTAAAGGTTTAGTTTCCGTAGAAGTAAGAATTAAGGGTCCAGGCGGGGGTAGAGAAGCCGCTATTAGAGCCTTAAGAACTTCTGGTTTAAAAGTTACAAAAATAATGGATGTTACTCCTATTCCACACAATGGTTGTAGACCTCCAAAAAAGAGAAGAGTATAAAGGATATAACATGGCAAGATATAGAGGACCAAGATTAAGAAAATGTAGAAGATTAGATTTTCCCGTATTTGAATCACCTAAATTTTCAAATCCAAGAAAAAATTATGTACCTGGTCAGCATGGTCCTAATCAAAGGATAAAGCTTTCCAACTATGGAATCCAGTTAAGAGAAAAACAAAGAATAAAATATTTGTATGGTGTTCTTGAAAAGCAATTTAGAAATTATTTTAAAAAAGCAGCTGCAAAAACGGGAGCTACTGGTGAAAACTTACTTATATTGTTAGAATCAAGATTAGATAATTCTATATACAGATTAGGGTTTGCTCCTACAAGAAGAAGCGCTAGACAATTAGTTGTTCACAAACATATTTTAGTTAATAATAAAACTGTAAACATTCCATCTTACAGCTTGAAGGCTGGTGATATCATTCAAGTTAGAGAAAAAAGTAGGAAACTTCAAATCTTTCATGATTCAATGAGAAAGATAAATAATGATAATCCTACTGCTTGGCTAAAAATTGATAAAGCTCAAATGAGAGGTTATTTTGAAACCATGCCTGAAAGAGAGCAAATTTCTGAACCAATTAATGAGCAACTTGTTGTTGAGTTATACTCTAAATAAAATTAAAAAAGGAAAAAAACTATGATTTCAAAACATTTTGAAGATATAAAGATTAAATTTGTTGAAGATGAAGAAAATAAATTAAAGATTGTAGCAGAACCTTTTGATAGGGGGTACGCTGTTACTGTAGGAAATGCCCTTCGAAGAACATTAATGACATCAGTTCCTGGTGCTGCGATTACTTCAATTAAGATTGATGGTGTTCAACATGAGTTTTCTAGTATTGATGGTATCCTTGAAGATGTTTCAGATATAATTTTAAATTTAAAAGGTGTAGTTTTTAAAACGATTAATGATGGTCCAGAACAAATACATTTATCTCTAAAAGGACCTTTAGAATTTAGAGCAAAAGATATTCAGTCACAATTAAACGATTTTGAAGTTTTAAATCCAGATCAATTAATTGCAACATTGAATGATAAAGCTTCTTTAGAAATAGATATTAGAGTGTCAAGAGGTAAAGGTTATTCATCAGCATCCAAAAATAAACGATCAGATGATGTTATAGGAACAATACCAGTTGATTCTATTTTTAATCCTATCACAAATGTATCTTGGGAAGTTGAATCTATTCCAACTTCTACAGAAAGTCAAGAAAGACTATTAATGGAAGTCCATAGTAATGGTGCTACTAAACCTAAAGATGCTATGAATCATTCAGCTAATATATTAAGACAACAAATACAATATTTTATGTTTGATGATTCATTAAATATTAAAGCAGTAAATGATGATGAAATCAATGAAGCTTTAGAGCTTAAAGGAATTCTGCTCAAATCTATAGATGAAATGGAACTATCTGTAAGAAGTCATAATTGCTTGCAAGCTGCTGGAATTTATCAAATTTCTGAATTAGTATCTAAAGATGAAGGTGAAATGCTAAAATATAAAAATTTTGGCAGAAAATCTTTAACTGAGTTAGTAGAAAAACTTAATGAACTAGGTTTAAGATTTGGTATGGATATTAAAGAATTAATGGAAGTTGAATAAAAGGACTTTATTATGAGACATTTAAAAAAAGGAAGAAAACTTAATAGAACTTCTAGTCACAGAAAAGCATTATTTAGCAATATGGCTTCTTCTTTAGTATTTAATAAAAGAATAATAACCACACATCCAAAGGCTAAAGAATTGCAAAGATTTGTTGAAAGATTAGTAACTTATGCAAAGTACGATGGTGATAAGGCTTTACATGGAAGACGATTAATTCAAAAGAGAATTGTTGGAACTTTAAGTAAAAGTGTTGCAAATGAATTAATTCATAATATTGCTCCTCAATACTCAACAAGAAATGGTGGTTATACTAGAGTGATTAAATTAGAAAATAGAAAAAATGATGATGCTACTAAGGCATTAATTGAATTTGTCAATTTAAAAACTTTAACTGATAAAGATGTAGAACCAGAAGCAAAAACTGAAAAAGTTGAGAAGTAACCCTTCTATTACTGATCATAACTTTTTTAAAAGTTATAAAATTAAGGCTATTTTAATAGCCTTTTTTTTAATTTTGCAATATCTAACTCTTTTTCAGATGATTTACAAAAATGTTTATGGGTCAAATCAAGTGAACTAACTTCAGATAACAAAATAGAAAATTTAATTTCAAATGCTTATAGATCAGGATATAAAATTATTTTTTTACAAGTTGATATTCATCAAGATAGTAGATATAATCCTTACCTTGAGACAATATCAGTTGAACCTAAATTTGATCCATTAAAATCAGCTTTATATTGGGCGAATTGGTATGATTTAGAAATTCATTTATGGCTCAATATGTATAAAATTTGGTCTTCAACATGGGCTCCTCCTGAAAATCATATTTATTATAAATTAAATGATATTCATAAGGATTGGTTTAGTTCAGATATTAATGGTCATATAGATTGTGATATTCAATTCAATATTTCAGAAAAAAAAGTTTTAGATTCAGAAGGATTTCAAGGTATATTTCTTTCACCTTTCAATTTGGATGCACAAAAATATTTAACCAATATTATTATTAATTTAATCGAAAAGTATAAAAATTCAGGTCAACCAAGTTTTTCAGGTATTCATTTAGATTATTTTAGATACAAAGATAGTATGTATGGATATAATTATAAAGGTAGAAAGTTGTTTTATGATAAATATAATATTGATCCAATTTATTTAAATAAAATTTCGAATTGGGCCAATAAGGACTCAAGTCTTAATTTAATGAATGAATGGAATTTATTAAAGTCTAAGCAAATTGATGATTTTCTTTATAATATAAGTGAAATTATTAAAACTTATCAAAATTTAAAATTATCTGTTGCAGTTAAATCAAATATTTATGAAGCTAAAATTAGATGGCATCAAGATTGGGATAATTGGATTTATTTAGATTATATTGACTTTGTTGTAGTAATGAATTATTATAATGATACTGAATCATTTAGTAATAATTTATGGGATATTTATAAGTATTTTGATGATAAAAAAAATATTAATAAAATATATATAGGAATAAGTACTCTTGATGATAATTTAGGTGTTACTCAACTTAGGAATTCAAGTATTATTAGAAGCCAAATAAATAATACTAAAGATTTTTCTTTCCCTGGATTAGCCATTTTTTCATCTGAATATTTTAACTTTAACCCTAGTTTATACTTAGAAATTTTTAATGAATAATATGAAATATAAAAATATAAAATCACCAATTGGTAATAAATTGAATTGTAAAGGTTGGGAACAAGAAGCAGCATATAGAATGTTACAGAATAATCTTGATCCCGATGTCGCTGAAAATAATAATGAACTTATTGTTTATGGTGGTTTTGGAAAAGCTGCTAGAAATTGGAAATCATATAACCAAATATTAAATGCTTTAAAACGACTTGAAAATGATGAAACAATGCTTATTCAATCTGGAAAACCTGTTGCAATTTTTAAAACTCATGAGTACTCACCTCGTGTATTAATATCTAATTCAATGCTTGTGCCAAACTGGGCAAACTGGGAACATTTTAGAGAATTAGATAAAAAAGGTTTAATGATGTATGGTCAGATGACTGCTGGTAGTTGGATTTATATTGGTACACAAGGAATTTTGCAGGGTACATATGAAACACTAGCTGAATTAGCTAATCAACATTTTAATGGTACTCTTAAAGGTACTTTAACACTGACAGCTGGTTTAGGTGGTATGGGAGGAGCTCAACCTTTGGCCGTAACTATGAATGAGGGTGTAAATATAACAGTTGAAGTAGATGAGAGTAGAATTGAAAGAAGGTTGGAAACAGGATATTTAGATTTAAAATGTACTTCATTTAATGATGCTGTAAATACTGCATTAGCTGCAAAAAAAAATAAAGAGGCTATTTCTATTGGTTTGCTTGGTAATGCGGCAGAAGTTTTTATGAAATTTGTTGATAAAAAAATTGTTCCTGAAATTGTTACAGATCAAACATCAGCACATGATGAGCTATATGGTTATATTCCACATCATTTAAATTATAATGATGCAATGAATTTAAGAAAAAATAATTCAAAAGAATATATTGAATTGTCTTATAAATCAATGAGTTTACATTGTAATGCTATGCTTAAATTACAAGAGATGGGTTCAATTGTTTTTGATTATGGTAATAATTTAAGAGGTCAAGCAAAAGATAAAGGAAAATTAAAGAATGCATTTAATTATCCTGGATTTGTACCAGCTTATATTAGACCATTATTTTGTGAAGGTAAGGGACCATTTCGCTGGGTTGCTTTATCTGGCGATCCAGAAGATATTTTTAAAACTGATGCAAAAGTAATGGAGCTTTTTCCAAAAGATAAATTGTTACATAGATGGATTAAAATGGCACAAAAGAAGGTACAATTTCAAGGTTTGCCTGCTAGGATTTGCTGGTTAGGATATAGAGAGCGAAATTTGTTTGGTGAAGCTATAAATGATATGGTTCAATCTGGAGAATTATCAGCTCCAATAGTTATAGGTCGTGATCATTTGGATTGTGGTTCTGTAGCATCTCCAAATAGAGAAACTGAGGCTATGAAAGATGGTTCTGATGCTGTAGCCGATTGGCCTATATTAAATGCTTTATTAAGTACTGCTGGTGGATCATCATGGACATCTGTTCACCATGGAGGTGGTGTTGGAATGGGCTATTCAATACATTCTGGCGTTGTAATTGTTGCTGATGGAAAAGAAGAAACAAAAAAACGAATTAATAGAGTTTTAACAAATGATCCAGGGATTGGTGTTGCAAGACATGCTGATGCAGGTTATAGTAAAGCAATTAATATAGCAAAAAATAGGAATTTAGATATTCCTAATGATTAAAATATCCAATATAAAATCTATTTTAACATGGAATACTGATAAAAATTGTTTAGTTAATCTTAAAAATAAAAATATATACATTAAAAATGATAAAATTGTTTCAATTTCAGGTAAAGATTTAAAAGTTGAATCTGAAATAGATGCTTGCAATAATATTGTTACTCCAGGATTTATTGATTGTCATACACATCCTATATTTAATAATTCAAGATCAAATGATTTTATGCTTAGAACATCTGGAAAAAGCTATCAAGAAATAAATGACTCTGGTGGAGGTATAAATAGTTCTGTTAAAAGTTTAAGAAAAATTAATGAATCAGATTTATATGAAAGATGTTTATTAAGAATGGATACTTTTCTATTTAATGGTACAACTACAATAGAAGCTAAATCAGGATATGGGTTAAGTTTAATTGATGAAATTAAATCTTTAAATGTAATAAAGAAAATAAATCAAAATCATATTTTAGACTTAGTACCTACTTTTTTAGGTGCTCATTCAGTTCCAAATGAGTTCAAAAACAATAAAAAAGGGTATGTTAATCTTATTTGCAATGAAATGATTCCTGAAATATCAAAACTAGGTTTAGCTAAATTTTGTGATGTTTTTTGTGAAGAAAAATATTTTACTTACGAAGACTCTCTAAAAATCTTAAATACTGCTAAAAAATATAATTTAATCCCTAGGTTACATGCAGATGAATTTAAAGATTCAAGGGGTCTTGAGCTTGCATGTAAGGTTAATGCAATATCTGCTGATCATTTAATGGCTGCAAATGAATCATATTTCAAAGAAATGTCTGATAAAGGTGTAATAGCTGTTATTCTTCCAGGGACTACATTTTTTCTTGGACAAAAAAATTATGTCAATGCTAAAAAATTATTAGAAAACAAATGTGAAGTAGCATTAGCAAGTGATTTTAATCCTGGATCTTGCACCTTAAATTCACTACCTCAAATAATGTTTCTGGCTATGAATTACTGCAATATGAGCTTTGAGGAAGTTTTTAAGGGTGTTACAATAAATGCTGCAAAGGCGATTAACAAAGAAAAATCAATCGGATTAATTAAAGGTGGATATCAGGCAGATATATTATTTTGGGAAATAGATGAAATGTATGATATACCTTATTGGTTCAATTCATCAAACTTATCTAAGATAGTGAAAAAAGGAAAGTTAATTATTTTGTAAAATTATATTTACGAGACTTACAACATCTAAAATATTAATTATACTATTATTATCAATATCACTACATGAATTGCATATAACATCTGTATTAAAAATACAGTTGTTAATTATAAAGATAATATCTAAAACATTTATAGTCTCATCTTGGGAACAATCACCCAATAGAATTGAATTATATATTAAAGCACCAATATCTCGAGTTGAACCATCAGGATCATATAGATTTGGATCTCCAGAATCTATACAAGGAGATGTTTGACGTAGATTGAAGTTTAAATTGTCTAAATCAACAAATTGAGGATTTTCATAAATTATTTCACTGTCTGCATTAGGTTCCCACGGAGTCCATATATTTCCTCAGCCAGGACAGTTTTCCATGCAGTCACCTTCAAAGTTATCATAAAAATTAGAATATGATACTTCAATTATTGGGATTTCAGTAATTAATCCTAGACCATATGTTCCATTATTAATAAAATTTGAATTTTTAAGAATAACGTAGCTTGAATCATGAAGCGTTAAGCCAATTTTGTTAGATACAAAATTACAATTTATGATGTTTCCAGTACTAGTCCCTGCATAATCTATACCCCAATTTTCTGTACCATTGTATATTGTACAATATTCAATATCTAAACTACCATTATAATAAGAGTCTGCATAAATTGATATACCAGTCCCATTATTTAAATTAATAATCGAACCTTGGCAATTAATATAAGTTTTATATTCAAAATTATAAAAAGACCCAGTATAAGTTTGATTGGGTTCTAAAATAATATATTTATCATATCCATTTGATGGGCCAGCTTCATCAAAAACATCTTGTAATGATATACTGTATATGGTAGATAATAAGATATATATTAAAAATTTATTCATGCACTAATTTAAATTATTTTTTTAATTAAAAAAGTTTTAAATATGTAACAATTTATATTTTTCTTCTATAAAAAATAAATGGTTCATCTGATTCATACCATTTTGAAAATTCTTTAATGACTTCAATTTTGTTGTTAGTTTTAAATATCGATTTTTTTATATGACCAGAAATATAAGAGAAACCTCTTTTCTTTGCCCAACTGGTATAAATTTTTTTTAAAGTTTTTGAATACCCACCTTTTTTACGATATTTTGATTGAAATATAAATGCATAAGTGTATAATGTATTATTTTGTCCTAAATTCTCATCGTATTGTACCCAAGATTGATTAGAAAAATTTTCAAGTGAAGCACCAATTATAAACCCTATAACATTATTATTCATTTTAGCTAAAAAGGGAAGTGTTGTATTGTTAAAATATTTATGAATATTATCATTCGTTAATATTGAATTAGGGCCATAAATATCCTTTAAATCTTTAGAAATATTAATTATATCTTGAGCAGTCTTATCATCTAGGGATTCGATCAACTCAATATTAAAGCTGTCTTTTGAAGATGCTATTAATTTAGATTTAAATTTATGATTAACTTGTTTTTTTTGATTCATAATTAAGTTCGATAATTTAACTAATAAAAGTATTTTTTTAAAATTACTTTTATAGAAATAGATTGAGATTTTTTTTATATTATACTATGAATATATCATATAAAAAAAGATTAGAGAATGTTTGTAATCAAAAAAAGAGCAGGCTATGCATTGGTCTTGATTTTGATTTAGATACAATGATTAATTTAAAAATAAAAGATTTAAACTCTTTAAATTCATTTATCCTAGATGTAATTGATTCTACAATTGATATTTGCGCTGCATATAAACCAAATTTTGCTTTTTATGAAAAATATGGATCTAAAGGATTTAAAATACTTGAAAATATCATTAATCAAGTAGATGGTAAATGCATAACAATAGCAGATGCGAAGAGAGGAGATATTGGAAATACATCAAAAATGTATGCTCAATCAATCTTTGAATATTATAATTTTGATGCTGTTACTATTTCACCATACATGGGTTCAGATTCGATTAAACCTTTTTTACAAGATAAATCAAAGGGTGCTTACATATTATGTTTAACGTCAAATCCAAGTGCAAAAGAATTTCAGTATAAATTCAATGAAAATAGTTTTTTATATCAAGATGTAGCTAAACTTGCTTCTGATTTAAATATTAATGATAATGTAGGATTAGTTGTTGGGGCTACTAATTCTACTAAAATGCAATCAATAAAAAAAATAGATTCTAGTCTAACATGGCTAATACCTGGAATAGGTTTTCAAGGAGGTGATCTTAAAGAGTCTGTAAAAATATCAAATTTTAATTCAATTGGTATAATTAATGTATCAAGAGGGATTATCTATTCAGGCAATCAATCTATAGATGATATAAGAATATCAGCAAGGAATTACAACGATAACATTAACAGGTACATTTATGAATGACATTTTAAAAATTTTAATTGATTCTGGTGCAATCTTGGAAGGTCATTTTTTACTAACATCAGGACGACATAGTAATAAATATGTTGAGAAATTCAGATTAATTGAAAAGCCAGAATACTTAGATATTGTATGTAAAGCTATGGCTAAAAAATTTTTAGATCAAAATGTGAATGTAGTTTTAGGCGCTGCTATAGGAGGTATATTAATATCTGGAGGTGTTGGACATAAACTAAATGTGAAACATATTTTCACAGAGCGCGTTAATGGTAATATGAAATTAAGAAGAGGTTTTTTCTTAAATGAAAAATCTAATGTTTTGATTGTTGAAGATATTGTAACAACTGGAGGATCTATTTTCGAATTAATTGATATAGTTAAAGAAAATAAAGCAAATTTAATTGGAATAACTAGCATTCTTGATAGAAATGAAAAGCCAGTAGATTTTGGTTTTAATTATGAACCTCTAGTTCAATACTCAGTTGAAAGTTGGCATGAAGATGAAGTTCCAGAGTGGTTAAACAAAATACCTATTACCAAACCAGGAAGATCAGGTAAAAAACAATTATGATTTTTAATCTTATTATTTTTTCTTTCATAACATTTTTATTTTCTGAAAAGAAAATAAATCCAGAACCTATAGATTTTAAAAAAGGTATAGATATTAAGCCAATGTTAAAAGATGGTTTATTAATTAATCAAATAAGTAAACCTTTAAGTAGCCTTGAAATAGATTTAATTAAAGATAGGGCCTTAAAATATGTTCCAGAACCAATTACTGATTCTGATATAGTTCTCATTGAAACATCATTTGGATTATTGAGAGCGAAATTATTTAATGATGTCGCCCCAAAACATTGCTTGAATTTTAAAAAGCTTGCTAACAGTGGTTTTTATGATGAAACTACATTTCATAGGGTAATTCCAAATTTTATGATTCAAGGAGGTGATATACTTTCACGTGATGGCGATAGAGAAAATGATGGTACAGGTAGTCCTGGCTGGACTGTCAATGAAGAATTTAATAATAAAAAACATTTGCGTGGAACTTTATCAATGGCTAGATCAAGAGATCCCAATTCAGCTGGAAGTCAATTTTTTATTTGCGTAGATAATCAACCTCATCTGGATGGTAAATATACTGTATTTGGTCAACTTTTAGATTTAGATAAATCAAATAGTAATGTAATTTTAAATCATATAGCAAATGCTTTAACTGAGAGTAAGTATGTTTATAAACTATCAGTTCCTACTTTACCAGAGAACGCAGATATAAACAAATGGATTAAATTAACTAACCCTAAAAATAGACAACCTTTATACATTGAAATTCCTGATGGCGAAAAAAAAGCTTCTTATAAAAGAGAAATGCTCTCTAAATTAAGAAGTGATAATCCGATAGTTCCTATTAAAATTAAGTCTATCAGAGTAATTAATGAATTAGAAAAATAATTATGAATTTATTTTATAGAGCACTACTTATAGTATTTTTTTTAAATACAAATTTTTCAGAGGAAGTTATAATTTCTAGAGATTATTTGATTAATAAAAATCTTTTTAATGATAAAACTATTAATGACAGTATATTTTTAGATGGAACGCTTTCTTTTCAAGTTTGTGATACAAGTATGTGCATTCCTGTTAATCAAGATCTGACTCATACAGTAACACATGTTTTAAATGAAAATAATAATAATTTATTTAGTATAAGTGATTCACACTCAGATATCTTTTGGGATCCAAGATGGCCAAACTGGGGTGATTTTTATATTAAATCTTTTAGTAATAATAGAGAGTTTAATGATACATTGAATTACGCTATTATTTTTAGAATAAATGATGGATATCATATATATACGACAGATACATTATTGTCTCCTAATCAAGCTGGCAATACAGATTTCTTTTGGTATAATGAAAATAATTTTATACTTGAAGAATTAGCTTACTCAGAACCTAATCCTTATATTGAATTTAAAAAAAATCAATATATAGGTTATCATGATGGCAAAAAACATGATAAATTTATTTTTCCTGATGAAAATAATAAAGCTGATGATTCATTGATTGGATTTTTTATAGTTGCAATTTTAGCAGGGTTAGCAGCTGTATTTACTCCTTGTGTTTTTCCTATGATACCTCTGACAGTTTCATTTTTTACAAAGAAAGAGGGGCAAGATTCTCAATCTAAAAAAGATCCATTATTATATGGTTTTTCTATTATTCTTATTTTTATAATATTAGGACTTGGTTTTTCCTTTATTTTAGGAGCTCAAGCTCTTAATGCTCTTGCAACTAGTCCTATAGCAAATTTCATTTTCTTTATTATATTTTTTATTTTTGCTTTATCATTTTTTGGTGCTTTTGAAATTACACTTCCAAATTCATTTTTAAACAGAATAAATAAGAAAGCAGATCAAGGTGGAACTATTGGAATATTTTTCATGGCTTTCACTTTAGTATTGATCACTTTTTCTTGTACTGCCCCAATTGTTGGAAGTATATTAATTTTATCAGCTGAAGGAGAATTCTTAAAACCAATTATTGGGATGTTTGGTTTTTCTTTATCTTTTGCACTAATATTTACCCTAACTGCCCTATTTCCTAAATCTTTAGATAAATTACCTAAGGGTATGAATTTAAATACTATTAAGGTTTTGCTTGGATTTATTGAACTTGCTTTAAGTCTTAAATTTTTGAGTAAAGCTGATCTAATAAGTCAATGGGGTTTATTAAATAGAGATATTTATTTAGCTATTTGGATTGTTATTTTTTCATTTCTTGGATTGTATTTATTAGGAAAGATAAAACTATACCATGATTCTGATGATGATAAAATTGGAGTTGTGAGATTACTACTTGCGATTATTTCCTTTTCATTTGTAATAGCTATTTTTCCAGGAATGTTCGGAGCTCCATTATCTTGGCTTAGCGGGTATTTACCACCACCAAGTACACAAGAGTTTGATATTCAAAATAGTTTTAATGTGCTTGAATCTGAATCTTCTAATGCATATTTAGATTTTCCAGAAAAAGTTAAATATCAAAATGTGGATAAAATTCATACTCCTCTTGGTTTAAAAGGTTTTTTTGATTACGATGAAGCATTAAGTTTTGCTAAACAGAATAAAACTGATAAACCTATATTTTTAGATTTTACTGGATTAGGGTGTGAAAATTGTAGAGAAATGGAAAATAAGATTTGGAGTAAGCCATATATAAAAGAAATGCTTAGAGATAATTTTATTATTGTGTCTTTATATGCAGATCACAAACATATAATGGAGGAAGAAGATTGGATTATTGATCAAAGTGGTAAGATCAGAAAAAGAATTGGTGAGAAAAATTTATCTATTGAAATTGATAAATATGGGAATGCTGCTCAACCTTTGTATGTTATAATTGATAGTAATGAAAAAATATTATCAGGCCCTATTGGAAAATGTAGTGAAAGTAAATTTTATAAATTTTTAAAATCTGGTTTATCTAAATGATAATGAAGAATTATTTATTACATATTTATCTAATTACTTTTACCATTATTTTTACTCAAAATAATGAAGTTAATAACGAGCCTACATATATTCCAGCATATGATTTTAGTTTAACTTTATATGATGAAATGGTAAATGATAGTATTATCACCTTAAGTTCATTTAAGGGTGACGTTGTACTTTTAAATTTTTGGGCTACTTGGTGTGGTCCATGCATTGCAGAAATACCTGAATTTAACGATTTATATGAAAAGTACAATAGTAAAGGTTTTGAGATTATAGGAGTTAGTATTAGTGATAACTTTAATCAATTAAAAAAATTTACAAACAAGATTAATGTCGATTATAAACTTCTATATGGTTCAACTAATATAATTAATGAAGTTATTCAACAATATGGTGGATTTTATTCCGTCCCAGTAAGCTATCTTATAAATAGAGATGGATTAGTTGTCCGAGGCTATCCAGGAGCAATCATTGGTGATTATTGGACAAGTCTTCTGGTTGATGATATTAAAAAATTTATCTCAATTCCTGCAACATCTTCTGACTCAACCAAAGTAATTGAAAAAAAATATTAAATATATAATCTTTTTTTTATTTGTTACAATATGCTTATCTAAACAAGATATCATTATTAAATCTCCCAAACCAAAAGAAAAACTTAAAATTGGTAATGATTATCAAATTAAATGGAAGACAAGTAAACGTATATCTAAAGATGAAAAAATAAAAATTTTTATATCTTATAACTCAGGAAATGATTGGGAGCTGATATCAATAACAGAAAATGATGGCAAATATAATTGGGAGGTGCCACAAGTTAATAGTAACAGCTGTCTACTTAAAATTCAAAGTATTGATAATAAAATCAAGTCACTATCTAAAAAAGAGTTTAAAATTGATGGCCCTCAAATAAAAATTCTTAAACCATTTAAAAATAATATTTATTCTGGTGGAGAAAAATTAAAAATTGAATGGAAATCTAAAAAAATAAATAATGAACTTATTAATATATACTTTTCAAAAGACAATGGATATACATGGGAAATTATAGCTACAAATATTGTTAATTTTGGAATACATACATGGGATATTCCTCATCTTGATGATTTTTATGATGAATGTTTAATTAAAATTGTCAGTAATACAAATAATATCATTTCAATATCAGAAGTTTTTTCTATTATTGATGAATCAAATAAAATCAGAATATCATACCCAAATGGAGGTGAACTTTTAGAAGCAGGAAAAGCCATCACAATTAAGTGGGAATCTGATGCACTAAAATCTGAATTATATAAAATAATGTTTTCTCAGAACAATGGCAGCACATGGGAAAGAGTTGAATCAAGAGTGCTAAATAAAAATCAATATTTATGGTTTTGCCCAAACATAGAATCAGAAGATTGTCTGATAAAAATTATAGCAGTTGAAAATGAAGCTATTTATGATATTTCAGAAAAAAAATTTAAAATTTCCAAACTACCTTCACTAAAAATATTCAATCCTCTTTATAATGATATTTTTTATTCAGAAAATCCAATTGATATTAAATGGAATTCAATAAATGTTAGAGGAAAAAAAGTTAATATCTACTATTCGATTGATAAAGGTAAGAAGTGGAATATTATTGAACGAGGTGTTAAAAATAATGGTATATACAATTGGGATATTTCTGAATTTAATACAACTTCATCATTTTCAAAAATAAGGGTTGAATTATCTAATAATACTAGAATCATAGATGAAACAGATGGATATTTTACTATTTTTGGCAAACCTATACTTAATATTTCATCAGAAAATAAAATTAATTTCATTGAGGATAATTCTAATTATAAAATTGAATGGAAATCTAAAAATATAAGAGAAAACAGATTAAGCTTATATTACTCCGTAGATAATGGTAAAAATTGGACAACAATTGAAAAAGATTTCTTGGATCAAGGTTTTTATAATTGGAAAATTCCAAATCTTAAAACTGTTAATTGTTTTCTTAAAATTCAAAGTACAGTTCAAAAAGATATATATTCCATTAGTGAAAATCCTTTAAACATATCTGATCAACCAATGATAATTTTAAAAAGTGATTTAAGTTTAAATAATTATTCAATTAAGGATTCAATTAATTTAAGCTGGAAAAGTTACAATTTGAATGATGAATATGTAGATATATTGTATTCTGAAAATGCAGGCAAAGATTGGAAGATTTTGTATAGTAATGTTAAAGATATTGGATATAAAAAAATAGAAGTACCTTATGTTTCAAGAACTTCAGAAAAATGTAAGTTAAAAATTATTGATAGTTTTAACTCTAAAAATTATGTTGTATCAAGTGATTTCTTTTCAATTAAAAGACCTAAGGGTGAAATAACTCTTAAAAAAATTAGTAAAACTGAGTTCAATTATAATGAAAATGTTACGCTCAAATGGTCTCAGAAATATCTTAAAGATAAAAAAATCAGAATATTTTACTCTAAAAATGAAGGGCTAGATTGGGATTTGATTAAAGAAATAGATGCAAAAAATGAATATTTTTTATGGGAGATACCAAATCTTGAAAGTGTGTCTTCAAAAACATTATTTGATATTAAAGTGTTAGATGCAGATTATGAATTTTTAGATAAAAATAAATTTTTCAAAATAAATCCAGCACCTTCAATACAAATAGATAATATTACTGATACAGTAAAAACAAATATGCCCTTTAAATTTACTTTTAAAAGTAAAAACATAAATGTCAAAGACTTTGATCTTTATTATTCACTTACAAAAGGTTTTAATTGGATTAAAATAAGCGAAAATATTAATTCAGATTCCTTTCTATGGAATGTGCCATCCATAAAAGGTTTTAGTAATGCATTGTTTAAAATTGAGTATAATTTAGATTCTGAAGTACAAGATATTGTTAAAATGTCAGTTCTTGAGCAAAGTATAAATATAAAAATTTTAGAACCAAATGGTGGTGAAGAATATTACGATGATGATTCCATGCCTATAGTATGGAGCATTAAAAAAATATACGATAAAACAATTGATATTTATTTTTCAAGAGATGGCGGATTAAGTTGGGATGCTATCGATTTAAATGTTAATAATTCAGGAAAATATAAATGGATAATCCCTAAAAATATTAATTCTGATAAATGTAAAATAAAAGTACAAAGTAACATTAATAAGAGTATTTTTGATGTTACTGATAAATATTTTTCTATAAAACTTAAGCCATCATTCAAAATAATAACACCTAATAATGGTGATATTTTATATAGAGGTACATCTACATTTATATATTGGGAAGCTATTAATCCCAATATTAAAAATGTTACCTTAAGCTATTCTAAAGACAATGGAAAAACTTGGACCATCATTAAAGAAAATATAATTAACAATGGAAAATACAATTGGGCTATTCCAAAGAATTTGATTAAAAGTAATGAATATTTAATAAAAGTAAGCTCTTATAAAGAAAAAAATAAGTTCGATACTTCAGATAAAACATTTATTATTAAATGATGAAAAATAAGATTAATAATATATTTACACTTAGCGGAATAAATAATTCAAATATGATATTAAATTCCAACAAAGTGAAAATTAATTCAATATATATATTAAAAAATAGTATTGCTTATAAAAATCTAGAAATTATTCAAAAAGTACAAAAGTTAAAATCTATATTTAAATTATTAGATAAATACGAATTTCAGAAAAAATGTAAAAAGTTTTCATTTGAAAGATCTCAAGGTATAATTATTAATTTCTTTTATAATTTTGATTTAGATATTCCGGATTTTTCATTGAAAAATACTTGTTTAATACTACCGGAAAGAATTGAGGATCCACAAAATTTAGGTCAAATTATTAGAACTTCTGAATGCGCAGGTGTTAATGGTCTTTTATTATCTGAAACTAAAACAGTAGGTATAACAAACACAGTTTTACAGGTTAGTCAAGGTGCTTTTTTAAATTTGCCCATTTATAAAATAGGGAACATTGGTCAGACAATTAATAATCTTAAGAAGCAAGGATTTTGGGTGATTGGTGTAGAAAACAGTATTGATGCAAAAAACTGGTATGAAATTGATATGTTAGGAAAAGTATTACTTATTTTTGGTAGCGAAGGCAAAGGAATCAGAAATAGCACAATTCAGAAATGCGATTTTTTAGCAACGATTCCAATGTCTGGGAATGTAAATTCATTAAATGTTTCTGCTTGTGTAAGTGCAATTTTATTTGAAAGAAATAGACAAATATTAAAAAAATAAATTACAAATTGATACAAACTTAAGATAGTCAGCAATGTAACTAAATTGTTATAATGTTAAGCAATATGTAATAAATTTTTATCAAGAGGGTTTTATGAAAAATTTTAAAATAATAATTTTGGCAATCATGTCGTTTATAATAGCTGAAAATTTTCAAGCTAAACTAGATAATTTTGAAATTATCAATTCTAATTCAGCTAGCACAAAAGTTGTTTTTAATGCTGACGACATTAATCTAACTAAAATAAATGGAATTCATCATTTTAAAGAAAGAGATGATCTTGGTTTAACTATGCATCATGGTAAACCTCAGCTACCTATTTATTCAATGCTTTTTCAGATTGATCCTGATAAAAAATATGATATTTCATATGATGTAATTGATAAACAAACTTTAGAGGATATAAATTTAGAAAATTACAATAATTTAGCTACTGCTTCTGCAATTGACCACTTTGATGATAATATATATATATCTGAGCCGCAGATAATGCGAGACATTGTTATTAATCAAATTGGCTTTACTCCATACAAATATTATCCAGAACAAAAAAAATTAGAAGTTTACAAAAAAGTTGAAATTAATATTTCTGAAATCGGTAATTCTAATTTTGATTACTATTTGCCAGAAAAAAAATCAAGAGTTTTTGCTGAGTTATATAGAAATTCAGTAATTAATTACACTCCTTCAGATAGAGATGAAGATTACCAAACTCCCTCTATACTATACATATGTGGAGGCAATTCATTAAATAACTCATATGTTCAAGAATTAATCCAATGGCGTAAAAAACAGGGATATAAAGTTACTGTTGCTACTACTTCATCAAGTGATAATGATGGACTAAACAATGATAGTGAATCTGCAATTGATAACTATATTAGTAATCAATATAATAGTACTAACCCACCAGAAATTGTTGGACTAATAGGTGATGTAAATGGTTCTTATGATATATCATGTGACTTTTATCAATGGGGTTCAGGATGGAGCTCATATTACGGGGCTAGCGATGTTAAATATACTTATATTCAAGGAAATGATTTATTACCTGAAATTGTTATAGGAAGAATTTCTGCAGAAAGTAGCGGTGATTTAGCTAATATCATTAATAAGACTCTTCAATATGAAAAAGGTACTTTACAGTCAAATAGTTGGTATGAAAGAGCAGCTTTAATAGGTGATCCTACAGTAGGCTCTGGAATTTCTCCTGCAATAACTTGTCAGCAGATTAAAGAATTAATGTTGCACCATGGTGTTCAGAATGTTTTTGCAGATTTGAATGGAGGAGGAGCTGGTTTAGAAAATTTTCTTGTAGATAATTTTAATGCTGGTTCACTTTATTATAATTTTAGAGGCATTCAAAATTCACCTGGATGTTATATAACAAATTCTATGTCCAATAGTATGGTATCAACTTATAATAATCCATTTGCTGTAATTTTAACATGTGCTACTGGGGATTTTGAAGATGATGCTTTTAGTGAAGATTTTATTAGAATTGGTTCTGCAGCTAATCCTAAGGGGGCAGTTGCAGCTATAGGTATGTCAACTACAGCAACTCATACAGCTTATAATAACATTATCGATATGGGAATATTTGATGGTATTTTTTCAAAAAATTTAACTCACGGAGGTTCAGCTACAACTAATGGTAGAATCGCAATGTATGAAACATACCCTGCAAACCCTGGTGATATTGTGGGTGCATTTGCTGCATTTTGTAATTTAATGGGTGATCCAGCATTACACTTATGGACAGATACCCCGAAAGATTTTGATGTAGAATTACCTAATAGTATTCCTTTAGGAACAAATCATTTTAATATGTATGTGAAAGACACTGAGGGTAATTTTGTAAATGATGCTAGAGTTACATTGTACAAAGAAGATAATCTTATTACAGAAACTGGCTTAACAGATGAATCCGGTTATATTTCTTTTACTTGGGACAATCAAAGCTCAGGTGATATGTTCGTTACAATAACGAAGAAGAATTTTATTCCCTCAGAAAATATCATTCAAATTAATGATGATTATGCAATTGATATTAATTGGGACGGTAATTTAGAAGCTAATCCTGGTGAAAATTATACATTTCCTATGATTAATATTAATTCAATTGGTAATGATAATATTAGCTGGATTTCAGGTGAATTAACTTCTAATAGTGATTTAGTTGAAATTGTCAGTGGAAACACATCATGGATTTATATGACCCCAGATGACTGGATAGGAAATCAGGAACCTTTAATTATTAATGTCTCAGAGAATGCAATTTTCGGTGACGATATAAATTTAATTTTGAATCTTGTAGATAACCATGATAATAATTGGTCTATTTATCTACCACTTGAGATAATCTCTCCAAAAATTAATATATTTGAGTATTCAATTAGTGGTAGAATTGAGCCTGGATATACTGCTGAAGTATATTTCGAATTAAAAAATGATGGTGATTTAGTTGCCGATGAAGTTAGTTTAGAATTAATTTCAGATTCATATTTAGTATCTGAAGGAAACAATATTTTATCATTTGGTCAAATCAATCCAGGAGAGATCGCTATTTCAGTAGAATCAATCTCCTTAACTTTTGCTGAATCAATTATTAATGGTTCTGTGTTTCCGATTGAAGTTAAAATTACAGATAATAACAATTATGATAGATCTGATTTTTTAAATCTAACTGTTGGATCAATTGAAACAACTGACCCTGTTGGTCCTGATCCTTATGGTTATTATATCTATGATTATTCTGATAATGATTATGATTTGGTGCCAACCTATAATTGGATAGAAATTGATCCATCATATGATGCTATTGTACAATCACAAGATTTAAATCTATCTGATGGAGGAAATGGTAATAATGAGATTTATAGTATTGAGACTATTAACTTACCATTTGAATTTTATTTTTATGGTGAACCATATTCTCAAATTACTGTAAGCACAAATGGTTGGATAGTGTTTGGTCAAACTCTAACTAGATCATTTAGAAATCACTCTGTACCTGGTGCTGGCGGCCCCTCACCAATGGTTGCTGTTTTTTGGGATGACCTAAAAACTACATCCAGCGGAGATGTTTTTTATGCAGTGTATGATGAAAATCAAGATGGTTTAGATGATGTCATAGTTGAATGGTCTGATATGAGGACTTATGATAATAATGATCAAGAAGATTTTCAAATTATACTTTACCAAGGGAATAACTCAGATAGTGGTGATGGCGAAATGAAACTTCAATATAAAGAATTCAATAATACGTCAGATGGATATTATCCGCAAGGTGGAGGTGGTGATAATGCTCCACGACATGGTTGTTACGCTACTATTGGTATTGAAAATAAATATGGTGATGTTGGCTTAGAGTATACATTTAATAATGAGTACAGATTAGGTGCAGCACCATTATCCGATGGTAAAGCAATATTTATTACTACAACCTCACCATTTAAGTTATTTGGTGATGTTAATAATGATGAAATTCTTAATGTTTTAGATGTAGTTATATTAGTTAATTTAGTATTGAGTGCACAATATTCTGATATAGGTGATATGAATGATGATGGTATACTTAATGTATTAGACATTGTAATCTTAGTAGGTATTGTATTAGGAAATTAATATAATTAATATATAAACATAGTATTTAAATAAAATATATAACAATTTACTTTAATGGAAACATTTTTAATTATATTTTCTTTGCTAGTTTTATTGTTAGGTATATTTGAATATAAAATTCATCATAAATACTTAAAAAATATTCCAATTAGAATTCATGTTAATGGCTCAAGAGGAAAATCTAGTGTAGTAAGGTTAATTGCTGCTGGTTTAAGGGCTGGTAACATTAAAGTTTTTGGTAAGACTACTGGAACATCTCCAAGAATAATTGATGAGAATGGTGAAGATAAATATATACATAGGCTCCGATCAGCATCAATAGGTGAACAAATTTCTTTAATTCGATATTTTTCAAAATTAAATCCAGAAGCACTAGTGATAGAGTGTATGGCAGTAAACCCTCAATATCAATGGATTTCAGAACAGAAGATAGTTAAATCAACTATTGGAGTTATGACAAATGTTAGACCTGATCATTTAGATGAAATGGGTATTACTATGAATCAAATTACCAATTCAATGTCAAACACAATTCCATTTGGCGGTATAATGGTTTCATCAGAAAATAAAAAAAATAACATTCTCAAAAATATTGCAGAAGAAAGAAATACTAAGTTTTATAAAGTTAATAATGAAATTGATGATTCAAAGCTTAAAAATTTTAGATATTTAGAACACAAAGAAAATGTTTCTTTAGCTTTGAAAGTTTGTGAATTATGTGGTATTGATTATGATGTGGCACTCAAAGGTATGGAAATATGTAAACCTGACCCAGGTGCTTTAACAATATGGTCATTAAAATATAAAAAAAATAGCTTTAAATTTATAAATGCATTTGCAGCTAATGATCCTGCATCTACTTTAAAAACATGGAAAATGATAAATAAGAGAATGAATTCGAATAATTTTACTATTTTTTTAAATACTAGAGAAGATAGACAGTACCGTACAATTCAATTAATTAATTTAATTTTTAAAGAACTAAAACCAAATATTGTTGTTTTAAGAGGTAAAAATTTCCCAAAAGAACTTGATGATTTAATGGCTGAAAATAGAAAAATTGTAGTTCATAAATTTCCTTATTCAATAAAACAAAAAAAATTAATTAAATTTATGGCTGAAAATTTAAATGAATCAGTTGTATTAGGAATAGGTAACATTGTTGGGTGGGGTGAAGAATTAATGAAAAATATGAAGGAATATAAAATTGATTGATGATCCACAATTGGTTGGTCTTGCTATTGGTATTGGAATGGGTTTAAGTCTAATACTTACTGAAACTCTTGGCGTCACAGCTGGAGGAGTTATTGTTCCAGGTTATATTGCTTTATACATTCATGAGCCTTATAAAGTTATTATAACATTTTCAGTTTCATTAATTGTTCTATTAATAATCAAAATCCTATCACAGTTTATATTTATATATGGTAAAAGACGGCTGGTTTTAAGTTTAATGCTCGGTTTTTTCTTTGGATATTTATCAAAAATTTATTTGGATTCAGATTTATCTTCAATTGGTAATATAATTCCTGGCTTGTTAGCTAGTTGGATGGATCGTCAAGGTGTTTTTCAAACGATGAGCGTTTTAATAATTATAGCTGTAGCTACAAGATTAATTCTTATTGTTCTTCTTGGGGGAACTTTTTATGTTTAGACCGTCAATTCAAAAAACGCGGGTTTTGGTTCTTTTAGCTATTATCAATGTAATTTTATTTTATATAGTTTCTAATACAATTATATATAAACAAAGAGAAGGTTATGATTTAAGAGTTGAAGCAGCTGAAAAAATGCAAAATGCTATCACCTTATTAAAAAATGAATTGGGAAGAGAGTTTGAATGGTTTGATCGTGATCCATTTGATACAAGGTTAATTTTCAATAGAAGATTTAGCCCTCTTCTAACAGATATAGGTAAATATCAAGCAAAAGCTACAGTTTTAAAGCCAAATTTTGCTGCATTAGTAGTTGATAATTTAATTAAAGCAGGTGTGCAAAAGGGAGATACTGTTGCTGTATCTATGACTGGTTCAATGCCTGGAGCAAATATTGCCGTTCTTATGGCTTGTGAAACTATGGACCTTCATTATGTTTCTATTTCATCATTAGGTGCTTCAGAGTGGGGTGCAACAGCTATGCATGCATCATGGCCATTGATGGAAAAAATGTTGTTTGATGAAAAATTAATCTCTCATACAAGTAATAAGTTTGCATATGGCGGAGCAGCAGATTATGTAAAAAGGGGCAATAAAAGTAGACAAGACTATGGAGGTGAAAATCAACGATTTAAATTAGATAGTATGATGCTTACAATTTATCCTGAACATTCACTTTCAGATTTATTTACAGTTTTTGGTTTAGATTCTAATAATGATCAATTTTCGACTAATGATAAAGAATATTTAATGATTGGCAGAGAATATTATGCTTTGCCTTTAAGTATTGCAAGAAGGTTAGAAGTTTATGATTTTGGAAGTGTGTCTTTAGATAATCAAAAGTTTTTTTTAAATGCAATTGATTCGTATGGAAAGGATAGAATATTTATTTCAAATATATCCATTAGGACAGAAAGTGATTTAAAAAAGAATAGAAAGAAAAATATTTATGGTAAGGTTCCAGAAGCATTAAGTGCTTTGTTAAAAGTATGCGACAAAAAAAATCTAGAATGTCTTGAACCAACTCCTTATGAGAAATACGCAGATTTAAACCAAAATAATAAATATGATTATGGAGAAGAATATTTAGACATTAATAATAATGGAAATAGAGATTTCAATAACAAGACATTAATGAATAATAAGTATCGATTAGAAATCAAAGATTCACTAAAACAAAATTATGATTTATCACCATATAAAGTTTATATAAATATTGGTGGGGGTGTAGCTAGTTTTGGTTATAGAAATCAAGAGAAGTTCGAAAAAAAAGGATTTGGTCTGCTCCAACCTGATGAAGTTATTAATATTTTAAATGAGAATAATAAAAAAACATATAAAAGAGGGGTGATAAGTCAATTTGCAGAAGCTAACATACCTATTATTAATTTCATTGAAATTGAAAAGCTATTGAAGAATGTTGATTTAAATTATTTTAATAGAAAAGTATTTAATGATAAATTTGATTCAAATAATGATAACTTAATTGATATTGGTAAGGGTAACTTGTATAAAGTTACTTCTTATAATATGACTATTGTATGGATTGCATTAATTATATCGCTAAGTTTAATAATATATATTGGAACAATAAGTTATAAGCAAATTAATAGTAGAATGAAAGACTATAATCCTAATGAGTAAACTTTTTTATATATATTTTATATCAATCATTATTCCTTTAAGCATTCAAAATGTTATTTCTATAGGATATGAAGATAATTTTATGAGATTTTCAGATTATGAAATGGATACTAATCTTTATGAGAATGGTACAGAAAATGATTATATGGGAGATTCTAGATTATTTGATTCTTCGGTCTTTTCACCAAGCACTCAGATAACTTTTAACCCTAAGATTGATAAATATAAAACAAAAGCAATTTTTAGACTAAAATATAATGAGTATCAAAGTTCAAATCAAAAGTCATACCTTAATTTTAATTTCCGTTATGAAGTTAAATTAAAATCATACAATTGGATTAAATTTTCATATTCGTTGACTCCTAAATATTATCTTAGAACATTTATTGATAGGGATCTGCTTCCCTTAACTTATTATCCATGTTATTTTAGTAATGAGAATGTAAGTATTTCGTATTCAATGCCTATCAAATTAATCAAAAAGACTTGGTGGGAAATTAAATTGAACCTAAATAACCAATTTTATAATAAAAATTTCACAGAATTTGATACAAAAATTTTTGGATTTGAAGGAAATCTTAAAACATCTTATTTAAATTCATATCATTTTTCAATTGGTTATTTTTATGCGACTGCTGATAATATCACATATGGTAATGCACAGTTTTATGAATCTACAAGTATTGATAGATCTTATAAAAAGTCAGGTATTCGTTTAAATGGTAAAAAGTTTTTTAAAAATAATTTTATAACATCTTCATCACTTAAAATCAAGCTGAGTAAAAGAGATTATGATTTAAATTCATGGTATTACGAATATGATAATTGGAAGAAATATTATGAAACTGAAATAGTTTTAGAGGCTAATAAAAAAATAAATAAACAATTATCATTACAAATATCTGCGAAGCATTTTAACAGAGATGTTAAATCATCTCAATCAAAAGAAACTTTATGGGTGGAAGATTACAAAATTTATAGTAGAAATGAATTGTGGTTTAAATTCATATATAATTTTAGAAAATAATGATAATTTACAACTTGGAGAAAATAATGAAATTTTTAACATTTATATTTTGCGTTTTTTTTGTAGCGTCATGTATTGAGCCAAATGATCCTATTCTAGAATCTGATATTGTTGAATTTATATTATACGAAGATACGTTAGGTGAATCATTAGATGTAGGAATTACTGAAAACAAGTTAGTTGTAGCAGCTAATTATAATGGATTTACAGTATATGATATAAATAGAAACAGTTTAAATAATATTGTAAGCATTGATTCCATTTTTAATGAATCAGATATGGCATCAGATATGGGTGATAATAGAGCTCAAAATATTTCGATTTCTAAAAATCATAACATAGCATTTATAACTGATATTTATGATAGGATATGGTTATATAAACTTGAAGAAAATGCTACACAATATGTTGATGATTACCTTTCAGATTGTTATGGTGGAACTTGGTTAAGTACTGCATTAGATGACCAAATTGATCATATTAATGTATTTTCTTTGGTTAAGCATTCGTCATCTGAAGATGATAATGGTGAAACTGTAGGTGATTTTGATCAATACTCAACTTCTATCGTATGGAAAGGTATATACGATGTTGGTTTATCAGATTTATTTCCAGAATCTCAGGCACTACCATCATGTGAATTTTCATATAATTTTGGTATACTTCCAGAAGTTATAGATTTTAATGATGGTCTTCTGGCTGTCTCAAATGGAGAGTTAGGAGTTAAAGTTCTAAAACAAACTTCAGAAGCTTTATGTTTAGATTCAAATAACCAATCAATTGAAGAGTTTGTAGAATCTGGTAATATTGAAGCTGACAGAGAAATATGCGAACAAGAATATGATATTTATTATAATCCAGGTTTAAATGGAAATTATGAACCTCAAGGAGGTTTCTATCCAAATATTCATTCATCATTTGATTTACCTGGCGAAGTTAACTCAATTATGGTTCATGAGTCAGTAATTTTTGCTGGACTATCAACAAGTAATGGTTGTTACATGTCTTTACTTGATAATGATGGAGTTTTGATTGAAAAATTAGGGATAGCAAATGGGTACACAATAAACAATATTAGCCTAGATAATGGTAACTTAGCATTGTCTGCTGGTCATGATGGAGTTTTATTGTATAATTACTTGGGTGGCACAAATGTCGAGTTTATTGGACAAATTAATACACCTTACAGCAATAATGTTAAAGTTGATGGAAATAATTTAATTGTATCAACAGAAGATGGTTTACACATATACTTAATTAAATAGTTATATAGGAGTTTTTTATGTTTTTTAAGTTTAGAATAACAATATTTTTCATACTTATAAACCTTATTATTGGTCAGTTTGATTGGATTGATAATGGTGCACCAATTAGACAAGGTCAACACATTGAGTGGCAGCGATCAGCTGGAAATGGTCTTGATGGTGAAGTAATAATTGGATGGTCTGACACAAGAGATAGTATGAGGGATGTTTATGTTCAAAAATTTGATGCATCAGGTAATCCTATGTGGGGTGAAGATGGAATTGCGGTAACTACTGCTTTTGGAAGACAAGAAGATCCATTATTAGTTGGAGATGAACAAGGTGGCGCATTCGTCGTATGGATAGATTATAGAAATGAGCCTGATACTAAAGGTGATGTGTATGCTCAACATGTTTTATCAGACGGCTCA
>MDSW01082663.1_pt1 | contig 44359 bp, 43 predicted proteins | sample 811171 | NCBI WGS metagenome assembly MDSW01 (sample SAMN05326641, study PRJNA326480) | marine metagenome | isolation source: seawater | place: Atlantic Ocean: North West | collected 2012
AATACACAGTACCTCAGGAAGATTGGGATAATAGAATACTAAAATATGAGTATATAGAAGACAATGGGTCCGTTAATTATGAATATCCTTTAAATTCCCCTACAATTATTCAACCAGAGCCTCCTCAATCTAATTCAATATTCTCTAATCCAATATCTAGAGAGACAGGGACCTGTCCTGAAATATTATCAATAGGTGATCATTTTACTCTTATTGGAAACTTGGAACTACCACTTGAGGTCAGTGTTACTGACTTAGATACAGTAGTAATAGATTCTCATACTGTTTCCATAGCACGCTGGGAAGGTAATTATATCAATTCTAATAATGCTTATGGAAGCGTAGTGAACGAGGGTTTACTTGCCGGTTTATTACATGAGGTATCTCGAACTGTAGACTTTGGAGATTCAAATAATGAAAATAATGAAAGTATCCAATTTCTTGAATATCAATTAATTGATAGTATCCTATATCCTTCAATAATTACGTCTAATGAGAATACAATTCCTAGTATTGATATTTCTTTGGGATCATCAGTAAGGTTTAGAGAAGGTTTCTTATTTAATGAAGGAGGAAAAGCACATCTTGAAATTCTAGTTAATGATACTGATACAGATGTAATTTCAGTTATAGGAGATTTTTCAGCATTGGGTCTGGGGCAAATTGATTTTTCTGATTCAGGATTAGATGGCGATTTAACAATCAGAGATAGTATTTGGACTTCTGAAATAATTCACAATGATTTACAATATGGAATTATTGAAGTTCCGATGATAATACAGGATATATGGACAACTATCACTCAGAATATATCAATATTGGTACTAAATGAAGCCCCAAAAATGTCTTCAATAGATTTTGCACCTCAACAAGTATATCGTGGTGAACAAGTATCGATCACGATAAAAGCAAGTGATGGCCATGGAGTCGAATCTGTAGTTGTTGATTTACTTGGAAATGGAGGAGTTTTGACTTCACTTGATCTAGTCGGAGAAAATTGGGTTGGAGATTTTATCCTCCCTGAAAGTTTTATCCCAGGTGGACAAAAATTAAACATACGCCTTACAGATGGCGTCGGTGAATCTCGGACAACTTCTCAGATATTTTCTAACAATCAGTTTAAAGATGCTAATAAATTAATAATTTTAAATGAAGCTCCTTCAATAGATAATATCACTATATTTAGAGATGGCGAAATAGTCAGAAAAGTTCTAGTTCCTGAACAAGGAGCCCCAATAACACATACTCTTGAAGTTGTAATCAATGATGTAGATGATATCTCATCAGCTCAGATAAAAATAGGTAGATTAGCTCCAATAGGTAGTTCAAACTCGTGGTTATTATTAGTTGATGATGGCAGTAATGATGATAGAATTGCAAATGATAATATTTTTACAATTTCTTTCAACGTTCGAAATACACTATCTGAGGGAGAATTTAACATTCAAATACGTGCAACTGATAATTATCTCTCCACTACTCCAATGGATTCTCAGAATCATATTATATTTTTAGAAAAAGGTTATTCAGATGATTCTGGTATTGAAAAATGGTTATCTAATAACTTAATAACAATAGTCTCTTTTTTTATGGTTGTTTTACTGTTTATAGGCTTAGGTGGGGCATTTTACTTACTACGAAATTCTGAATTATGACCTATTAAAACAAAATGGTACGAGTGCCGGGATTTGAACCCGGGTTCAGGCGTTGGCAACGCCCGGTGATAACCACTACACTACACTCGTTCAATAGGTTGGAAACGGATTTCACTTTTCTATACGTCGGTGAATGAGTATTATAGGTCAGATACTAATTTTAAAATTTTATCTCTTGTTTTTCGATAAAAATCTATATCAAGGCCATGTGGATCATCCAATCCCCAGTCTTCTGATATATTCAAGTCGGGACAACTTACTCCACATCCCATGCTAATAATTTTATCATAACTCTCTGTTTCAATATCATCTACCAATTTAGGAAATTGATTTTCGAGAGATATTCCTAATTCTGAAACTACTTTAATCGCATTTGGAGCAATTTCTTTACCAGGATTGGTTCCTGCAGATGCAGCATAATGCCCTAATTCACGTGATATCGCTTCCGCCATTTGGCTTCGACATGTGTTGCCAACGCAGACAAATAGAAGTTTCATAATTAAATTGTATAGTTTCAAATTAATTAACTTAACTAAAATACTCTTTATAGTTAATATATCATATACTAATTTTGTATAAATCTCTATGGATATAGTTGAAGTACATCCTCCACTACCATAACACATGGTAGATTCTCCAGTAAGCCACCACAAAGGATCAGATCAAGATAAACCCGGCCAGGATAAAGCTACAAATGAGCAAAAATCCAAAATGGAACAAGCTTACAGAGAGATGCAAAGAAAAATGCGAATTGCTAAATTAAGTGATGATATAAAGCATAAAATTTTAGTTCTTTCAGGAAAAGGTGGTGTTGGTAAGTCTACAGTTGCTACTGGACTAGCATTATCATTGGCAAAAAAGGGAATGAAAGTTGGATTAATGGATATTGATATCACAGGTCCAAATATCCCAAAAATGTTGGGATTAGATGATACAGATTTAAATGTAGAAGATGGTCAAATTTTTCCTGCAAAAGGACCCCATGGTGTCAAAGTTATCTCAATGGCATTCTTAATAGAAGATCCAGATAAGCCAGTAATTTGGAGAGGCCCAATAAAACTAGGTGCAATTCAACAATTCATTGGAGATGTTGCGTGGGGTAAATTAGATGCCTTAATTGTTGATTTCCCTCCAGGTACTAGCGATGAACCTTTAACAGTAAGTCAACATCTTCCGGGAATAGATGGTGTAGTAATAGTAACTACTCCTCAAGAAGTGGCTCTTTTGGATAGTCGCAAGTCGATAAACTTTGCAAAGACGATTTCTGTTCCAGTATTGGGTGTTGTGGAAAATATGAGCGGATATACTATTAGAGGAAAATCTGAACCAAATTCAAAAATTTCATTATTTGGTCCAGAAGGAATTCCAATAGATTTTATTTCTGATGAGGAAGGAAATTGGTCTACTACTCTTGATATATTCAAAAAAGGAGGAGGCCATTCCGCTGCAGAAGAATTATCTGTGCCATATTTGGGTTCCCTGCCGTTTGATCCAGGAATTGTTAGGGGCGGAGATGATGGTGTCCATAGAATAATTGCTGATCCTGAAGGTGAAACAGCAAAAGCTTTCGATATTATCGTTCAGAATATTACTAATTCACTCGATGCAGACTCCACTCCCTCACTCAGAATCACTTGATTTTTTGATAATCATGGGTCGAATTGATTTCATAAAAGGCACTCCCAAGTATTACTGACATGGCTGCTGAGACGGGAATATATATCACTTGGGTGACAGGAGCAATCCTTCTGAGTGTTATTTTTATGCCATTATTCAAGCCTGCATTTGCTAAGATAACTATTGATGGTTTTATAGATATGTTTAGAAGATATTGGGCGCATATCATAATAGTTTTTTCAGTATACATCTGGAAAGATTTATTCGACGGTTTGGATAGATCTTTAATGGCAAATACTAGAATTGATATGACGCCATATGTTTATGCCGTAGAAGGAGATATAGTATTGTGGATACAAGACGCCTTTCGTTCGGCCTTCATGGATGAGATTTTGACACATTTTTATGTCATGGGATTTATGGCTGTAACTTTTTCTTCACTTATATATCCTATTTATTTCGATGACCGTTACATGGCAGATCGTGTTTGTTTGTCGATGTTCTGGGTATATATATTAGCAATTCCATTCTATTTGTTCTTTAATGTAAGAGTAACTGGTGACTATATTCCCTTGATGGAAACTATTGCATATGATCTGACTCCTGAAATACATAATTGGTTCACTAGAATTGATCCATTCACTAACGGAATGCCTAGTCTACATATTGGGCTGCCATTCGCAGTGTGGCTAACTATGAAAAAATGGGATGAAGATGGTAGATGGAATAAATACAGAAGTTTTTTATTAGTATTTATTTCACTTACTGCATTTACTATAATTTATCTTGGAATTCATTGGTTAGTAGATATAATAGGAGGAATGGTAATTGCAATTTTTGCTGTAAAAATGACAGAAAAAAGTCATAAAAAATTGTGGGAGATTTTTGATGAAAGAAGATTCTCTCGTCGATTAGCAAGGGCTCTGGATAATCCAAAAAGATCTTTAAATGATACTATAAATGAAATAATGAATGTTTTTGAACCTTTCAGAGAACCTGGTAGGAAGCAAACAAGTCTTTTCATTGCAGCACTTTTAATTTCAACAGGCAGTGTTCTACTTTGGGATGCAACACATCAGCATTTCCCAATAGAAGGTTCAGAATGGCCTACTTCTACTTCTGGTTCTGGAGGTTGGCTAGTTACCATAGAAGAACTCCCTGACGAGACTATCTCAATAGCAGCATGGAATACTACATCTCTAAGAAATTATTCAGTATCTACTAAACCATGGAATAGTTTGCCAAGTGTTGCTATTTCGGATGAAGGTTTTGTCTTATTCAATCAGAATAGAATTGATTTCTTTGAATTCAAAGATGATATCCAAACTTTACAACCCTTATCTAGATATTATCCTGAATACGTCATAAATGATGTCTCTCTAGGTTCAAATTCAGAGGGAGTAATAATAGTAATATCTCATGATTATACTTTAACTTTATTAGATAAAAATGGTGACATTATCTCTTCTCCTATTGTTAATGGGCCATTTAAAAATATAGCTGCATCAAATAATTTAATTGCTTGGTCATCGAATTCTACTAACGGACCTATGGTGAATATTACTTCTATCGACTCTCAATTAAGGACCAATATCGAAATCAATTCCGGCGACTCTTTATCTGATGTCACTTTATTGTCTGAGGATATAGTTATAGATTATTCTAATTCTTCAATTAAAGATTTGATAATGGATGAAAAATGGCTGATAGCATTGGTAGATTTGGGATATATGGATAGATTAGTTTTAGTAGATATCTTCACTGGAAATCAAAGTATTTTGGGCGATCCTCTCTGGCAATCTTCATCCCCTAGCATATATGAAAATAATATTGCGTTCTTGCAAATACCTACTTGGAATCCAACTATATTGAATCAACAATCATTAGAAAATAATGATGTTTGGTTATATAACATCACAGATAATCAATCAACACGTTTAACATATGATGATTTAAATCAAATCCAGCCGCACGCCTTGGAAGATAGCATAGTTTGGACTGATGAAAAAAGCAATGGAGACTTAGAAGTTATTGTTTATCCGTTGGAGGAAATTTTCCGTCCATATTCTTCTGTATTAGTACAATCAGCAATTTTGATGTTAATTCCTTTGTTATTTGTTTGGGCTTCACAATCAACAAAGGAGAATTATGGTTGATTATTCGGCTAGTCTAAACATTTCTTCAAGACTCATTCTTGCTTTATCTATGATATTCTTGTCTATTTCTATAATTTGTTCTGGCATTGGGTTTTTTAATGCTTGTAATATATCTTCGAGCTGTGTTTTTTTCATATGTCTGCACATTACACAAGCACCAATTAAATTCAAATCATTTTCAGATTCTGCGATTATTCTCTCTGCAGTGCCGCATTCAGTTATGAGCATGATATCCTTTTTACCATTTGCAGACAATTGTAAAGCATTTTTTATTAAGGCTTCACTACTCCCAACAATATCACTTTCTTCTAAAACATCTATATCACATTCGGGGTGACTCAAAACAGTTAATTCAATACCTTGTTGATTCATTCTTTCTCTCCAAGACCTAATCTTCTCTCCGGTAAAAACTGCATGTACTTCACATTCTCCATCATAAACAATAACTTCCTTTTTTCCTTCAAGGGACTTTTGGAGATGTTTTCCCATAAATTTATCTGGTACAAAAATTAATTTTTCACCTGGAAGTTTCTCGCATATAGTAAGATAGTTACTACTAGTAACACAGACATCACACTCAGCCTTTACTTCTGCTGTAGTGTTGATGTAACATGCAACTGGAATATTGGGATATCTTTCTTTCAAATTTCTTACATCTTGCCCATTAATCCCATCACTCAATGAACAACCTGCATCAGGTGAAGGATGCAAAACAGTCTTATGAGGACTTACTATTTTTGCAGTTTCAGCCATAAACCTAACACTTGAAAATAGAATTGTTTGTTGAGATGCATCTCTTGCAGCTTTTGATAACGAATAACTATCCGAAACTTCATCGGCCACTCCATATATTATATCTGGAGTTTGATAAGAATGAGCAATTATGAACACGTCATTTTTCTTTTTCAGATCATTTATTTCTAATGTCAAGGGAGCTATGGTTTTACACATATCAATAGTCCATCTTTCTCTTTGTTGAATTACGCCATACAAACGCTCGGCCTCTGCGTAAATATCTACTTCAGAATATAATTTTGAGACAATAATGCCTCTTTGCTGAGGAGGGCTAGGCATCTCCATACTCACATTAATCGTTATACCCTCGAATGAAACCGCTTTCAAGGTATGTCATATCCCACGGGCATGGAAGCCGCCGATATACCAATGTGGATTGCCCGTAAAGTAATTCACCAAGGTGCTGAAGCAACCGTCACTTCAGGCTCATGGTTAGGTAAGTCAGCAGTATTAAAAATGAGAAATCCAAGGGGATATCGTACCCCTCATTTAGATCGCAAGTTAACTCGTCAGAGATTATCCGTAGAAGCAAGGGTACTAGGCAGACTTCAATATCATAATTTAATTTCTCCATCATTGATAGATCTTGATTTAGAGCAAGGTTGGATCCTTATGTCAAAAATTGAAGGAATTACTTTATTCGATTATTTGAATAATAAAGAAAATTTGAATTCCAATGTAATCAATTCATTCGGAAAAATAATCAGGAAGTTACATGAAATTGGAATATCTCATGGAGACTTGACGACTCACAATGTTCTTATTGATAATGATGGAAAACTTTCACTAATTGACTTCGGCTTAGCTAGAATACTTCCTGAGGTTGAACATTTGGGTTTAGACTTACAAGTTCTAAATGAATGCCTTACTGCAAGTCATTCTGAATTCGAAAATGCAGTAAATGATATGATTGAGGGTTATTTAAAAGCAGATTCACAAAAAAATAATTCAATTCCTGCAGAAGATGTAATTTCCAGATTCAATGAAATTAGAGGAAGAGTCCGTTATCATGCATAGGTGAAATTATGAAAATACTTTTTGCTACGGGTAACCAAAATAAGATAAATGAAGCAAAAATTTTGTTTAATGAATTAGATTATTCTATTGAAGGCTTGAAAATAAAAGGAAAATTACCTAATTTTGTCGAACCTCAATCAAATGATTTAGAAGTTGTCGCAGTTTCAAAATTAAAGCAGGCCGTATCATTATTAAAAAATAATAATCTAGAAGAATATGCAATATTGGTTGAAGATTCTGGTTTATTTATTGATAAATTTAGTGATTTCCCAGGTGTTTTTTCATCATTTATTTATGACTCAATTGGTTTGTCAGGTATTCTTAATTTACTAGAAAATTCTACTAATCGTTATGCTGAATATAGGACAGTAACAATATTACAATGGAAAAATAAAATTTGGAAATCTTCTGGTATATGTAAAGGTACAATTTCTAACAAAGAATTAGGTGAAGGAGGTTTTGGTTATGATCCTATTTTTATTCCTCTAGAAGGAGATGGATTAACTTTCTCTCAAATGACTAATACGGAAAAATCTCTTATCTCCCACCGTAGTAATTCACTAAGGGGGCTATTAGATTCTCTAAAACACCCGTCAAAGTGAATAGTTAGTGGCTCTTGTCTAGTCTCGGGAGTGTTATGCCGTCGACGACAAAATTACTTACTTCATTATTACTATTATTTGGTATTCCTATATATTTGATATATGTAGTCAAAGAAGGTTTGGAGTTTCAAATAGCGGGTGGAATTTTTCTTTTGTCATTAACTTGTTTATTATTATTCTCTGGGCCCTCTCCAATTAATCCACTCCTACTTCAAAAGGAAAATATAGAAATTAAGCAGCCTGAGATTGTAGATAATATTGAATTACCTCCTCCAGTTGTAGAAAATGAAGGTGCTAGTCATAGGCGAAATCAGAAAATAAAACGAAGTCGTGGTAGGTCCAATGTAGAAGAAATGCCAAAACCAGAATTATTGGAAATTATAAAATCATCACCAGTAATTGAGGAAATAAGTAATCCAAATATTGCTAAGATTGCAATGCCATATGTTGCCCCGATTGATGCACAATCTGAAATGGAATCTGAAATTGACTTTTTTATCAGTCAAAAGAGATTAAAAAGACAGGAATTGAAAAAGAAAATAACCATTGAAAGAAGAATGAAATTGGCAAAAAGAAAAGCCTCTAAAGTGAGTAATTGGACTGCAGAAGAAGATGGAGAAGATATCTCTGGATTATTAAATGACCCCAATCATGGTCTGATTATTTTGTCAGAATCAGAAGAAGTGGATAGTACGATACCGCATGGTATATCTTATGTACGCATCGATCAACAGCGAATTCTTAAGGTACGAATACCTCTAAATATTCCAAATAATATTGATAATATTCCTCAGTTACCTAATCTACCAGGTCTCCCTCCTCTTCCCGATCTACCAGGTCTCCCTCCTCTTCCTAATCCACCAGGTCTCCCTCCTCTTCCTGATCCGCCAGGTCTCCCTCCTCTCCAAAATCCTCCTCCTGTAAAATATAGTGAAGACTGATTCTATTCATCCGTATATTGAAGGGTCATGATACACTCCGAAGTATATGGAAGAAGTATTGTTAGTAGAAGATATTCCTATCGAAGATGCAAGCCCTAAAGGAGCAAAAATTACTATTTGGACCCTTAATAGGCCAAATAAACTCAACGCACTAAATAACAAAATCCATGAAGAAATAAAGAAACAATGTGTCAGGGCCGAATCAGATGATAATGTAAGAGCTGTAATTATTCGTGGTGCACCTGCTCTTCCGCCACATGAAGGTAAGAAACAAAAACCTTCTTCGTTTGCCGCTGGAGCAGATATCTCAGAGTTTGAAGGTAAGAATTCCGATGATGTTAGACCTTTCTTTGAAGATAACGCATGGGAAGCAATATGGAACTTATCAAAACCAACTATCGCAATGGTAGATGGTTTTGCACTCGGAGGAGGTACTGAATTAGCATTATCTTGTGACATTAGATTTGCTTCAAAAAAGTCAAAATTTGGACAACCCGAGATAAATCTTGGATTAATACCTGGAGGGGGAGGAACTCAACGCTTATGCAGACTATTAGGTTATGGAAAAGCAATGGAGATAATACTCAGCGGTAATATGGTGAGTGCAGATGAAGCATTGAGAATAGGCCTTGTTAATGCTATTTATGAATCAGAAGAATTAGTAGAATCTACCATTTATTTTGCAAAGGAAATAGCGAAAAAATCTCCTCACACAATAAAAGTTGCAAAAAGAGTAATTCGTGCATCTCTTGATTTGCCATTCTCAGAAGGAATTCTGGCTGAAAGATCTGAATTCATCGCTTTATTCGATACTGAAGATAAAGAAATTGGTGTCAAAGCATTCTTGGAAAGGAAAGAACCATTATGGCTTGGTGAATAGTTAATTCTAATTTTTTTATCTCTGAATTGACTTTATCTCTAAAAACTCCTCAAGTCCATGGATGCCTAGTTCGCGTCCATTTCCCGATGCTTTAAAACCGCCAAATGGAGCACTAACATTAAAGAATCCTCCATTAATGCTAATTTGTCCTGTTTTCATATTTTTTGCAAATTCTAAAGCACGCCCCTCATCCTTTGACCATACTCCTCCAGATAATCCATATATCGAATCGTTAGCTAATTCTAAAGCCTCTTCCTCATTTTCATATGTTTTTATCACAAGTACCGGTCCAAAAATTTCCTCTTTCCATATTGTCATATCTTTAGTGACATTAGTAAAAACTGTTGGTTTTACATAAAAACCTCTAGATAGGCCTTCTGGCATACCAGTTCCTCCAGAGATTAATTTCGCACCCTCCTCTATTCCAGTTTGAATATATTCTGTAACACTAATTTGTTGTTTAGCACTGACCATTGGCCCACAACGTGTTTTTTCATTCAAAGGATCTCCAACTATGTAACCATTATTTCTTTCAACAATCAATTCACAAATTTCTTCTTCCATTATTTTTGGAATTATCAATCTTGTAAGGGCAGAACAGGTTTGTCCACTATTTTGATGACATGCTTGAATCGCTTTTTTAGCAACTAAAACAGGATCTGCATCTTCCAAAGCAACATTTGCACTTTTACCTCCTAATTCTAAAGTAACTCTTTTTACACTATCTGCAGCAGCATGGCTTACTGCAACTCCTGCGCCTGTAGAACCAGTAAAAGATATCATATCTACATCTATATGTTTTGCAAGATATTCTCCAATTTCAGAACCATGACCCGTCACTAGATTAAAAACACCATCTGGAAGGCCTATCTCATCAAAAATTTCGGCAAGAATGAAAGCACTTAATGGGGCTTCTTTTGATGGCTTTAATATCATAGTACAACCGGCAGCTATTGCAGGTGCAACTTTACCAATTATTTGATGAAGAGGGAAATTCCAAGGAGTAATAAATGCGCATACACCGATTGGTTCTTTAATTATTAATGAATTTCTAATTTCTTCTTCCCAATTATATGTCTCTAATATTTTAGCATAAGACCTTGCAACAACTCTCGGAGTTCCGACCATCGCAGTGCGTGAGTATCCTATTGGTGTACCTACTTCTGCTGTTATCATTTGAGCTAATTCCTCTTCACGCTCTTTGAAAGATGCAGATAATGCATTTAGAATTTCTATCCTATCTCCAATGTCACTTTTCGACCAACTAACAAAAGCCTCCTTGGCGGATTTTATCGCATTGTCTACATCTTCTTTATTTCCTGCTGGTACCGACCCGATAATTTCTTCAGTTGAAGGATTTATGACCTCAATTCTTTCTTTATTATGGGATTTAATCCATTTTCCATTGATATATATTTCTTCGCGGTCATACATGGCTCTACGAAGGCGCCACTTCTTATGATATTCATGCATTTAAAATAGAAAATACCTTTCGCTAAGATATGGTTCTGACTGTTGATAGATATGAGAAAGGCGTCGCCTTGGTGTCGCTTTCGAGCGAAGCAGCAAAGAACACTTTTACAAAATTAAATTTTGATATCATTGTTCAGACTCTTGAAAATCTAATGGATGACAATACATGCTCATCAATTATATTGACTGGTAATGGTAAATTCTTTAGTGCCGGTGGGCCAATTAATGAATTTGCAGATGCTATAGACTCTGGAAAAATAGGTCAAATTGTCAGTGAAATGACTACTTCATTACACTCTTTGCTACTCAAAATAAGGGCTTCTCCTACAGTCTTTATTGCTGCTATAAATGGTGCGGCCGCAGGTGGAGGGCTGGGACTTGCCCTTGCTATGGATTACAGGATTTCATCCACAAATGCCAAATTAGCAGCAGCCTTTTTCTCTTTAGGGCTATCTCCTGACGGAGGAACTACGTGGCTTCTTCCTAGGTTAGTCGGTCCTCAGGTCGCAAGAAAATTCTTCTTTAACAATGAGGTGTGGGATAGTAGTTTAGCATTAGATTACGGTGCCGTAGATGAAGTTTGTAGTGAAGAAGATTTAATACATAAATCTATAGAAATAGCCAATAGTTGGGGTAAATGGGCTTTTTTGAGCCGGCGCTCAACCAAGCAACTATTGGATGCATCAACATCTACTTTTTTTGAAACTCAGTTAGAATTTGAACAAGCATTAGTACTTTCTTCTTCTCTTACTGCCGATTTTGCAGAAGGGGTATCTGCTTTTATTGACAAGCGTAATCCTAATTTCGGTCATTCAGAGGAGGAATAATACTGACTACAAGGTTAATAATAATGAGACATTCAAAGAGTAGTTGGGAAAATCTAAATCTGCCTGATCATGATCGCCCTCTTAACGAGAGAGGTCAAAAAGACGCACCAGTAATGTATCAAGAACTAATAAACAATAACTGGTTACCAGATACAGTTTTTTTGAGTAGTTCAAAACGTACGATTGAAACTCTTGCCTTGATGAATTTCGATAAAAGTATTACAAAAATAGAAATCAAACCTTCTATTTATCATGCTTCAATAGGTGAATTAATCAATCAATTACAATTAATCGAAGAAAATAAAACTACAATGATTTTAGGCCATAATCCAGGCTGTGAACTGTTAATTAATCAATTAACAGGCAAGTGGTATCGAATGCCGACCTCTGCTGTAGCTTTATTTATTAAGCAAAAAAAATCTTGGATTCTGCAAGATATATTGAGGCCTAAAGAATTATGAAGCTTATAATTTGGCTAATATATCGACTTGGGTAAGTGCAGACCTAACCAAGAAAAATGCGACTATACTTCCAACTGTAAATGATAGCCCAATATACAAATGTGTTTCAAACATCAATATTGCTATCCCAATTAGTGATAAATAAGATACAGTTTGACATATCAAAGAAATTCTCAATAGTACACGATACTCTATCTCATGAACATTAGGTGAATCTTGAATATATGAATTTATTAAGAAGAAAACAGCCTGAAATGGTAAAGCAACAGCCAGTAAAGATAAGCATGCTACAGTAATTATACCAGGGTCTTGTGGATCAAGCTCTAGGCCTCTGAATAGTAAGTTACCTGTATTCAAACCAATTATTGCAGCATGTATGGCCCATGCTCTATCTACAGGCCCTTCATCTTGTGATTGGTCAGGGCCCATGCAGGTTTGTTTTTTCTTTGATTGTTGAATGTTGCCCTTAAAAATAACTCTCATATACTGTTTTTATGATAATATCATTTTTCTCAAAATTATTTTTATTATGAATACAGATCAAGATATTTTTTCCTAACTTTCTTTATTTTTGGAGTAATTATCATAGCACAATAGGGTTGAAATGAATTTCTTAAATAGTAATCATGATGGTATTTCTCAGCAGTATAAAATTTTTCTGCTGATACAACTTCAGTTACAATTTTATCTTCAAAAACATCTTTTAAATTATCAATTACTAAATTTACTAATTCTCTTTCTCCTTCATTATTATAAAATATTATACTTCTGTAATGATGGCCGATGTCATTACCTTGCCTATCTATCTGTGTTGGATCATGAGAAGTAAAAAATATCTCTAAGATTGTCTTCAAATTAATTATTTTAGGATTATAAGTAACCTCTACTACTTCTGCATGTCCGGTATTTTTCTTACATACTTGTTCATATGTTGGGTTTTCAACATGCCCTCCGCTGTATCCAGGTATTACTTTTGAAACTCCTTTTAATCCACTCATGACTCCTTCAGTACACCAAAAACATCCTCCGCCAATGACAATTTTTTCCATACAATCATCTTCTATAATTAGGCGCTTCTCTGGTTATTTCTACATCGTGGACATGACTTTCAGACAAGCCTGCGTTTGTTATTTTGACGAAATCACAATCTTCTTTCATCTTTTGAATATCATTATTACCTGTGTATCCCATTGAAGATCTTAATCCTCCAACTAATTGATAAATTACATTTTCCACAGGCCCTCTCGCGGGGACTCTACCTTCAATTCCTTCAGGAACATATTTTCTTGTATCTCCCTGTTCTGATTGAAAATATCTTTCATGAGACCCTTTACTCATCGCCCCTACTGAGCCCATCCCTCTGTACATCTTGTACGATCTACCTTGATAAAGTATATTTTCACCAGGGGATTCGTTGGTTCCTGCAAGTATGGAGCCAGCCATTACGCAGTCTGCACCTGCAGCTATAGCTTTTGCAATATCTCCACTATATTTTATTCCTCCATCGGCGATAACTGGTATTCCGTGGCTTTTACATACCTTTACAGCATTCATTATTGCAGTTAACTGAGGTACTCCTACTCCGGAAACAATTCTAGTAGTACATATGGAACCAGGTCCTATGCCAACCTTTACTGCATCTGAACCTGCCTCTATTAAAGCAGCAGCCGCTTCACCAGTTGCTACATTACCTGCAATTATCTGCAATCCTTCTTTACCTATTTCTCTGATTTTTCTTATAGTATTTAACACACCATGCGAGTGCCCATGTGCAGTATCTACAACAACAACATCTGCACCTGCAGCATACAAAGCCATGGCTCTTTCAATTCCCTTTTCACCAGTTCCCGTGGCTGCAGCAACTCTTAGTCTACCTCTTTTGTCCCTACATGAATCAGGATTATCACGATTCATTTGAATATCTCTAACAGTAATCATACCCGCGCAGTTACCTTGCTCGTCGACTACTATTAATTTTTCAATACGATTTTTGTGAAGTATCTTTTGAGCCTTTTTCATATCCATTCCTTTCGGAACGGTTACTAACTTCTTTGTCATCATTTCTGAGACTTTTGTCGATTCATCTTCAACAAATCTGATATCTCTATTTGTAATCAATCCGACTAGTTTTCCAGCATCATTAAGGACAGGAAATCCAGAGAATCCATATTTGGATTTTATTCTCCTCAATTCCCCTATGGTCAAATCCATGTCGACAGTAACTGGGTCAAGTATCAATCCAGATTCAAATCTTTTTACCTTTACAACTTCGCTAACTTGATTTTCAATTGTCATATTTCTATGAATTACTCCAATTCCTCCTGCTTGAGCCATTGCAATAGCCATCTGTGATTCAGTTACGGTATCCATAGCAGCAGAAATAATTGGTATATTAAGATCAATATTTTTAGTTAACTTAGTTGTAATACTAACTTCAGAGGGCATTACTGCCGATTCTGCAGGGAGTAATAGGACATCATCGAATGTTAATGCTTCGGGTATATTACCTGTTGCCATTAGGGATGGCCCTTAACTCTTCTACTTGAACAATTCTATTTTTGGACTACGATTTTTGACTATACACGACATTAAAAAATAACGGTTCAGCGGGAAGTGTTGTTTAATATGCCAGCAGGTCTTGTAATTATAGGATGGAGGGAGTGGATATGTTTGCCTGATTTGGAAGCAGCTCCATTAAAAGCAAAAACTGATACTGGGGCTTGGTCTAATACTTTACACGCCATTGATGTAACAACTGATGATATAAATTCTCATTATGTTAAATTTAGACTGAAAGAAAATGGTAGACTTATAAAAAAGGAAATTCTAAAGTGGAGGAATGTTAGAGATACCAGTGGCCAAGAAACTTTGAGACCTGTAATACGTACAAAATTAGAAATTTCTGGTAGAGATTATCAGGTTGAAATATGTCTTCAAGATCGTTCAAAAATGAAACATAGAATAATTCTAGGAAGGAATTTTCTTCGTAATGGATTCATAATAAATCCATCAAGGCAATACATGCATACAATGATCAGATCTGTCCCGAGGATAGTGGTAGATGAATAATTTATCCTCAGTCATAATTAAAATAGTATTCCAATTAGCCCTTTAATATGGTATATGCTGAATCTCCATATTCATTTCCAGAACCTTCTCCATGGTGGCTAAGGGGGTTAGCAATATTCATGTCTGTGATGTGTATTGGAATGTTATTTCAAGTCATTTCAGGTGTCTTAACTCCGTTATGGCTCGATGCAATACCCGATGATTATAATGAAATAGAGAAATATCCAGAGAATGGGACTCAAGAAGAAATTGATGAATGGACCATAAATGAGGATTTTTGGATACAGACAATCGACTATATTGATAGTTTAGAAAATATGATTCAATATTCAGTCATGTATGGAGTTATATTATTCTTTATCGGATTAATCTCCATCCCAGTACTATGGTCTGGAAATCGTGATATGGGTTTGAAATTATCAACAACATGGTTCGTTATCTACGTTATTAGCCAAATACATTTAGTGTTGATGTTATACTTGGATGTTGGACTCTATCCTGACTATGATTTTGGTGATGAAGGAGGAGGGACGCAAATTCCAGATTTCATAGAATCAGTAAGTTTACTTATTAGTGCTGGGCAAATTCTATTTTGTAATACAATTCTCTTTGCATTCCTTGCATTAATATATTCAAAAACCAAAACTCCAACGACATTTGATATCCCTTCAGGTTTTCATAAATCTCCGCCGTCTCAAGATTAATGAACATTAACCTATTCGGTGATGCCATGGTAAACATAGTGCAAGGTATAATGGTTGTAAATACAGAAACGATTCCTGGAAAAGTAATTACTGATACTTATGGTGTAGTTAGTGGTTCTACGGTGAGAGCAAAACATGTTGGAAAGGATATTTTGCAAGGCCTTAAAAATATTGTAGGCGGAGAATTACGTGCATATACTGAACTTCTCGAAGAATCACGTCAAGAGGCTATGGGACGTCTAGTTTCAGATGCAATGGCGCGAGGAGCCAATGCTGTAGTTAATGTCAGATTCGCCACTTCGGCTGTCACTCCCGGAGCCGCTGAATTATTTGCTTATGGTACTGCCGTAAAGGTAGAATAATTACAGCGAGGTTTTTTATTATGATGAAAAATAAAGGTTATACTAGGTATGGAATTTTAGTATTTTCAATAGTTATTCTGACCTCTTTAATCAGTTCTTCAGTTTCTGCCCAAGAACAATCTTCAAGTGATTCTGGTTCACCAATATTTGGTCTATGTTTTCTAGGTCCTATCTTCTTGCTAACAATATTCGGATTAATTTGGGCTATATTATATCCAACCATGCTTCTGTGGGCCTTTTTATTTAGTGATAAGAAATTAGATAATATGATCTTGAATACTGCCGAAAGAGAAGCCGAAATATTTTCCGAACTAGGACGAGATCCCCTTTCAACAGTAGACGGAGGATATAGAAAAGAAGTAAATACAGCTGGTATCGTTTGGTCTGGAGCAGTTTACGGACCTAGTCACTGGCATTTATTAATTGCATGGATTAATAATCTATTTGGAGGTTCAGTAGATATTTTCCAAAAAGTAATTTCTGCAGGTAGGGCTGAGTCTATGCAGAGACTTAGGGAGGCAGCAATCAAAGAAGGCTGGGATGAAGTTATAAATGTAAGAATAGATACTGCAGTAATGTCTCCAGGAACCAATAAAAAAGGAATTAGAGCTGTAGAAGTTTTTGCATATGGTACTGGCATAAAATATAGCTAATGCCAATCGCAGTTTTGAAGACCAATTAGCCTTTCGGCGTATTATCTGACACGCCCCCTTTGTGGGTTACGGAGTTGGAGGACTTAACCATGCAGAGCCCAATTACTCAGATAGAACCACAAATAGCCCACCGTTTAGCGAAACAAAGCTACCATCTGGTGGGGGAACATGGAGGAGTAAAAGTATGCCATTGGACTAAACAAAGCCTTACTGCGAACAGGTCGTGCTACAAAGGAACGTTCTATGGAATAGAAAGCCATGGCTGTATGCAAATGGCTCCAAATGTAGATACTTGTAATCTGGCATGTACTTACTGTTGGAGAGAGCCTCATTCTGATAGTCTAAATAAAATAGACGATGATCCTTATGATTTATTTCTTCAATCAGTTCGTGCACACCGTAGGTTAATTACTGGTTTTGGAGGTCATCCAAGTGTCCCGCGTGAAAAATGGTTAGATGCACAAGATCCTAAACATGTTGCAATTTCTCTAAATGGCGAACCAACTTTATACTCTAGATTAAGTGAATTCTTAGAAATTTGTCATAATCATGGTGTTTCTACATTTTTAGTCACCAATGGAAGCCTTCCAAAGGTTATAGAAAAACTTGATACATTACCAACTCAATTGTACGTTAGTGTTGATGCCCCCAATAAGGAAATTTTTGATCGTATTTGTAAACCAAAGTTTGATACTGGGGCATTCAATAAATTAGAACAAACCTTAGAATTGTTGCCTTCGTTAGATACAAGGACAGTTTGCCGTCATACTCTAATAAAAAATGAATCATTAGGATATCATGAAGACTATGCAAGGTTAGATAATATTGCAGATCCAATGTTCATTGAAGCAAAGGGTTATGTTCATGTAGGGAAAAGTCAAAATAATCATACTATTGAAAATATGCCCTCGCATCCAGAAGTATTAGAATTTTCAGATAAATTAGCATCATTAACAGGACGTGAAGTCCTTTCTGATAGGAGAGAAAGTAGAGTTGCATTGATAGGTAGAGAAATGATACCAGTCGTTTTACCAGAAAAAAGACTTGACTTACCTAGTGATTTAGGAATTGCCAAACCACAAAATTTCCATTTACCACAGGTTTGATATTATGTCTAACAAATCTACGAGCATATTTCTTGTATTTTTATTCTTTATTTCTTGTTTTAGTGGTTGTATCGATGACGATAAAAAAATAGTTGGAGAAAATAACTCTGAACATTGGTTAAATGATGTTGAAGATCGTTCAAATCTAATATATAGAAATGATGATGTTTTTAGCCGAGTTTCAATAAATGGTTCATACCAAATAGATGATGTACGATCAATATTTGTTGAAGTTCCAGCCATCACTATTGTAGATGGAGGTGCTGGATTGTCTGGAGATGCCGAAGTTCATTTGGGTTTGTGGCTTCCTAAAATAGAAGGCTGCGATATGGATTCGTCAGATATTCTTGAAGAATGTAAAGTTCCGATAATAGCTGAAATAGGCCCATATTATGATGATGGAGATGTAGATGCATTAACTCCAGCAGATAGACTTGGTCGTTTCCTTATAGAGAACTTCGTACCACATGGATTTGGTGTTGCCCAAGTTTCTGTGTTTGGCACTGGCGAATCGAATCATTGTATGGATCTGATGGGGCTTGACGAGCAAAAGGGAATTCATGCTGCAGTCGAGTATCTAGGAAAAGCACCATTTTCCAATGGAGCTGTTGGTATAATTGGTAAATCATATGATGGGTCAACTCCGTGGGAGGCTGCTGCAATGGGATCAGAACACCTAAAAACAATAATTCCAATGTCGGGACTTATTGGTGCACATGATCTTATGTGGCGTAATGGTAGCATGGAAGCAAGAGGTGCAATAATGCACAATGGAGTCTATGGAAGCTTCGGACTTGATGGTAACCTTGAAGATTCACAGAATGCTTGCGAAGGATATCTAGAAGGATATTACGCAGGTCCCGCCGCATATCTATCTGGAGATAATTTGGCGTGGATAGGTAGTGATTATTGGGAAGAAAGAACATTTTTATCTAGGTCTTTAGAAAATTATAACGGCTCTGTATATATCATCCATGGTATTCAAGATTGGAATGTTGACCCTCATATGGCATTCCCAACACATAATATTCTTATTGATTCAGGTTTCGAGGTAAAGGGCCTTTACGGGCAATGGGGACATGATTATCCAGATAGAATTACCGGCCATGAATCGTTGTCTAGTGGAAGAGGGCAAGAAGCATTTCCCTATACTTTGAGATGGGATTGGGCAGATGATTTACTGGAATGGTTTGACTATTACTTGAAAGATAAAGGACCTCAACCCAGATTGATAGCAGAGGTGCAAGATAATATGGGTGCCTGGAGAGTAGAATCTGAATATCCTCCAAAAAATCAAGATTGGATATACTATGACATGGATATTTGTTCTGTAGTTTCAGGTGGAGAGGTAGTTACAACCACCTCCTCTATGACAATAGATTGCCCATTATTCACTGAAGAAACACGTATTATTGGAACTCCCATATTCCATGTTCAAGTAAATACACAATTTACCAGCGGCCATATATTTGTAGAAATGATTCAATCTAGTAATGGTATGCATCTAGGGCACGCAGTTATGGATTTACGTTTCCATGCGGGCGGAAAGGAGGGCCAAACTCTAATCCCCGGCGAAACCGTAACGGCTAAGATGGAATTCTTCGGAATGGATGTGATTGTGCCTGAAGGTGATGGAATCCAGTTGATTATTTCACAAACAGGAGAAGACTATGTCCCTAGTCCAATTTCAACTACGCCAATTACCTTAATTCTCGATTCTTCTTCTTTCTTAGGATTATCAACTGTTTACAGAAATTGTGATGATTATTTCCTCCCTCCAATGCATGAACCATACTTAAGCTGCATAGATTCTAATTAAAAGAAAGATTTTAATCCAACTTTCTCTTAAAAATAGGTATTGGTTTCATTTTATGCTGATTATTTTTATTCATTTTTAGATAAATATCCATTATTTCTTTTTGCCTAGTAGAATATTTTGGATTAAAACCATTTTCTACTTCTTCCATTGCCCATTCTAATTCTTCATATGTTGCTCCTATTTGATCCTCATCAGTTCTACTATCATTCCATAAACCGTCAGTAGGAGCAGCGTCTTGAATAGGTTGAATTATTTCTAATGATTCAGCTAAAAAATAAACTTCTGATTTGTAAAGATCAGCAATAGGTGATATATCTACCCCTCCATCGCCATACTTTGTGTAAAAACCAACTCCAAAATCTTCAACTTTATTTCCCGTTCCTACTACAATACCGTTCTTAGATCCCGCTAATGAATACAGAGTAGTCATTCTTAGTCTAGCCCGGGTATTGGCTAATGATAATTCTGAAGTACTGATTTTATCAAGTTTAGTGTTGAATGAATCATATACTTCGGTTAAATCAATTATATGACCTTCTACATTATTCCATTTTTTTCCTAGCCATTCGATGTGGAGATTTGAGAGATTTAATTGTGATGGTGTTTGATAAATTGGCATATTGACAACTATAGTATTTAGTCCGGTTTTCGCACATAGAGTTGATGTGACTGCAGAATCAATCCCTCCTGAAACACCAACAACTAGAGTGGATATATTGTTACTTTTAGCATAATCGAAAATCCAATTAGATATTTCATTTCCTAAATTTTCCCAATTTTGTATAGAAATTCCTCCTAATGACAAGATACTCCATATTTCTTTAGTCGCCAATAATTATATGGCCAAGGCGTTAAGAAGCCGGCTATTAGCATCGGTATAATAACCCACCAAGTAAGTTTAGCACCACCAGTCAAGATAAAATCTACGAGATTCATTGCAGCCTCCATTGATATCATCGAAATCAGCGACATTCCTATTGCAACTCTAAAGGCTTCCTTTAGAACCATCTGAGCAGATAATATGAATGTTTCAAGCGCAATAGATGTCATTATTCCGTTAAACATTGCTAATGCCATAACCATCATCGGACTCCATTCAAGAGCAATAAGATATGGAATAAATTGAAACGCTGCTATAGTGCCAAAATCGCCAATACTACAACCAACTAAACACCATTTTGTATTGTGAGCTGATTGCCTCCAAATACTACTATCTCTCCAATGAAAATCTACACCTTTTCCATCGACAGTATAGCCTGTTGCCTTAATAGCAGATGACATAATTTCTTTTGATACATTTTTGTGTTCGACAATCGCAAAACCTGACTCATGTGAAACTTCTGCATTTATCACTCCTTTGATAATTTCTAGGGCGTTTTTCACTCTTTCTGAGCATCCAGTACAAGTCATCCCTTCAACCACTATGCTAGTCGTTTCAGTCATAACAAAGCCAGATTCCTCATCCTTATTGAATACTACTAAACTACACTTCTCCGTTCTTAAAGAGTATATTCAATACATCGAGTTTGTTCCGACGCATAGATGGTAGTGCCAAATTCGCCCGGGGAACTCGACCCAGTCGCTCTTGAAACTTCGTTAATGGAAACCTGGTCATCCGAGAAAACATTTGAAAAATCAATTGAAAATCGTAAATTAGATAATTCTCCATTCACCTTTCTTGAAGGGCCTCCTACTGCAAATGGAAAACCAGGCATCCATCATGTACTGTCAAGATTGTACAAGGATATGGTTTGTAGATGGAAGACTATGGAAGGCCATATCGTGGAGAGAAAAGGTGGTTGGGATACTCATGGTCTTCCAGTTGAAATTGAAGTTCAAAAGAAACTAAATCTAATGTCTAATGAAGAAATCGAAGAGTATGGAATGGAAAAATTTAATCAAAAATGTAAAGAAAGTGTTTGGGAATATGAAGAAAGCTGGAGAGAAATGACAGAAAGGATGGCATTCTGGGTGGATATGGATAATCCTTATGTTACACTACATGACGAATATATAGAATCAGCATGGTGGTCATTGAAACAAATGCACGATAAAGGATTATTATTCCGAGGCCACAAAGTGTTGCCTTATTGTCCCCAAACAGGAACTAGTTACTCTACTCATGAGGTTTCTCAAGGATATAAAGAAGTTTCAGAACCTGCAGTTTTTGTTAAATTCAAATTAGTTGATGAAGACGCATCAGTGCTTGCATGGACTACAACTCCATGGACACTTCCTGGGAATGTCGGACTAGCAGTTGGACCTAATGTTACGTATTGTCGAGTCCGGGTCACATCTCCTCCTTCGGATTCTTGGGAGGGAAGAGGGCAAACGATGGTTGGTGAAGAATTAATTCTAGCAAAAGATCTACTTGGAGTTGTTCTAAGGCACCATATGGAAATAATTGATGAATTCGTTGGATCAGATTTAGTTGGTAAAGCATATCATCCATTATTTTCAAATGCAATAGAAAGAAAGGACTCGAAAACTGCATGGACAATTGTTGCTGCAGATTTTGTTACCACCACCGACGGTACAGGAGTAGTACACACAGCTGTAATGTACGGAGAAGATGACTACAATCTTGGAATGGAAATGGGTTTTCCGGCACAACATACTGTAGGAATAGATGGTAAATTTATCAAAGGTACTCATAATTTACTCGATGGACTTTACGTGAAAGATTGCGATTCTATAATTATAGATATTCTTCATAATGAAAATAAATTATATCGTGAACATATCTACACTCATGATTATCCGCATTGTTGGAGGACTGATCATCCACTTTTATATTATGCAATGGATAGTTGGTTTGTACGCATGACATCAGTAAAAAATGAAATAATCGAATATAATTCTCAAGTAGAATGGGCTCCTGAATGGACTGGTTCAGGTAGAGTTGGAGAATGGTTACGTAATCTCAAGGACTGGGCAATTAGCAGAGAACGATATTGGGGGACTCCAATACCTGTTTGGATTTGTCCTGAATGTGGACATGAACATTGTATTGGTAGTGTAGAGGAAATGAACCTATTGAAAACAGAGAATTCTCCTAGCCCTAAAGAATTGCATCGGCCATATGTTGATGAAGTCAGATTATATTGTACTAATGACGACTGTAAGGGGGAGATGATTCGCGAACCATATGTCATGGATTGTTGGTTTGATTCAGGCTGTGCTTCATTTGCTCAATGGCATTACCCTTTTGAAAATAATGAAAACTTTTCAGGTAGTTTCCCTGTCGACTATATTTGTGAAGCAGTAGATCAAACCAGAGGATGGTTTTATTCTTTATTAGCCGTTTCAACTACCGTATTCGATAGTATATCGTATAAAAGATGCTTATCATTAGGGCATATTTTGGATAATGAAGGCAAGAAAATGAGTAAATCAAGAGGAAATGTTGTCAACCCATGGGATCATTTTAACAAAGAAGGTGCAGATGCAATAAGGTGGTATATGGCAACTCAAAGTGCTCCGTGGAATCCTATGAATTTTGACCCTAATGGAGTTAGGGAAACTTATGGAAAAATGTTTTTGACTTTGTGGAATGTACACCGCTTCCATTCGGATTATGCTGCATTAGATGGCTTCGACCCCAATGATCAAAATAGTCAAATTTCTGTTGATTTAAGAAGTCCTTTGGATAGGTGGATACTATCTCGGATTAGCCATGTAGCAGAGTCTTTCCATGGTAATTTTAATACTTGGGAATTTCATAAGGCAGGCAGGGAATTAGAGAATTTTGTTGTTAATGACCTATCAAACTGGTATGTTCGTAGATCAAGAAGGCGCCTCTGGGACGAAGTAGACAGTAATGATAAGTGGGCGTGTCAAAACACTTTACATGAAGTATTACTGGTAGTTTGTCGCTTAATGTCGCCAATTTCTCCGTTCATGGCAGATAAAATACATCGAGATTTAACTGGGACATCAGTCCACCTTGCAGATTGGCCCGTTGGTTCTAAATTAGTTGAACGTAATTTACCGCCTAAAGATTATAATTTGGAACAACAAATGAAACTCGTTAGAGATTTAGCAGAATCAGGCCGAAGAATAAGAGTAGAAAGTGAAAGAAGGCAAAGACTCCCCTGCCGGAATGGATGGATTATTGGAGGTCCTGATGTTTCTGATTTCTTTGATATTCTTTCAGAAGAATTAAATGTTGAAAATTTGATTAGAGAATCCGATTTAGATAAATTTCAGAAGATAGTACTGATGCCAAATAGGAAAGTACTTGGTTCAAAATGCCGATCTGATTTACCTCTTGTATTATCACAATTAAATGAGGCGGATCCAGAATCTTTACTCTTAGAGATTGAGGCAGGGATAGCCGCCTTAGGGGGATATGATATAACAATGGATGACATCGAAATAAAGCGCATAGAAAAAGAAAATTTCTCCGCTTCTACCTTATTTGGCGAAGATTATGGAGACGTAACTCTTGTTTTAGATATGGGTACTGATCAAGACTTATTATCAAAAGGACTTGCAAGAGATATAATTAGAAGAATTCAATCAAAAAGAAAAGAACTCAACCTTGATGTTGAAGCCATGATTAATCTCTCAGTCTGGATTAATGGATTAGTTCTTAACGATCTAGATTGGCAACATGTCCAAAATGAAACAAGAGCAGGACACGCATTACTGAATCAAGGTGAAATACCTGCTGGTTCTGATAAGTTTAGTGTGGATAATGTTACCATTTTTTTTAACACTACTTCATAAGTTCATTTAGTTTCATGATAGTATGAAAGTTGTAGAAAAACTCTATGGAATTTATCATGCCGATGGCGGGTTAGTTGGAGAATTAGCTTATATTTTTGGTAAATATACCGGAAATATACATTGTTCATTATGCGATATTACTCATAATAAAATTACAATGAAAAAAGAATGGAAAATTTTCTCTAAAGAATTATCAATACCGTTTGATTTGTTACATCTAAATGAGAGATCTACGGAAGTCATAGCTGCTTCTGAAAATAAAACTCCATGTGTATTAGTTCAAACAAATGATTCCCTTCATGTTATTTTATCATCTGAAGAACTTGAAAATTGTAATAAATCAGTAAATGATTTCACTTCTGCTTTGAATAATAAATTAAATTTATTAAATAATTAATATATTTATTATCTTAAATTAATATTTTTTAAAAATCTGCTCACATTTTGTAAGATTCAGGTAATAACATTTCAAGGCCAAACAAAGGATCCGGGTCAGTAGAATCGTGATAAGCGATAAATGAACCACCATCTGGGAGAATTCCCATACTAGCAAAGTCAAATCTTATGTCAGCACCTGCTCCTGAAGTCGAGTCTAAATCTCCCTGTCCAAGATATGTTTTTGTATCAGGTATTAAACTTTCAGAATATTCCCTCACATGCCATGCTATGTCTATATCCGGGCCCTCTGTACTCTGGTATCTGACATTTAATACAAACAAGTCATGAACTCCATTCGAATGAAACTCCCATTCTTCAATCCCACTTGCATGATTTTGTAAATCATAAGTATTATTTTCCCATGTTTCTCCACCATCCCAAGACATTAAGTGTTGTAATGTACTACCGCTTGCTAATAAACAATGTAATGCTGTAGATGAATCAATTGCACAATACTCAGAAGGTAATGAGGACCCATTGAGTGTTGTTGCAGACCACCAATTAAGTGATGTATCGACATAAGCATCACTACCGTCTATAAAATAATTTGGAAAATAAAGGCCCCCAGAGGGTACAGGAAAAGCCCTCATTTCTTTGTGTGGTTTTGTAAAGTCCCATTCTTCACCCAATATTTCAGAGGTTAGATCAACTTCAATAATATCTAGAGATGAATCTCTATCTGGGAAACTAAAATAATCATAATTTAAACCATCAGTAGATATTTGCCCACCAATATTCTGTACTTGATGCCAAAAATTTGATATTACAATACTAGCATAATCGCCATTCCCATATATTCCTCCATTAATGGGGCCAATCACTTCAACTTGCCATGATCTATCGTAAAATGGCTCAGGAGTTCTATTGAAACACCAATTCCACTCTTGATTATCTGCATCATACAAGAAAGCATAAAATTGGTCGGCACCGCTAGTACTGGGGTAAGGAAACCACCCCATTGAAATTAAATCACCATTAGTTGCCTGTACTATGCTTCCTTCTCCCAGCCCTTCTTGCCCTGGGATTGTTGGTTTTGGTTCCAAACATCCAATTTGAGAAAACACGCCTGGTATATATTCATTCCATGTATGGCCTCTATCTTCTGACCAAGTTGGATATTCGCCACCAAAGTTTACTATCCAACCTTCTTTAGTACCTGCCAAATAATGCTCACAACAATTTCCACCTTCTTCATTACCAAAAATCGCCCAAGAAGAATTTCCCCAAGTTTCATTATATATCGGGTTTTCAACTACAAAATTTCTCGAATCATCGTGACTATTTGGGTCATCAACATAATCCATATCTTTGTCCCAATTTGGAATCTCGTCCCTTACTGGTGACTTATTTTCTTCTAAACATCCTGCGGTAAAAGTACTTATTACTATCAAAAAAGAAATGACTATTTCCTTATTCAGTATCTTTACCATTGTCTCACGGAGACAGAAGTAATATATCGCACTTATCTATTTACGTTCTAGAATTTTTTCAGAAAACATATTTTAATGATAAATATCTTTGAAAAGAATACTCAGTTACGAAAGTATATGGGGACGCATGAATATATTACTGATGGCCGAAATGATGATGTATGGATTTCAATCAATAAAAAATTATTTAAAAGGTCTGATGCCAAAATATCCGTTTTTGATTCTGGATTTCTTTTAGGCGATGGAATTTGGGAATCATTCAGACTCCATCAGGGTAACCTAGTTTTCATAGATGATCATTTAGATCGTCTGTTCAATGGAGCTTCAAGTATATCTTTGAATATTCCATATTCAAAGGAAGAAATTTTATCAGAAATAGCAAATGTTATCGATTCAAATAAAATGTATGATGATGTCCATATAAGATTAATTATTACTCGTGGATTAAAGCCAACTCCTTATCAGGCCCCATGGGTTATCTCAAGCCCTCCTACAATGGTAATTATACCTGAATATAAAAAAGCGAATATAGGTCGTACCATAGAAGGTATTTCCTTAGTCACTGTAGATATAATACGCGGTACTCATAACTCTCAAGATCCTAGGATTAATAGTCTTTCAAAACATAATTGTATTGCAGCCTGTATCGACGCAGAAAAAAAAGGTGGCGAAGAAGGCTTAATGCTCGATGTAGATGGCTATGTAAGCACCTGCAACTCAACACATTTTTTCATGATAAAAGATGGAGAAGTATGGACTTCAACAGGAGAATTCTGCCTTGATGGAATAACTAGGCAGAAAATAATCAATATTTGTAAAAAAAATCAAATTCCTTGTTTTGAAAAAAACTTTACTATTGATGATGTCAGATTAGCAGATGAGGCTTTTGTCACGGGAACCTTTGCCGGTATAATACCAGTGAATAGTTTTGATCATGAAATAATAAGCGATGGCATCAGGGGACCGATAGTTGAAAAATTACAGAAATTATATGTTGAGATGATTGAGGGAGTTTGTCATGTCAAATAATAGAATTGCTATGTGGTCTGGTCCAAGAAATATATCGACAGCACTAATGTATTCCTTCAATAATAGAATAGATACAATTTGTATTGATGAGCCTTTGTATCCAAATTATTTATTGAATACTGGAATTTTACATCCTGGAAGGACGGAAATAATAGATAATCAAAATTGGGATATTAATAAGATAATCAACGAAATCTGTAGTGCTAATCTAGATGGGGCAAAAATACATTATCAAAAACATATGGCGCATCATTTACTCCCTGAAATGGATATTTCTTGGATTTCCAAACTAAATAATTGTATTCTTATAAGAGATCCAAAAGAAGTAATACTTTCCCTGTCTAACAAAATATCCAATATTAATTTAAACTCAACAGGTTTAATTGAACAGGTTAGAATTTTTGAATATATTCTTGAAACTACAGGTAAAAATGTAACAATTATCGATTCCTCAGATATATTGAAAGATCCTATATCCATGCTAACTAAATTATGTATGGAACTAGATATAAAATTTGATAAGTCAATGCTGTCGTGGAAGTTAGGTCCTAAAAAATGTGATGGAATTTGGTCAAAACATTGGTACCAAGAAGTTTGGAAAACGACTGCATTCAAAAATTACAAAAATAGAAAAATAGATTTATCAGATTCCAATGAAATAATTTATCAAGAATGTAAGCCACTATATGAAAAATTATATTCACATAGAATATAATTACCATTCTATTATTTATAAGATAAGAAATCTATAAATTATATGCTTCTTATTCAAAATTTACCAAGGCTGATGCATCAAGTCATACCCTATTTCATCCGATCCAATGGGCAATGTGTAACTAGTGGTAGCACCATAATTTACATTAATATCTAAAGGGAGCCTGAAGTCTATATTTGGCACACATAGATTAAAGGCCATTTCAACTCTAACTGTCATCTTATCAGTGATTACTTCTCCTAGGGCAATATTAGCATCTTCACCTAGTGTATTGGTATTTCCAATTAAGCGTGCACCAGAATCTACAATTAGGGAATAATCAACTCCTAAACTATCACCATTTGCACAAACTGTTGATGTACTTATGTCATCAACCAATACCGAAGATGAACCTACTCCTAATTCCAAAAATAAAACTAATGAAAAACTCATTACTGATATTGAAGATATTTGATCATTGGCCCCTCCTGCGGCTTCTATCGAAGCTAATGTATGATCTCCAGCGCCAAAGTAAGCGACCCATGTACCATCAAAACTTTCGCCTTCATACATTATTATATTGCACCCCCCCTCTACCTTTATTGAAGAAGCATCATTATCCGTGGCCCCTAGAGCCTCCATTGCAGTTCTATCATAATCTCCTACATCGAAGACCACTGACCAACCCCCAAAGGTAGAATGTTGAAAAAGTTCAGCAGAACAATCTATGCCGCCTGCAATCCATGCTCCAACAAGCTCAACTCTTTTATTTATGCTATCGCTAATGCCATTTGAAACTGAATCTCCCTTTTCAGATATATCCTCTGCTTGTTTCATTATTACTGTTGTAGATATTGAAGCAGCAAGAATTAATGCAACGAATACTATCATCAAACCAATCCCCATCGATCCCTTCTCAGTACGAGGGTCAGGAAACATAAAATAAATTAGTAACGGTACTATTAGATATTATTGGACATTTATCAATTAAGGATTGATTACCTTCAGGAACTTAAACCATCATTTGAATTGCTTGTATTAATTCATTTGTTTTGGATATATCTATCATATGCCCTTTATGATGTTTAAATTCAGTAATTGGCCAAGAAACATCATTAAAAATATTCATGTGTTGTTCGCCTACTGAAATTGGAATTAGGTGATCTTTTTTTCCATGCATCCAAATAATAGGCCTAGGCCAAATCTTAGAAACAGCAGATTTCAATCCATCAGGATTTATGGTCTTAGTGGCAATAAGTACTAATCCTATTATCCTATCTTGAATACTTCGTTCTAACATCATTGAGGCTATCGCTCCCCCCTGGGAAAATCCTCCAACTATCAAAGGACCTTCAGGTAACTCTTGAATAACTCTGGTGACAGATTCATTTGCTTGTTTCATTGCCACTTCATTCAATGGATTTAATGGTCCTGAAGGGTCGTTAAACTCATCTCTAAGCCACCATGCGAAACCTCCTCTTGTTGGATGAGGGATTATTGCTTCAGGGCAAAATATTTTCCAGCCTTCAGGGACTATTTTTTTAGCCAATGGAAGCATTTTATTCGCATTACCAGTCATGCCGTGTAACATCACTAGTGTACCTTTCATCTTTGACCCTCATAGTGTCCAAGATTGAGTTATACCACCAGCAAAGATTAATCTTAACATACTATTCCCTGTTAATGTTGCAGTGAGTGTATACTCTTCACTAGGATAAGGAATAGTTCCTAGAGTTCCAAGCTCACTTGACCCAGGGCCATATGCCCTAAATAGAGCGGTTGCAGATAAATGATCTCTTAGTGTCAATGTAATAGAAGATGATCCACCTCCACATTCAGCATCTAAAAAGTAAATCATTTCATCCCATTCTCCATCGTTTGGATGATTACTGACCAAAAAAGAATCTTCAATTTCTATATCAGGGCCGTTACTTTGCCATGTGTTGGAGTAAAGATCTCCTCCTCTTACGAAGTACACATCTCCAGAATATATATCTCCTTTTTCTACAAACATCATCTTCAATTGTTCAATATTTTCATTATCAGTCCATGTGAACATTCGAAAGAATTCTATTTCTGAATCATAAGAGTAAACTAATTTCGACCCTTCGTCCGAGGAAGCTTGAATAACGGCAATATTTCGGTCTATTGATATCACATTTGCACTCCATTCCATGCCGAATAAAGTATAATTCCAAATTTTGCTTAATTCTAAAGGAAAATCCATAACTAGTTGGGGGACGCCATTTTCAAAGGTGCTTAAATCACTATGTGTCATTCTTCCCAAAAAAGGATTATGATTCAAGACTGCATGCCTTCTTGCTTCTGTTAAACTGGAGATTGTTAACATGTATGCCGTACCTTCTTCTTCACTATCTGAAGCAACGACTAGTTTAGCCGTATCATCACTATATTCTGGTGTGGTGAACGTGTAAAGCCAATTTTCTCCAATTTCCCAAGTAGGGACATCTATGATATTATCAGAATTTGCATCTGAATCATTTTCAAGTGCAGTACATCCTGACAATATTGTACTGAAAAATAAAATTGCCATTACAAATGAAAATACCTTATCCATGAAATGAGCACATCGCTCATTGGTCAAGAGTGTAACGGTAATTGGTTCAGTTATAGATTATTCAAAAATTCAAGTAACCAACCTTCGGCATTCAATTGACCAGTTCCCGCAAGTACTACGGCAACTATTGACATTAGTTTAATAAGAATGTTAAGTGAAGGTCCTGAGGTATCTTTGAAAGGATCTCCTATGGTATCTCCAATTACTGCTGCATCATGAGCAGAATCTCCTTTCACTGCACCTGAAATGTGCCCTTGTTCAATAGCCTTCTTGGCATTGTCCCAAGCCCCCCCTGCATTAGCCATAAATAAAGCCATCAAAACACCTGTGACAAGTGAGCCGGCCAGAAGACCTCCCAATGCATCCCAGCCTAGTGCCAACCCAACTATGACTGGTGCGGAAACTGCTACAACTCCTGGGCCAACCATTTCTCTAAGTGCGGCCTGTGTTGAAATATCTACACATTTCTTTGAATCAGGCTTGACCCCCTCAACTCCGTCTAATAATCCAGGTATTTCTTTGAACTGTCTTCTTATTTCTATCACCATTTCTCCTGCGGCTTTACCAACGGATGTCATGGTCATAGCTGCTACTACGAATGGTAAACCTCCGCCTATTAGTAGGCCGATTACAACCATTGGATTAGTAAGATTTAACTCCAAATTTCCATCTATTGCAGCAGTATATGCTGCAAATAAAGCAAGTGCAGTTAATGCGGCTGAACCTATTGCAAAACCTTTGCCAACTGCAGCGGTGGTATTTCCTATCGAATCGAGTTCATCAGTAATCGCCCTGACATCATCTCCTAGGGCACTCATTTCAGCTATTCCTCCTGCATTATCTGCTACAGGCCCGTAAGCATCGACAGTCATGGTGACTCCAACAGTTGCTAACATTCCCATTGCAGCCATTGCAATACCATAAAGCCCCATTTCTCCTCCTCCATTGAATTCATTTGCACCCAATATTCCTACAGAAATTAATATTATAGGAAGAAATGTTGACTTCATCCCTACTGAAAGTCCAGCAATAGCGTTTGTTGCTGGTCCAGTTTTCGACATCTCTCCGATGTGGGGAATAGCTGTAGTTTTTATTCCAAAAACAGGTTCAATACCCGTATAGTATTCTGTGACTAAACCAATCATTATTCCCACTATGCTCCCAAGTACTACTGAATGCATTACTCCCATTTCAACATCCATCAAATTTTGTGTAATTGATAAATATCCGCCAACCCAGAATAAAATTGCAGCAATAAATGTAGTATTCCTCAAAGCTGCCGCTGGATCAGAGCCATTTTTTAAGAAAGTCATAGAGAAAACACCAATAATTGATGCCAAATAACCTATAAGTCCAAGCATAATCGGCATTATGACATAATCAACACCCATTTCTTCGGAATTACTAGCAATAATCATTGCAGCGATAATTGAACCAACAAATGATTCAAAAATATCAGCACCCATTCCTGCTACATCGCCTACATTATCTCCAACATTATCTGCAATCACTCCCGGGTTTCGCGGATCATCTTCTGGAATGCCGGCTTCTACTTTACCAACTAAGTCTGCTCCAACATCTGCTGCTTTGGTGTAAATGCCACCGCCAACACGAGCAAAAAGGGCTATTGAAGATGCACCCATTCCAAATCCAGCCGCCGCTGATAGGTTTTCTGTATCAGGATTAGCTGCATCTAACCAAAATGCTACTAAAGATATCCCTAGTAAACCTAGTCCTCCTACTGAGAGTCCCATAACTGCTCCACCATTGTATGATACCGCCAATGCTCCAGCCTGACCCTCATTCTTAGCTGCCATAGCAGTTCTACCATTAGCAGAGGTTGCTGCCCTCATGCCAGAAAATCCGGCCAATACAGATGCAATGGCGCCTGCAAAGAAAGCTATTGATGTCTCAAAATCATTTAGGAAAAATAGTAATATACCAACAATCACTACAAATACACTTAAGACTCTGTATTCAGCATACAGGAAAGCCATCGCTCCATCTTGAATTTCTTGAGTTATATCTCCTACTGTCTTATTATCAATTTTCACTTCATTCACTTTTCTGTATAATACGAATGCAATCAACAATCCTAAGATTCCTGCAGCCGCTGCAAATAATGGTATATTTTCATTCATGGGGGTTACCTTCTGACTCGCGGACCAAAGAGTTACTTATAACCGGAATCCTGATTAAAGGTATGATAAGGCACCTATTAACTAGTATTTTCTAATACGATACGAGCAAATGAAGAAAGAATGCTGGCACCGTCATGCTCTCCTTTGAATGATGCTAACTCTTCTTTTGTTATGTGCCCCCATTCATAAGCGCGTTCTATTCTCTTTCTAGCAGCCTCTGGATGAAATTGTATGCCCCAAGCAGGCAGTGGATTATCGGATTCATCGTATACTCTTATTGCTGTAATTAGATTATGTTCGGCCATGCCCACTAATTTACTTGATTTTGGTATTGTGACAACATGATCTTGATGAGTATAGAGTCCGAATATCTGTGAATCAGAATTTAAATGCGATGTTAGCAAAGGATCGTTATTCCCAAATTCAGTTAGTTTTAATTCCCAAATTCCACTTGATAAAGTATCAGCACGTTCTATTTCACTACCTAGTGAGTAACATAGTAGTTGGTGTCCAAAACAAATTCCTAAAGTAGGAATGCCAGATTTTGCAGTTACTCTCATCAAACTTGCTGCCGGCCCCATCCATTCTTCCCAAATACTAACATTTCTCCTAGATCCTGAACATACTAAAGCATCAATTGATAGATTATTTACCCATTCACTCATCATAAAATCGTCACTACTCATTGGCATAATTATTCTGTTAAAATTTACTTTTTTAGATTCAATATCTATTATATTGTTCTGCCAAAAAGGATATTCATTATCCCAGTTGGGTACATCTTCTTCTTTTAGTGGCAATTGAGAAGTCTGTTCTGTTTTATGTCCCGATTCAAAAGATTGCATCTGAGGAGTCAATAGTAAAACTTCAACATCAGCATTCTTCAAAAATGGTCTTATTACTTCCTGATTCCCTCCGTGTCCAAATTCTGCTCTTTCAACCAATAAATCAAGTAGTAGTATCCGAATATGACCAACCATGGACACCGTAAGGGGGAGTGTTTGAAAGCCTAACCCCTCTTCCATGTATCAAGGGAGATTACCAAATGGTAGACAAACAAGTTATTCTAGAGTCTGTAGGTCCAGTCCAAGCCATACTTGATGCACACGACGGCGTCGTAAATGTTCTAGATACTGCGGATGGAGTGATTATGATTTCATTGGAAGGAGGATGTACGGGCTGTTCTGCTACGCCAATGACTGCAATGCAAATATATTATTCACTCATGAAACTAGAAGATGTAAATGATGTTATCTTCGTAAATGGTGAATTACCTGCATATATGCGTTCATTTATTGATGATAAATTAAATGTAGAGTTCGAATAATGGCTATTTATCTTCTCTTCGCATTTTCATTATTTCATGAGGATTAGTTTCACCTTGTACGTCTTTTCCCTTTATGTTAAGCGATGCAGTTATTGCTACAACTATTGCTACTACTGCCAATGGTCTAGCAGCATTTCTAGATTCCCATAATTCCCCTCCTAAGTAATGTAGGAGAAATAGAGATAATGCAGAAGTTGAACATAATATCATAATAGCTCTTTGAGCTAATAATTCTCCTTCTTTAGTTCTAGATAAAGTTCCGATTGATATCCAAAGTATGGTAGAAATTCCACAAAGACTGAGTGAGATGTTTTCAACTACATTGACCAAATCCATGACCATCGGAGACCCTCTTACTTGTTTAGATTAGTGAAGCATTATGAAACACAAGAGGGGCAAGATGAAGTTATATGACTCCATGTACTGGTCATGGCGAGTATATCTGGATGGAGTCTACCTATTCCACGTACTACTTCTCCTCCATTCATGTCAAAAACACAAATTGCAACTACTTTTGAACAAGTAGCAGTATTACTTGAATTAGATGGAGCTAATAGATTTAAAGTTATAGCATATCAAAATGCAAGTCGCGCCTTGGCTACTTTAGAAGAGGATTTACTATTGGTTGTTGAAGAGAATAGAATTACCGATATTAAGGGAATTGGAAAGGGAATTGGTGGCCTAATCTCAGAAGCAGTATTACATGGTTCCTGGGGTAGTCTTGGCGAATTATATGATAAAATCCCTCCAGGCCTTATTGAGATGACAGGAATACCTAGTTTAGGCCCAAAAAGAGTCAGATTACTTTATGAAGAATTAAATATCGACTCTCTTGAGAAATTAAAAATAGCATGTGAAAATAACAACATAGCTTCTTTGCAAGGTTTTGGAGCAAAAAGTCAAGAAAAGTATCTTGAAGGTATCGAGTTACTCCATAGATATCAAGGCCGTAGTAGAATGGATATCGGCCTAGCCTATGGGCACTCTTTAGAAAATAAAATTTCAAAAATCCCTAATGTATTGAAAGCACAACTTGCAGGAAGTGCTAGACGAATGAGAGAAACAATTGGCGATTTAGACATAGTTCTAAGTGCCGAAATAGAACATCAAGAAAAAATAATTAATCAAATAATGAACTTCTCAGGAATTGCCGATGTAAAGGGCCAAGGAACTTCTAAGATTAGCTTGATTTTGGAATCAGAAATGCTGGCAGAGCCTATTATCAAAAAAGAATTAGATTTTGGTCTTTCAGAAAATATTTCAGAAAGATCCCTTAATTCTACAATCGATGCTCAAATTAGAATAGTGAGTCCTGAAGCATTTCCATTTACATTAGCTTACTTTACAGGATCTAAAGAACATAATATACGTATGCGCCAGAGAGCAATTGATAAAGGATTGAGGTTGAATGAGTTTGGACTTTTCTCAGAGAAGGAAGCAGGCGATAAAATAGGAATGGAAGCAGCTAAAAATACGCTTATATGTAATACTGAATTAGACATCTATAAGAATTTGGATATGGATTGGATTGCTCCCGAATTACGTGAAGATATGGGGGAAATAGAAGCATCATTGCAAGGTCTTTTACCAAATCTAATAAAGATTGATGATATAAAAGGTGCATTCCATAATCATACAACTTCTTCAGACGGTGCTGCAACATTGGAAGAAATGGCTAATCACGCATTAAAACTCGGTTGGGAGTATTTGGGAATAGCAGATCACTCAGAGTCATTAAATATCGGAGGAAGGCAAATAGGGATTCCGAGTGATGAAATAATCAATCAATCTATTGAGATTAATAAATTGAATGAGTATTATCAAAATGAAAACATAAATTTTAGATTATTCCATGGTTCAGAATGTGATATATTATCGAATGGTAAATTGGACTATCCCTCAGAAATTCGCAATTCTCTCTCACATGTGATAGGTTCCGTTCATGCACTAGGAAGTTGGAGGAATAGAGACGAATCTACTAATACGGAATTATTGATAAAAGCTATCGAAGATCCTACATTTACAATATTAGGTCACCCGACTGGTAGGATTTTACAAGGGAGAGAAGGATTCCCTCTAGACATGCATTCAATTTTACGTACTATGGCTGAATTTAATGAAGAAGGAATTTTAAAAGCTGTTGAAATTAACGCATCGCCATATCGTCTTGATTTAGATTGGAAATTTTGTAAATACGCTAAAGAAATCGGTGTCCCAATATGTATTAATCCCGATGCTCATGATACTAACGGATTGAATGATATTTGGTATGGTACTCAAATAGCCAGAAAAGGATGGCTAGAATCAAATGATGTACTTAATACAAAGTCCGGAGATGAAATCGAAATTCTCTTTGGCAAATAACGAACCTTCATCAAATATTAGCATCAGTCGGAGGCATGGGACTAGCGCGCGGGCTTGTATTTGTGGGAGTAGCAGTATTGCCAAGTTTAGTACTAGGCCTTGTTTCTTACATTGCACTAGGAGGTACAACATCCGATTCAATGGAAGGGGGAGAATTCATGTATGGTCCTTGTTATGGAATACCTGCTTTGTGCTTAATAATTGCTTTTATTATGGGATTAAAAGATGATCAGAGGGAGTAATGATGCGCCGTATTGATAAGGCCACTAGAATAGGAAAATTATTGGACGATTTGTATCCAGAACAACCAATACCTTTGGATCATATAGATGAATACACACTTCTTGTTGCAGTAATGCTTTCTGCGCAAACGACGGATAAAAAAGTCAATCAAGTTACTCCTAAGTTATTCCAAGTTGCTAATAGTCCCATTAAAATGAACTCTCTTGAAGTGGGCGAAATCCAAAGTATAATCAGAGAAGTTGGTTTGGCACCCACTAAAGCAAAAAATTTGAAAAAAATGGCTAAACAAATAATAGATAATGGAGGAGAAATAAAGCCCGACTGGGATTTCCTGGAGTCTCTTGCAGGAGTTGGCCATAAGACGGCGGGGGTGGTAATGTCACAGGCTTTTGGTTTACCCGCGTTTCCAGTGGATACGCACATACACAGATTAGCTAAGAGATGGGGCTTGTCAAAAGGGAAATCCGTCATTCAAACTGAATATGATTTGAAAAGAATATTCTCTGAAGATACATGGAACAGAAGACATCTACAGATAATATTTTTTGGAAGGGAACACTGTCCAGCCTTGAGGCATGATTTACGAAATTGTCCCATATGTTCATGGGCTGCGTCAAAAAAACAAATTATTTTAGAATCGAGAAAGTGAAAATATGGATATTTTTAAAGGTAGAATAACGTCTTCGTCTTTCTCATCTGGAGAAAGAATAGTCATCGGAGATTGGGTAGATTCTCCCCTTGGGAGTTTCACCAATATAATGTGGGCAAGACCTGATGGAAAAAGAATACTCATTTCTCCTTCGCCAGAGTGCGCAAGTTATGTATCCAACCTCTATTCCTTTGAAGAAGTAATAATTAGCCCATTAAATGTCAAAAGAAAGAAAAAAAATATAGAGATTGAAAGTAAAAATTTATCCATATTTATAGAATGGGGATGGAGTTTTCCAATCCCGTTCAATCGTCCCAGATGGTTTATCTCAAATTTTGAATATTTTTTCGCAAATTTATTTTTTGGTACAAAGACACATGGGAAGACAAAAGATAATAGAAAAGAATGGTATATGGTAAGAAGTATATCACGGGTAAGGCATGCATCTGCTAAATATGAAGGGAAATCCTTTGGAAGTATTGCAAAAATCTCATCTCCAATCAATTTTGGGTTTAGCGATCCTCCTAAAAATCCATCATCTGTACGTGTAACTTCAATGATCGAGAAAAACTAGATTTCATGTGTGATGACTATTGCGCAATGTCATGGTTGAAGAAGTAAAACTTTCTGTAGGAGATATTGCGCCTGATTTCGAATGTACAATTACGAACGGTGAAAAAATAAAATTATCTAAAATTATCAGTCAAGGAGAAGGCGTTATATTATATTTTTATCCTAGGGATAATACGCCTGGTTGCACTACTCAGGCATGTGATTTTAGAGATAATTTTTCAAGATTCAAAGAAACTGGCTGGAAAGTCATAGGAGTCTCCACGGATTCGTCTACTAGTCATGAAAAATTTACTAATAAATTTGAATTACCATTTGATTTAGTTGTCGATTCTGACTCAAGTCTTCACAAACTATACGGCACATGGAGAATGAAAAATATGTATGGTAAAGAATACATGGGATGCTTAAGATCTACATTTGCTATTTCCAAAGATGGCTCAATTTCATGGGTAAAATATGGAGTTAAAGTAAAAGGGCATGTTGAAAAACTAATCATAGAATTAGGTGCTGCTTGATGAAAATTGAAGAAAAAAGACAATTAGTTGCATCTTTTCTAGAACATTGTATTGCCTATTCTGATGCATCAATATTACGTAAAAAAGAAAGAGGTAATGATATTAAAGAAATAGATAAATGGCTGGCATATAGGGATTTCTTGAGAATAACCGTTAAAGAAATTATGTCTGAAGAACTAGACTCATGGCTAGAAGAAAAAGATGTTTCATACAGGCCAGGAGAAAAAAAATAATTTATTCCTTTTTCAGTTCAGATAGTCCAAGCCTATGCTTCTTAGTATCTATTCTCATTTTTGACCCTGGAATCATTATCAATGTGTCGGAATCATTCAAAGCGAATGCAGCCACTCCATTATTTTCTGCTAACTGATTTACTTCACGATTACATTTTGCGGTTTGACTAGGCATATGAATTAAACCAGATAAATCTACCAAAATAAGATTTCCTTCTGATAATTCATGGCCCATTCCAGTAAGTTGTAAACGATTTAGACTATCCGGTTTTAAGTATATTACTTTTCGATTAGGCTTCTCCAACAGGCGCTCTGTTCTTTCAGAAACACGCGGATCCGATAATATTAGCATAGCATTATTATTATTCGATTCATATTTGTCTTTAATTGAGTTTTTTATGACTTTATTCATATTTGAAGGGTTAGGATTTGGTAAACCCAAAAGTCGAAAGAGATTGACCATACTGCCTCGGAACCCTACTCCTCAAAGAGTGCTTCGATGTCTTCTTCACTTAGGACCTCATTTATAGTCATTTTATCTTTCTCCGATTCTTCTAAATTTATTACACTCAAAGATTCAGAAATTATTTCTTTATTTTCTTCTTCAATTTTCTTTTTCAATTTTCTTTTATTTTTTTCTATCTCATCATCTAAATTATCAAATATCTGGTCAATTGATACCGCGGATTCTTCCTCTCTAGCATCTGATTCTTTATTTTCTTTATTCCTTAGTGTTAATATTGTCCCTGCTAGAGCAATCAGTATAATTAGCAAGATAGACGCTGAATTTTGCTTAATACTTGTTGTAAAGTCAAATGGAGACTTAGCCACATTAACCACCATATATACAGAATTACTTTCCGACTCATCATAAACGGTCAGTTTAACATTTTTCTTACCTTCTGTGTCATAAATAACTTGTACCCATCTTCCCTGGATATCAACATCATTTGATGGATCTCCGTCATTATCAGAGTCTACTGAGACATCCGTATCCCAATGATAAATCATATTTTCAATATCATACTCTGAATCCACTGTCCCATTAGCACTCAATGAAATAATATCTCCTTGAACTGGATTTATTTCATCTATACTTGCTACTGCAGCAGGCCTAACATTCCTAACATCTATTTCTATTTCTATACTCGCTGAAGCACCATCATCATCGGACACATGGAATATTATATATTCTGGAGCTATACTTACATCATCCCATGTGTAAGCCAAGTAATTACTATTGTAATCACAATCATCATTAGCCAGACCTGATGAATCAGAATCTAGTAATGGATTAATATCAAAACATGAGTATAAATCTGAAATATCATTATCGGTATCCGAAACTCCAATATCGAAAAGTAACTCCTCTCCTTCTTCTACTGGCAGCCTCTGATTTAGGGATACTATTGATGGATTAAGATTTATTATTTCAATCGGAATAATTAAAATTTCTTCTCCATTATCGAAAATTAATGGTGCACCATCATCATCAACTATCTGTAGAGTTGCCAATTGAAGGCCACTGTAATTATAGGTATGATTTATGAAACTCTCACTTCCTTGTTTTTGATGAATAATTTCTGGATTATTTTCAGCATCCGGAGACCATGAAAACTGTAGGCTATCGATATCATTAATGGAATCACTTGCCCACGCGCGTATGGTCAATTTTTCTCCCTCATCTGCAGTAAATACGCCTCTATTATCTGGAGTAATTTTTTGTGCTCCTGTATAAACCTCTATTTGACCATTATAGGGGGCTATATTAGTGACTTCAATGGCATATGTTGCAAATACTGTTTCACCATCATCATCGGTAGCCGATACACCAATCGAAAAGTCTCCTTCTGCAACAGCAGTTACCGTACACTTAACCCCTATCTGACCTTCTTTACAGGATGTATTATTCCAAAGAATATCAACAGGAGAGTTTGGCGTCTGAGTATCTGGGTCATTTCTTTCGGTGATTTCAAACGTCACTTCCGAAAGGACTGGAATAGTATCATAATTTGCCACAAGTACGATTTCAGGAGGTCTATTGAGCACAATGATAGATGCTGCTGTTGAAGATTGATCACTTTCTTCATCTATAATAGTCAAATATATGCTAAAATTACCATCATCACCCCATGTCCATTCCAATTCACAGTCATCTTCTAAAATAGTATCCAAAACACCTCCTGTAGTTTCTATATCGAACTCACAAACATAATCTCCACCATCATGGTCTACAGATGAAAGGCCACTTATTACAACCTCTTCTAAAGTATTAATCATATTCGGTAGAGATAATACTGCCGTTGGCAAAGCTCCGATATATACTGAAAATAAACCTTGGTTATTCGACTTATTACCATCTTCAGAAATATTTTCATTTGGATCTACTAAGAATTCAAGATGAGTAGAACCAAAAATTTGATTTTCTGGAACTGTCCAGTTAATTTCTACTCTAGATTCTTCAAGACTACTCAGTGAGGGGACATAAGTAAAAGCAGTATTCCCATCTGGTGAATCAACTCTTAATTCAGTGGGTGGAGAATTAATCAAACCTCTGTTAAGAACTGGTACTGAGAAAATTAAATAATCTCCTGATATTGCATTAAATCCTATACTGGAATCTAAAGTTATTGTATTATTATCGCGTGTCCTTTCTACGGTCACTCCTTCATTTCTAGTTACTAAATCTACCTCGTGGACATCTAAATCCATACTTAGTGAAGAAACTCCTATTACGTTCTGATTACTAATCCATGAAATTATGCCATGGCTTGCAAAATCACTATTTGATATCGAATCATCTGTTGAGTTTCCAGTGCTGAATTCCAAATAACAAGTTCCATTTTCATCAGTGATTATCTGTCGAATTTCATCTTCAATTTCATATCTAAAATCCATTGTCTGATTAGCAATAGGAGATCCTTGATTAGTAACATTTATCCAAGCGAATATTTCAGTGTCTAAAGGGGAAAGTGGGTATTGGATATCTATTTCGATTACGTTCGCTCTGGTACTTGGTTGATAAGTAGTTAATTCATGTACGGCATTGAATCCTATGCTCTCTGTAAACGATGATTTAATGTCTCCTTTTATGGCAGGGCAATACCATCTGTATCCGCTTACCTCTCCATCACTATTGTATGTGGTAATGTTATATGATTGAGAACATCCAGTATAACTTACTCCAGAATAACCTTGAGAAACAACCGACCAGCTTGTCGAGTTTTCATCATTTGTATCATCAGGGATATCTACATAATTGCTCTCTCCACTGTATTCTGTTTCTTGATGGTAATTTACACTCCAAGTTTCACCAACACTTAATGGAAAATCTAATCCCTCTAAGGCAGGAGAGTAAGAATTTGTTACATTTAATTCTGCAACATCAATATCTATGCACCAAAAAAAGACATAGTAACAAAAGACTATTTCCACAATTGCAGACTGTGAAACTACAGCCATGTCAGAAGCACGAATAATCTCTGTTGTTAGCATATCAACAGTAATATCGCCATTCTGACCATCCAAATTAACATTATTTGCCCCATAATTCCCGATTGATTCTAGTTTGTATGTAATCGAAGAGTGATTATCAATTTCCGATATGTATATTTCAGTAACTGTTTTTTCCAGTGTCCCAGATAGATACTCGATATCAGTGGAAACTCCTGATGATGTTATGAAATTCCCAACATCAAGATAACCTTCATACATCCAATTATCATTAATTTGCCAACTTTGTACGTCTACTATTCCCGTTTGCGAACTGACCTCGTTTGTGTATTGCAAGTTATATGCTAAATTTTTATTTTCTGAACTCACAATGGTCAATAATATCGATGATAAAATTAGCAAAGTAAGTAAAATTGCTTTACCTCCGACTTTTCTCATAACCCTATGCAATGGCCATTATGCATAAAAGTTGGTTTTCTATTGATAGAGTAAATCTGCTAATTCATCTTGAATAAATTGTACTGCTTCTAAGATTTCATCCTTGTGACGAGCACCTGTAATTACCATTTTTCCACTGCCAAATATTAGACATACTACTTTTGGATAATCTAATCTGTAAATTAAACCTGGAAATTGCTCTGGTTCATATTCAACTTTATCAAAAGGTAGATGAAATGTCAGATTATTCAAATTTAATTTTCTGGGTAAACCCGCTAATAACTCGCCTTCTTTAACTCCTCTTATTCTTGGATCATCATCCTTTATTTCTTGGTCTGTTGCTGCTCTAAGAGTCCCGTCTTCATTTACTATTAGTTTACAATTAATATCATCTCTCTCTGCTATTTGATCGTAATCCTCTGGATAATATAGGGAGTATGTAGCAACCATATTTTGAACTTCTATTTCAACATCTTTAAGATCCCATGTATCGATTCCTGCAGCCTTTAAATCCTCAGTCATACGTTTAATTCCGGTATGGATATTATCTTCATTTTTACCTCCAGTACAAACCGCTCTTCCTGATCGAAACATAAGTATTGCAAGTTTCGGATCTACGACGCGATAAACTACCCCTGGAAATTGTTCTGGTTCATATTCACAATTCAATTGTATGGCAATATCTGGCAAATCTAGTTCTTCTGCAACTCTTGTAGATGCTACTACATTTACAACAGTTAAGCGTTCTTCATCACTAAGCATATCTTGCCCCACATAATATCACTTATAAATGATATTTTATTTAGGGCTTGAATAAAATAGTCATAAAAACAAAAAAACTATTTTTTAAATTATTTTTACACCCTTAGTTCCTATTTTTGAAATCATAGGTATCCCTCCTGCAATTTCTATCTGTTCTGATACTCTTTGAGGATTTCTCGATATTGCAACAATACATCCTCCTCCTCCTGCACCTGTCATTTTCGCACCCAATGAGTATGGCCTAACGGCTTCAACTAACCTGTCCAAAGAATCGCTGCTGACATTTAGATTCTGAAGATGTTTATGGCATTCATCCATTGCCAATCCCACGGCTTCAAAATTACCTTTTGATAAAGCATCAAGTCCTTTGAGAGTAATTTCATTAATTGCCTCCATTTCATCTTTTTTACTAGGTACTTGAGATAATAAATTTGCAACTCCTGCAACCATTTTTCCTGTAGGTGAGCTCTCTCCAGTAAATCCTAATATCAACCATATTCCATCTGTCTTTTCAGGCAATATTGATTTATAAATTGACCAAGAACGTTTTCCTTCAGGAGTAACTAATTCAGTATTAAAAATATGCTCAGTATCTTTTACGGGCTCTCCAGATACTACTACACA
>MDSW01106470.1_pt1 | contig 44354 bp, 36 predicted proteins | sample 811171 | NCBI WGS metagenome assembly MDSW01 (sample SAMN05326641, study PRJNA326480) | marine metagenome | isolation source: seawater | place: Atlantic Ocean: North West | collected 2012
ATCAACTACATCCATTATTTTATAATATCCTGAAGCAATTTTTGTTAGCCCCGTAATTATCCAATTACCCAAAAGTCTTGTTCTTGGCATTCTCTTTAATGTAGTGTCTAGCTGACTCAATAAGAAGCGATTCCCTTTAGTATAATCTGCTTTATTATTAACTAAAGGGTCTAGTAAATTTTCTACTTCTTCAAGAGGCATTTGAAAATCGCCTCCGACAACAACCGCAATATCAAATTCATCTAAGGAAGATTTTAAATAACCAGTGATAATTGCTCCTCCAGGCCCTTGATTGGTTTCGTGCTCTATCAATTCAATCCTTTCATCATTTTCAATACATCTATTAATAACTAAATTCTGATTATCAGGGCTACAGTCATCAACAACATAAATTTTATCAAAAAGTTCAGGAATATTTTCTAAAGTAGGCTTAATCAATTTTTCTTCATTGTAAGCAGGAATTACTAAACTTATTTTTTTATTTTTATACATTACTATAATCCTTCTTCAAATCATGATTGCTAAAAATTAAACTAACCTTAAGACTTATAATTTATTTTTCTCTTATGATCCTAGCTGGATTACCTGCTACTATACAATCATCTGGCACATCTCTTGTCACAACAGAGCCAGCACCAATCTGAGAATTTTTACCAATAGTAATAGGAAATAAAGTGGCATTACTTCCAATCACCGCACCTTTTTTAATTAATGTTTTTCCCCAGTGTGTTTTTGATCCAGTCCTCCTGAAGGAAGGTGGATAAATATCATTAATAGTCATCACACCATGACCAATAAAAACATCATTTTCTATATTTACTAATGAACAAATAAATGAATGAGAAGAAATAATTACGTTGTTACCAATTTTTACATTATCTTGGATTTCAACATATGAACCTATTGTACAATTATTGCCGATATCACAACCATAAATATTAGCATAATGCCACACCATAGTTTCTTTACCGATTTTTGCGTTTTTTATAATTGCAGTATTACTAATCATTAAAAAAATCTATACTATCTATTTAAAATGTCTACAACTTTAAGAGCATGTTCAGCATTTGTTAGACAGTGTGAACCATTAATGATACAATTAACAAAGTGATCAATTTCTAATTTTAATGGTTCAACCCAATTTATCTTTGGTATTGAAACATCTCCAGACCGATGATTAAATGAAAATGAGTTTAAATTATCAAAATCCATATTTTCTCCTAGTACAGCGATAGGATCAATACCTTTATCATAAATTGTGATTTTATTGTCAGCAATATCATCATAAACTATCATTTTCTTAGAACCTACTATTGTCATTTTCCTCGTTTTATGGGGATCTAACCAACTAACATGAATGTTAACCATAATATTGTTTGGATATAGCATGTTCATAAAAACAACATCATTAATTCCTTTTTGCACATAGTCAACGCCACTTTTTGATACTTGTGTAGGTTCTTGTTCATCTAACCAATATTGTATAATGCTTATATCGTGAGGAGCTAAGTTCCAAAGTGCATCCACATCTTTTCTAATACGACCTAAGTTTAATCTCTGGCTATATATATAACGAATATCTCCAAGCGTGCCTGAATCTATTAACTTTTTAACATACCTTACTGCTTTATTATATAGGAATGTATGACCGACCATAGCTATCAGATTGTTTTTATTTGCTAATTCGTTAATTTTTTTTACTTGTTCTACTTCTGTAGCCATTGGCTTTTCAACTAAAACATGTTTTCCCGCGTTTAGCGCTTTTTTAGTTAGGTCATAATGCGTGTGTACAGGAGTAGATATAACGACAGCATTAATATCTTTATCATTTAATATCTCATCATAATTTTTGCCAACATTTATCGACGGATATATGTTTTTAACATATTCTCTACGTTCCTCTGATGAGTCAATTACTAATTTAACTTCACAACTTTTATTAGAATGAAGGTTTCTTAATAAATTAGGGCCCCAATATCCAACGCCTATTTGTCCAATATTAATCATAAAATAGTATTATTAATTTTAAGCATTAAAAAGAAAAACTTAATGATTATACTTTAATTAGTTTAAAGCCTTTTTAAGACAATCTGAGATTATATCTATTTGATTTTCATTTAATTCTGGGTACATAGGTAATGATAGAATTTTATTCATAAAATCATATGAAATAGGAAAATCATCAAAATTATGCCCAAGGTATGAATAAGCCTTTAAGAAAGGTAATGGAGTAGGATAATGAATGCCTGTATATATATTATTTTCAGTCAAATATTTTTTGACTTGTTCTCTATTTTCAACTCTTATGACATAAAGATGAAAAACATGTTTATTATTTTTCTTAGTAATAGGCGTGATAATATTTTCAACACCACTTAATAAACTATTATAAAGCCTAGCGTTATTAATCCTTTTTTCAGTCCATTTTTTAATATGATTGAGTTTTACAGAAAGAATTGCTGCTTGCAAACCATCTAATCTACTATTAATTCCTTCAATCTCATGATTATGTTTTACTAAAGCACCATGATTAGCATACATCCTAGCTTTTTTAGCGAAATCAGAATTATTGGTAATAATAGCACCAGCATCTCCGTAAGCCCCTAAGTTTTTACCAGGATAGAAACTAAAGGTACCAGCTATGCCAAAAGTACCAACAAAAGAACCATTAAATTCTGAAAAATGAGCTTGTGCACAATCCTCTATCAAAAATAATTTATAATCATTGCACAATTTAACTATTGAATCCATCTTAGCAGGGTGTCCGAACAAATGAACTGGAATAATTGCCTTAGTTTTTTTTGTAATTTTTTCTTCTAATTTTTTAACATCCATAGTGTAAGTATCTGCATCAATATCAATAAATACAGGCTTAGCTCCAGTTTGGGATATTGTTTCAGCAGTTGATATCCAGGTATTTGAGACAGTTATTACTTCATCGCCAGGACCAATTCCTAAAGCTTTTAAAGATATGTAGATAGCATCAGTTCCATTTCCACAACCGATTACATGTTTTACACCATATGCTTTAGAAAATTCATCTTCAAATTTTTTTACATATTTTCCACCAATAAACGCTGTCTCATTTAATACACATTTAATTGCATTATCAATCTCATCTTTGATAGAAAGATATTGAGCTCTTAAATCAACAAATTGAATTTTCATTTTTACCCTTTTAATTATTTATAAATGAAAAATATTTAATATTTTTAGCGCAAACAACAAAAGAAATCTCTTTAAGTAAAATATTTACTACATATATTGTTTAAGCAAAAAAATTTGGAATAATATGAAATAGATGTAAAATTAATATTTATTTTATATCTAGCAAAAAGTATAAAGTTAAAAAACCCTAATAATTTATAGATGCAATAATCATATGATCATCTTGATAAATTATATTTATTTTTTTTGATGCTAGTATTGTTTCTCTCAACTTTTTCCTTAAATAGTTGTCTGTCATAGCAACATGAGTTATACCATAATATTTAATCTCTTCAATCACTTTTGCTGTATCATAAATTTTCTTTGGGTTCGCCATAGTTGTAATAAACCCTAGGGCATAGACATAATCACGTTCTAAATAATACCCGTTATTAGACCATAATAATATTTTGGAATCTTTCGGAGTTTTATCATTTATAAAGTTTATAGCAGAAAAATATTTTGCATTAAATTCGTGAGTTGATGTAGTTATAGTTGCAATATTATAATCCTTGTTTTTTATTAATGGAAGATTAGGCAATACTTTACTAATTGAATTAAATAAACTCACCAAACAAAAAACAAATAAAAGCACATATAATAAGTTTCTTATTCCATTTTTAATTTTTTTATCACTAATTATAAAAGCAGTAGGTATTGATAAAATCGCGAACATTGGCAATCCAATTCTAAGTAAAGGATAAAATGTTATCCAATATATGTAAAAAAGTAGGGACATGAGGATAATTTCTTTAAATATCTTTTCTCTTTTATACAATCTTGTAATAACAAATGGGAGCAGACCTAAAAATAATGGGGATACATGCCCACGTATTTTTTGAGGATCAGCTAAAATATACCATAATTGATAAAAAAACCTTTTTGGTGCCCTAAAAATATGATTAAAACTACTATCCGAACCTTCAAAAATATTTCCTCCAGTAGCTAATAGTTCGAGATTAATAGGAGGACCCCCAAAATAATTATGTAAAAATGGATAAAATGGATTTCCAGTAAATAAAAAAGATTTCAAGTACCATACCGATGCCACAAGAAAAGCTACGGAGCTAAATAAAATGGCACTATTTATACTAAAAATGAATGATTTGTTATTTTTTATTAAATAATATAAAAACCATCCTGTTAACAATATTACAAAACCAGGATTAGAAAATTTAGTTGCGCTAAAAACCCCAAAGAATAAACCACTTAAAATGAGAACTTTATTTTCGTATCTTTTCATAAACAAATTAAAACAATAAAATCCAGCTAAAAAAAATAAAACTCCTCCTAACTCCACAGACCCTGACCTAGCTTGATGACCAACGGTACTGATAGAGTAGAAGAGTGTTAAAGCTAAAATATTTTGCTGAAAATTAAGATTAGCCTTGATGCCAATTAGATATATCCAACATAGTACAACTAAACTAAATGAGAAATTTAATAACTGAGCTAATTCCCCTGAATCTAGAGCGATTGAAATAGTCCATAACATTTCAATTGGAAAAGGAAAATTAGAAAAATCGATATCAGGTAGAAAATTTATCTGACCATCGTTAATATATCTTTTTGGAACTGCAAAATGATACTTAACATCATCAATATTTAGTGGTGGTATCAATGAACCAATTAGATTAATTATAATAAATAATAATAAAAAACCAATTAGAGTCTGACTATAAATATCAAGTTTTTTTATTCTTGTGTAGATATTGTAAAAAAATTCCTTATTGTCAAAATAAATGATAGGTTGGATATATCTCAAACTGAGGAGGACTGAAAATATTAATGTAAACCAAATAATATTTTGTTTCAATAACCCTGATATTCCATAGAACAAGGTCAAATATGATAACACGCCTAAACCTAGCGTAACAGAAATAAGATTTTTTTCAATGGAGAGAGTAATGGAACTTCGGAATTTTCCAATATCTATAATATTTACACCTATTCCATATGATGATAATAAAATAAGCAGTACTAGGCAAAAACGCCAAAACTCTAATATTAAAATATCCATTCAAATATTCTAAATATAGAAGAATGATAATTTTTAGCAATAAAAAAGAAGTATATTATATGTGTTAAACTAACTAGCATTAAGAAAATTAGGTAATTATACTTATAGTTTTTATTCATTGTTTTATATTTTCAAACTAGTTTTTAAATCTTTTTTCACTAATTGTATATATCCCATTAATAACCAAAATACTTGAATGTAACCAGTGGCAAACATGGTATCACCAAATATACCTTGCGCAACCGCAACTAGTCCCGCTGCTAGAATACAGCTTGAAATTAATTTTATGCTAAAATCGTTATGACTTTTTGAAACCAAATAGCTAGTTCTTATTAGATAAAAGTATTGTGTGCAGAATAATATAAAATAAATAATACCATATTCTAGTGCTGCTTTTGTAAAACCACTATGCGAAGAATATTCTACTCCAACGCCCCAACCCCATGGATTCTGCATTATAAGAATCCAACCACCTATGACAGCAGAGAACCTACGAGAGACAGCAGGAGTTAGAGTATTAACACTTATTATCCTCTTTTCATCCATAATACCTTGATTAACTGCCAAGGTCCAAATGATAAAAAGAACTAAGAATGTTATAATAGTAGGCAGTAAAAACCTCAAATACTTCCCATAATGTCTACCGATAAATATGACAAGTAGAGCAAATGTTGCTACGAGTCCTATCATCGCAGCTCTTGAAAAGCTAAAAATAATTAATAATATTATTCCGACATATAAAAACCACCATCTGCGCTTTTGGGTTGAACTTCTAGTGCTTAACGCAATCCCAGGGGTTATTGCCAAATATAATAATGCAAGCCAACCTAAAACATTCACATTATGCCCTCCCAATTCATTATTCCTAATGGATGCAACTCCTTGTAAAATAGATTCTTCAGAAAATAATACACCTCCTTTTAAAATATGTAAAAAAGCAAAAACTGCATATGCCCCTATCCAAAATTTTAATACACGCCTAGCCTCAAACTCAGTTTTTATCACAAATGAAAATAAAATGAATGGTGTGATACCTTGTATATAAGCTTTAATCCATTGATTATTACCACCACTCATTACATACATATTAATTAGCATTAACAGTATTAATATCCAAAGCCAAGAGAAATTAGGTTTCCTTTTTCCAGTTACCACATAAATACTCGCTGATGAAATGGTTATTGCACTCATAGAGAACCCCATTGAAATACCATTGTAATGCATACTCTCGGGTACGATATAACTAAATATTGGTAAATAATATAATCCCCTAATTGGTTGTAAGATAATTTGAGGAATGAGGAAAATACAGATTAGTAGGGTAGCAAACTGAAGTAACTTATTGCTGATTACAATACTAGCTAGGAATGGCGATAATGCTATTGTTAAAATTATAATAGACACTATTAGTAAAGTGTCAATATCTATTTTAAAAATTTTATAATCAATATTTCTAATATTCTTTAACATTGAGTATTATGAATTACAAGTTTTTGAACTTTCTTGAGAAAAACACGTAGGATTAGAGCTTTAAATTATACTAAATATATGCATCAATTATTTTTATAAACATCTTACTGGTATTTTTGAAATTAAAATTATTTTTTACTCTATCTAACCCAAATTTTCCTAACTTTTTACGTTTATTAGAATCTTTTGCTAAAATGCTTATTGCTTCAGTAAGATCTGAATTACTACCTGGCTTAATAAAAATGCCAGCATTTTCTCCTAATATCTCCTTTGAAGGGCCAACATCTGAGGCAATGACTGGAACTCCTGAAGCCATTCCTTCAATGAGTGGTCTACCAAACCCTTCTGCTAATAATGATGGAAAAATCACAATGTCTGTAGAGCACAATAATTGTGGAATATCAGTTCTATAGCCAGTGAAAATAAAATATTTTCTGAGTTTATAATCATCTATTAGTTTTTTCATTCTATCATGATTATCATATGGAATATTTAATACCTTTTTAACAATCCCTTTTAAACTATTTTTATATTTATTATTTATACTACCAGCCACAATAACAAAACGAACATTTGATTTTAATTTCAGAACATTTTTTGCACATTTTACCAGTGAAAAATGTCCTTTCACTTCTTGAACACTACCTATGATTGTAACAACAACACTATTATTGGGTATATTAAGTTCAGATCTAATTTTTTTGCGATATGCTTTATGATTAATCGAATAATCACTTATTCTAATACTATTATATAATACAGTGATATTTTTTGATCTATTAAAATATTTTTTCACATAATTGCTTGTGGTAAAAATATGATCTGACAGCTGTTCAATTTTATTAATTTGAAATTTTCTAATAAACTTATTTATACCTGGAGCTTCTCGTACACTCCAAATCAGAGGGATGTTATTTTTTTTTGCCGCTATAGCAGCAGTCACTAGCACAGAAGTATTCAAATAAATTAATGATGGTTTTTCTTTTTGAATTAATCTAGTCAACAACTTTACAGTAGTAGAGTAATAAAAAAAATAATAGAATAACATTCGAAACTTTAGTTTTACATGTCTGCCATAAAAAAATATACTTTTGAATTTTAAGACTCTTGTTTCAAGGTTTTGTTTTTTTGCCAGATCAACTATTGGACCTGAATCAGAAAAAATAATTAATGGTTTATATATTTTTTTATCAAGAGAGGATGCTAAGTCTAGCATACTAACAGGAGCGCCACCAATTTTACCACCATGATGTATAAAAATTATTTTTTTCACAGATAATATTTTTTGCTAACTATCTCCACCAAAAGATGATACCTCTCAAACCACCTTTTATATAATATAATAAATAAAAAAATAAGAAAAATGGTTTCCACAACAAATCAAGTATATCCATGGAAGGTAGCATAGTTTTTAAACAAGTAGTAACCAATTTTAGTTTATAAAACCCACTTAATTTTCTCAGACTATATAATTCGGCCCTTTCGTAAATACTTTTTTCTTCTTTTGGCTTCCAGAAATAAAATGTCGTACCAGGGACATATACAAAATCGCCATGCGATAGTAGATGAAACAAAATAGGATGGTCCGGTCCGTAATCAATATCATACCATTTATAGCTTAATAAATACTTTGTTCTTATTAATCCGTAGATATGGAAAGGTCCATTAAAATGTAACTTGATTTTTTTAAAAAATGTTAAATCTTGAGTTTGAAAATCAAAATCGCATATAGGAGTGGATTTATAGTTTAAATAATCATTAAAAATAACTAAATCAGAAAAAATAATAGAAGCATTTGGAAATAAGTCAAATCCCCGAACTAAAGTTTCAATATAATTTTTGTCCCTTAAATCATCATCCGCTGCAAACATAAAATATTTACCATTTGCCCGCTCAAATACGTTTTGATAATGTGTGATTGAGTTTAATTGTTTATTCTGCTTTATATGAATTATGTTTTCATATTTTTCTGAATATTCTTTAATAATTTTACTGGTGTTATCTTTTGAAACATTATCTGAGATAATAATCTCAATATTTTTATAGGTTTGATTTACAATCGTATCTAAAGCGGAACTTAGTGTTTTATCCCCATCTTTTACTGGAACGCCTACTGTCACAAGTGGAGTATAATTTTTATCCATCAAGTAATAAGTTGATATTTCTTATATAAACTAAATTATTTAAAAAAAGATGTAACTATGTTTTCATAATCAATATCCAGCACATCAGATCTTGGATAAAAATAATCACTCGAATAGTCTCTTTTTATAATTCTTTTGTTTTCCAACTTATATTTATCTTGTATACTATTTATAAGTTCATAGCATGACAGGTTACAACTTTTACTATCGTCAATAATAATTATATTTTTTGTTTTTGAGACATCTTCTATAATAGCCGAATAATCAAAACTTATAAATGTATTAATTGAAAAAAGTGATGCTGAGAAACCTTTTTCTTTAAATCTTTCTACTATTTCTAATCCATAAGGTAATGAAAAATTATAACATATTATTGTTACATCATTACCATCTTTATATTGAAAATAATTAAGATGATCATCATTCTTTAGTAGACTAATCTCAATTAGACTTTGCGATAGCAGTCTCTGGCTAATTCCAATTATTTTAAATCCAGGACTTAACATTTTATTGCCAATAATAGCTTTGGCATCAATATTATTTGTTATAGAATAACAATCAATTCTAGCTATGGATGCAAAATCGCTAAAATTATTTAAGGCGCTTTGAGGGCCTTCATATCCACCGTCTTCAATAATAGAAATAATTGTAAAAGATCCATTTACAGTTTCATTTCTCATAATATTATTTGTATTTACTAGGTGATCTATACCCAAAAGTAAAAAATCCTGCTGCTTCATACAGAAGACAGCATGAATGCCTCTTAGCATTGCACCAAATCCTATCCCAACTAAACTATTTTCACTGTTTGGTGAATTAGCTATTTTACTAGATTTTGTTAATTCTAAATTTCTTGTCAGTCCGCTAAGACATGAACCAGTAGCAACATTCTGACCATAAACATAAACGTTCTCATTTTTAGAAAAAACGTTACTCAATAGCCCATTAAAATATTTTAGAAAATTCATTTTATTTCTTCAGTTAATTTTGATAAGTGTTCATTAAAGTATTCAAAAAATAATTTTTCACCGATAATATTTTTTAATACAAAAATAGGATCATTCTCTGAATTTTCAATTATTGGGTTATTTGAAATACTAGTATTCGGTGCTTTCCCAGCATGGTAATTAATAAATTTACCTTCCGGATAGTCAGGCTGTACCTCATGCCAATAACCTAGTGTTTTTATTTCAACCTCTAGGCAAAAGGGTAAATTATTTTTAACTACATCTATTTTAATGTCATTTAGTTGATTAATATAATCAAATGGATTATTACCACTAATTTTTTTAAATGGTATATCAAGAGAATCCGTTATCTTTTCTAAATCGATCTCACAACGTCTTTCACTAATTTTTGAACCCAGAGACCATTCATTATTTTCGATAATAATTATGACCCTTAGATTATTGCTTCTTTGGAATAAGAGACTTTCGTAAAAGCTTCCTTCTTCAATTGCTCCATCACCAGTTACAACAAATATTATTCCATCATCAGATAGCATTTCATTTGCCAATGCAAATCCAGTTGCAACAGATAAATTATTTCCAAGAATACTTGAAGAATATGGTATTCCATTGTTTTTATTTGATAGATTCATTGAACCAAGCCTTGCGTTAGCCATTCCGTTTTCCTTGAGATAATATTCATCAATCTCTTTTTTTAATGAGTCTGTCCTTGCCAGGTTGTAATGCATATTACGATGGGTTAAAAATAAATAATCAGCTTTACTCATCACTGTGTCAACTGCTACTGCGATTGTTTCATGTCCAAGACCTAAATGCATTGGAATTTTAAATTCATCACCTTTAATCTTTTCATTAATAATAAGCTGACTAGTTCTTATTCTAATTATTTCATTAATTATCTTTTTTTGTGTTTCTTTCTTCATTACAAATGATTATCAATAGTGGCTAAGTATTTCATCTATACCTTGCTCAATTTTAATTTGTGGTTTCCATTTTAATAAATTTTTTGCACTCTTATTAGAAACCATTCTTCTACTATGCTCGCTTTTATTTTTTTCAATTACTTTAATATTTTTTTTTATTTTTTCTAAAGTAATCTGAATGATTTTGCCTAATTCAATAAATTCATCTCCTGCTAAATTAAAAATATTAAATCCATTAAAATCTATAGAAGAAATTACACCACTAATTATATCTTTATAATGAATAAAATACCTTCCTGTTTTTTTTGAACCTATTTCTAAAATATCTTTCTTTAAAATTTGATTAACTATAGACTCTACTGCGGAACCAGATTTTCTTCCTCCACCATAAATTATACCAAACCTTAAGATAGTAATGTCGAATGAAGATTGACTATACTTTTGTTTCATTATTAATTCACTTGTTAGCTTTGATAATGCATATTCTGATTTAATTAAAAATGGATCTATTAATGTTTTTTCATTATTGATCAAATGATCATCGCTATTTTCATAAACCCACTCACTTGATGAAAAAATTAATTGCTTGCAGTTTTTTAATTCAGCACAATGCATGATATTTAAAGTCCCCATCACATTTAGATCAAAACAATCATATTCATTATTACGGCATAATTTATCGCTTGATAGAGCAGCTAAATGGATAATTACATCTACCCTATTCGGCATTATTTTTAAAATATTTTTTGACCTAATATCAGAATGGTGCACATCACTATCAAATGGACCAATGATATCACAACCACTTACAGAAATTCCTATATTTCTTAATTCTTTCGCTAATTCGCTTCCAAGATAACCATTAATTCCTGTAATGAAGATATTCATTTATTATATAATAAATTCTTATTTAATCTCAGTGACAGTCGTGCCACTAGCATCAAATCCGCAGTTGTACCTTTTTATTCCGCTATGATTTAGAGTTTTAATTAATCTAGAATGATTTTTTGGTTCAGCTATAAAAGTAAAAAATCCTCCTCCTCCTGCTCCAGAGATTTTCCCACCATATGCGCCATTATCAATAGCTGCCCTATACCATTCATCAATTAATGAGGTTGTAACATTTGAAGCAAGGCTTTTTTTTAATTCCCAGCCAGAATTGAGAACTCTACCAACTTCGTTAACTGCCATATTTTCTTGTGTTAATACACCTGCTAAATATTTCGCCTGTTCTCTCATTTTAAGCAATACATTTTCATTAATTACTTTCCTTTCTTCCTGCTCTTTTAATACTGATTCTGATGGTCGGGTAATACCCGTCCAGAAAATCAAAATAGATTCTAATAATTTTTTCAGGTTCAGACCACTAATACTAAGAGGCCTTATTGTGACTGATTCATCATTATAAAATCGAATATAATTAAAGCCCCCATAAGCAGCGGCATAATGATCTTGCTTTCCCATCGGCCTCTTTAAAACATCGCATTCAATGTAGGATGCCTCTTCTGCTAATCTTCCAGCAGAAACAACTTCTTTTTTAAATTTATATAGTGCATTAAGCAATCCAACGCAAAAAGTGCTTGAGGAACCAAGGCCAGTGGATGCAGGGACATCAGCAATAGTGCTAATATAAATCTGGTCATCGATATCCAAGAATCTTAAACATTCTCTTATTATTGGATTTCTTATTTCATCAATAGTTTGAACAAGTTCAGTTTCGGAATAATTCAATCTATATTTTTCTTCAAAAAGAAAAGGTTGCTTCTTAATTGAAACATAAATGTAACTATCAATTGCAGTACTTAAAACAGCGCCATATTTATTCTTTTTATAAAATGATCTTAGGTCAGTTCCTCCTCCTGCAAAACTGATTCTTAATGGTGTTTTTGATATTATCATAATATTCTATTCTACTTCAATTTCAGATAGATTTGATTATACCTTTCTTGATTCCAATTTTAGGCTCCCAATTAAGTGCTTTTTTTACCTTTTCTATATTTGCCCAAAAATCAATTTCTGACATTTTGCTTGAATTATTTTTTTCATAAGATAAATTAGAAACTATTGGCATATTTTCTTCAATAATCTTGCACACATCATAAACACTTTCTGATTTTCCATTACCAATATTATAAATTCCAGAAACACAATCTTTTTTTATCGCTTTTATTAACGCGTCAATAACATCATCAACATGTATAAAGTCATTCTTATTATCAGGTGAATTAATCACTGGTATTAGGGAGTTCTTGTAGGATTCAATTATTGAAGGAATCAATGAATCGGATCTTTGTCCAAAACCGTATACGTAAAATATACGAAACCATAATAATGATATATTAGTATTCTCCATTTTCAAAAGTAAATATTTATATAAACTTACTTTGGCCCAAGAAAAATAGGAATTTAATATAATGGCATCATTTTCAGAACATTCTCCAAACATTTTTCCATATTCATAACAACTTCCCGATATTATTATTTTATTACAATTGGTGTTATCAATTATTAAATCAAAAAGCTGAATGGAATTCATCAAATTTATCTTTGAAATTGAATTTGAATAATTTGGGATATCCTGCCAAGCAAGATGTATCACAACGTCAGGATCGAAGTGTAGTATTTGTTTTTTTATACTATTTAAATCTGATAAATCTCCGATTAACCATTGGCATTTATTTTGTCTTTCATATTCTAAATGATTATTTATTCTTGAAAGTGCCATTATATTAAAATCAAGCTTATTGATTTTATCCAACATATGCTTTCCTAAAAATCCCGTAGCACCTGTTATGAAGATTTTCACACTAATCCTATTCAATTACTGTCAATAGAAAAACTTGGAAAATTTAAATCCTTCTCAGATATTATCTTTGGTTCTGAGGGCCAATCAAATTTAAAAAAGGGGTCATCATATCTAATTCCACCCTCATTCCCAGGAGAATAAAATTCTGAATGAAAGTATTGAATCCAGGTATCCTCTTTCAGAGTCATATATGCATTTGCACAACCTTTGGGTAAATAAATTAATTTCTTATTTTTCCCTGATAGATTAAAGGCTTGCCATCGCAAATAAGAATCTGAATCCTTTCTTAAATCTAAAACAATATCATAAATTTCCCCTCTTAAACAAGAAATCACCTTTTCTTCTCCATACGGTTCATTCTGAAAGTGGAAACCTCGTAAAGTGAGAGGTTTAATGTTTTCAGAAATATTTATTTGCTTGATATCGTAATCGATTTCGGTTTCTTTAAATTCATTTTTACAAAAGGTTCTTCGAAATAAGCCTCTATTATCAATGAATGGCTCTGGTTCTATAATGAAAACATCATTCAATTTTGTTTTAATGTATTTCATTTTAATCTGATAAATATAATTTTTTAGGAAATGCAATTAAGTATTTACCTTTAAAACCATATTTTTTACACTCATTGATAATTTCATTTTTGAAATTCCATGCTAAAATGAATATTATATCTGGTTTGATTTTCATCCCTTGTTCGAAACTAACTATTGGGATTGACGAACCAGGTGCAAATAAGCCTATTTTATTAGGATTATTATCAATGATAGATACAATATGATTACTGTTTAACTCACAATAGTTAAGATATGTTTGGCTACGAGCAGAGCTTCCAAATCCAATAATTGTTTTTCCTTTTACTGTATTAATAATATCTATTGTCCTTTTTTTGTGTTCTAAAACATCATTAGCAAAATTTTTCCAATTTAAAACATCATTGACTTTCAAATTGCTTTCTTTTTTTATAGCATTTTTTAAATAAACTGTTTTTACTTTTTTTAATTTTGAGAAAAATATTATTAAAGCACCACCACTAATTGGACTTTCTTCTACATGGAAAGGATTTAATCCAAATGATTCTAATAAATATGAAATTGATTTTATTGAAAAATAACATAAATGCTCATGATAAATAGAATCATACTGCAGCTCTTTGAGTATTTTACCTGAATAATGAAATTCAATTACCCCAACACCTTTATTATCAAGAGCAATGTGGATACCTTTAATAACATCTAATAAATCACTGACATGCGGTATAACATTCCTCGCAAAAATAATTTTTGCTGTTCCATATTTTTTTAAAATAAACTTAGATAATTCTGAATTCCAATACTCAGGTAAAGTATTCAGGGACATTTTATTTGCAATTTTAGCAATATTCTTTGCGGGGTCAACGCCGAAAATATTATTGTAACCTTTTTCAAAGAATGGCATCATAAACGTTCCATCATTGGATGCTATTTCAATAATTAAGTCATTCTTGTCTGGTTTGATAATATTTATCAATCTATCTGCAAACAATTTAGAAAAATTACTTGCAGTTTTGGAGGTACCTGTAACCCAAACATATCTATCAAATAATATTTCTTTATTTACTGTTTCATTCAATTGAATGAGGGATGATTTTTTAGAAAAAGATATCGACAAAGGGAATTTTTGTTCCATTTCATCAATTTCTTTTTTTAGGGAGTTTGCTAAGGGTTGATTTCCTAGATTTAAAATATTGATTAAATCTTTAGTACCTGAAATCCTACAAGAATCTATAACATGAAAATTTTTCAATGAAATATCTTTATACTATTCTTTAAACTAGAGTTCTTTGGTATTCTAACGTGTCTTTAAGAATTTGATTATATCCTATTTGCGGACTCCAACCTGTTAATTCTCTAAACTTTGAACCATCACATATTAAAAGAGGCACTTGAGTCGGCCTTACAAATTCAGACGCAATTTCATATGTAATATTACTATTTTTTGAAATTTCAATTAGGTTTTCCAAACATTCTCTAAAAGTATGTATATCATTTTTATCATCTGAACCAATAAGGTACAAATCCCCTGGCGTACATTTCTCCGTAGCAAGCCAATAAGCTGTGACCATATCTTTTACATGAGTAAAATTTCTCTTATCATCGAGGTGCCCAACTTTCATATGAGGTTCTTGTAGGCCTTTTTCAATTTTAGCTATTTGATGAGCATACCAAGGAATACCAAACACTTTATTTCTTCGCGGTCCCTCGTGATTAAATGCTCTGGTTCTAATTATATTTAATCCATAAGATTTAAAATATACATATCCTATCAAATCCTGGGCAACCTTAGTCACCGCATAGGGGTTCACTGGTCTAATTATTGAATCCTCAACAATAGGTAATTCATCCTCATAAACCTCACCAAATTCTTCGCCCGAACCAGGAATTAATACTTTTGGATTAATATTAATTTGAAGACATGCTTCTAATAGGTTTACTGTCATTCGATAGTTCGCATCCATATATAGATTAGGATGGTCCCATGAAGGACTAACAAAACTCTGTGAAGCCATGTGGAAAATTTTATCAGGCCTGCATTTTTCTATAGCCTTACGTACAGATTTACTATCCATCATATCACAATCTAACCATTCAATTTTTTCTTCAATATGCCTAACATTATTCATGTTGGATAGATGGTACCTTTTGAATCCAAAAGTTTTGACTTGTTTTTTTAAACATAGATCAGCTAAATGGGACCCAACAAACCCAGTAATTCCTGTAATTAATATTTTTTCCATTTTATCCTTCTTTTAAACTAGCTTGCGCTATAATAAATATCACCTACTATATAATCAACCACTGATAAAAGCATTATGTGGTGAGTCATCTCTACTATATTGTAAGCCTTACTATCAACCCATAAATTAATCTTTCCTAATGATTTTAGTTTATTATCATTTCCAAAACCAGTGAATGTTACCACGTTTATATCAGACAGATTACAATATTTAGCTGCATTTACAACGTTCGGAGAATTTCCACTGCTACTTATAAGAATTAGCATATCATTTTTATCACCATAGAACTCAACACATTTTTCAAAAACTTTCTCATAACCATAATCATTTGAAAAGCAAGTTAATAGATCGGATTCATTAAAATTAATTGTTCTTATTTTAGCTACTTTTGTAAAATCAACAGAAACATGACTGGCCATTGCAGCGCTACCACCATTGCCTGCAATAATAACTTTATTCCCGCGCGCAGAAGTATCCTTTGCTAGAAGAGCTACTCGCTTAAGATCCTCAATGTGCACCTTATCTAAATTCGATTTAATTAATTCGAAGTATTCTTTAAAAAAAGTATCATTCATATAAAATTATAATTTCAATAGTTTAATTTTTACCTAAAAAAGGAAATCTATCTACCGACTGTGTATTAAATTTAAGTATTTGTAATACTTCATTCTAGGCCTAATTCTTCATTTCCATTGAAAAACGAATTATAAACTTTTACGATATAAATATATTAAATGATTTTAATTTAAAATGATTAACCAAAGCTGACTATTTTTTCTTCTTCTTATCTTATTGAAATATATCTTCAGGTAAATGTGAAAAATTATTTTTTTTTACAGCCCTTTCATAATTTTTCAATGCTGGTACATCAGTAATATAATAATATCTTCTATCTGTCATATAAGCTGAAATTTTTCTTTTTTTTAAAAGCCTAGGTACCATGTCTCGTTCAAATGATAAATTATCATTTATACTTTTATCAATATATGTTTTTTTTATTATAAAATATCCAATATCAACTCCATTGGCTTTTTTATCTTTTCTTTCTTTATCATATCCCTCCACAATATTACTATGTTTATTTACAATAATATTATTCTCGTATCCATATTCACCTTTCCCATCCTCATTCGAGTAGACCGTAGTCATAATGGGAGTATTATTTTGTTTATATTGCAGAGCCATTTTTTCGATTTCAATTGGCCAATAATTATCTCCATAGAGCAATAAAAATTTTTCATCTAATTTATCATATGCATCAATAATTCTTTTACCTGTCCTATCATTAACATCGCCTAGAGAAAAATCAATATTTAGGTTATTGTATTTAATATTAGAATACCTATTAACAATATGTTCTCTCTTATAACCGACTAAAATTAGTATTTGCATAAATCCTGCACCAAATAAGGAATGTATAAGATAATCTAAAAATGGTACGCTGTTAATTTTAACTAATGGTTTAGGCAAATTATGAGTATACGGACTAAGTCTAGTCCCTTTACCTCCCGCAAGAATTACAGCCTGATTTAACTTCATATACTTTTAATATTGTTAAAATTCTTTACGATTTATTTTTTTTATATTGAATTGAATTTATTAAAATTTTTACATCTTCAATTGTTGGAATAATTATTTTGATATCACTTTCGGATATTTTTAAATATTCTCTACAACAAATAATGAACCAAATAAACCAACATAATACGCTAGATAAAGCAATCCCATTAATCCCATATAATTTTGAAAGATATAAAGAAGAAATTATATTTACTGATAAAGCCACAGTTACAGCTATAGTACTAAACCAAAATTTTTTCTCAATAGCAAAATAGCTACCAAAGCAACTACCAAGAGTCCTAAATATTAAATAAAATAATAAAATAGTCATAGGAGTATAGCTGGGGACGTATGATTCACCGTATAGTAAAAATATAATATCCTCACCAAATAAATACATTGGCAGGCATATTATTAAGATAAAGATTAAGGTGTATCTAAATAATTTTGCAGTGGCATTTATATGATCATTAATTGCATTTTTATTTTCCGCGAACCATGCTTGAAATACAATTCTGATTGAATTTGGTATAATTAAAAACATATTTACAAGCCCTAATGATACAGAATATATGCCAGCGTTGTGATTGTCTATTTGGCTCGCTAAAATAAAAACTCCAAGTTGAGTTCCAATTATTGTTGATACTAAACCGATTTGTATTTTAAATCCATCAAATAACGATTTTTTTAAAAATCTTAAATCGAAGTTAGGCTTCGAAAACAAATTTCCACTATTAATTAAAAGTACTATAGTTATTAAAGATGAAATCATTAAAGAAATAGAGTGACCGTAAAAAATTGCTGAAATTTTATCTTCCATGATAAAAATTAAAATCATAATCGCAGATACTAAGGAAAACTTCTGAAATAATACTATACGGTTATAGTTTGGTAGATCGCCGTTTAATTGTATTATTCTCTGATAAAAAATATTAATAAGGCTAAAAGGGATTATCATAAAAATGATAAAAAACCCGATTTGATTATCAGTTAATTCGCTCATATAATCTAATTTTTTATAATAAAGATTTATAATAAAAAAACTAAATAAAGATGTAAGCATTATAATAACTAATAAGTTTGAAATATATTTTTTTATATTTTTTTTATTTTTGGTTATATAGTGAAACATTACCTCAGGTTGTCCAAATTGACCGAAAGCAACTATAATATTCAATGATTGCATTATTAATGCAAAAGTTCCTTTATCTTGCGGAATTAAACTTCTATTAATTAAAACAGACTGTATAACGTTTAGTATCAATAAAGAAAATTGTATACCAAAAGTGTGAATCAGGTTGATTAAAAAATTATTTTTTTTCAACTTACTTTTTATAATCTTTTGAATGATATATTAATTGATGAAGATGAATCAGAAATAATATCTATTTTTAATTTTTTTGAATTAATAATGTTTCCATAAGATTGTGAATATTCATTAGGTATTATTTCTATATTCCTAATACAATTACTTTCATCAATAATTTGAATAACAAAATTATCTAGGTTGGTAATTATATATTTCCCTTTAATTGATTGAAGCTTTGGATTTAGATTTGGATGAAAATTCAAAAAACTAGATGCAAAAAATTTATCACTAGCTATCAATTCATCTTTTATACTCAACATCCCTAACTTATAATATTTAAATGTTCTTTTATGAATAACTGGGTTTTTTGTTTTCTTATTTATCCTTTCACAAGTGAGTAAAACGTAATCATCATTTTCATAATTATTAACTACTTTGCAAAATGAGTCAGATTTAAAACCAAAGAAACTTTTAGAACTAATGTAATTAATCTCATTATTATTAATCAATATCGTGTTATGCATAGATGTACTTCTAAATTTATTTCTTACATTTATATTTGAAGTATAAGTACCCGTACCGCTATCAATTACAATTGGTAAATTATTTAACCATAATTCAAAAGAAAGTTGATCATTATGGCAGTGTGCATTTGGATGATCAGATGATGGTGCTCCAGATCTAATAAGTATATAATCTTTTAAATTATTATTTTTTATAACAGTTATACCATATTCCTTAGTTTTTACATTTTCATTCAAACTAACATCATCCTTAAAATTATTATTTTTAGTTAAATAATCAGGAAACAACCAAAATAATTCATTACAAAATTTGAATTTTAAATTCTTAAACTTTTTATTAAAGAACACAGATCCAATATGCAGTAAATATGTATAATCATGCCGTTTCCAATTTGGATAATCACTAAGAATAATAAATCTACCATCATCACCATCTCCAACTTGTGGCACAGACCCATCCGGAGTAGATATTTGATTAATAACATTTAACATTTTGCTAATTTTCTTTTTATATGACTCTGAAAATTGATATCCATATTTTTCACCAATAATTAGAGGGTATAAGAATAATTCTGTAGCAAAACGATGGTAGCTTGTTGATGATTCAAAAAACAACCCGCCTTCAAGTACCATAAGCTTCATACAATATTCTAAACCATTGATTCCATATTTAGACCAATTTTTTGATTTTGATTCATTACCTAAAGTCATACCTATTATTGCCAAGCCTGACATATTTGCTAGGAAATGATTCCCGGCAGATATGTTTTTACCTATGTATCCCAATTCAAGATTATGTTCAATAAAAGTACCATGTTCTAAAATTGAATTAACTAAATTATTTTTATACTTTTTTAATATTGTTGATTCTTCTATAAGATGCATTGTACAAATTATATTAACAGCTCTAATTGCAACCTCCATGGTACTTGTCCAATTAATTCCATAACAAAATGGATTCTGATCTTTCCAACTTTCCCACTGTTTAAATATTTCATCTAAATATCTATCGTTTTTGGTAATCCACCAGCCTTGACCCAATAAAACAAAATGATGCATCCTACTTAATTCCCATGGTATTTTTATATCATTATTTCTTCCATTTATCAGTTCTTTTTCTGAATATTCAAGAAAATACTTTTGTGGCCATACATAAGAAGTTTTAAAATCTTGAAACCAATTTATATTTTCACCTACTGTCATATTATTCATACCTAAGAATGAAAAATAATGAGAACAAATATTTTCACAAGATTTAATATAATGGGATTTAATTTTATTTAATTGTTGGTTCTGTAAGTCGCCTAGGGCTTTTGCATGAAAAAAATTAGCATTTAATTCATATGAATTTTGATATTGCTTTCGTTTAAAGTTCCATAAAATGGGAAGAGTTCTTTTAATTATTTTTGTTGGTAATAATTTCCTGATTATTCTTTCTAAAAAAAGAATAAATCCTTTTAATCCAAATATTTTTAAATATGTTTTCAGTAAAACTAAAATAGATGTATACGCTGGTATTATTTCAAATTTATATCAAACTTTATATCGCGATATTTATTATTTGATATCAACATTGCAAAAGATGTATCCATTCTAATTAATTTATAAAATGACTGGAAAAGTCTATTATATCCTCCTGTATACCTTCCATGCCATAGGATAAATAATTTTTTTTCAGTTAATTCAGTTTTCAATGCATTATCATCAATTCCTTTTTGTGCATGATATTCAGCTATCCAATCCATATATCCATCCTTACCATTATTTTTATCTTTATAGATTTTTTTCTTTAATCTTTTTAATAACTCTAATGGATTTCTGAAGATTAGATTTATACCACGATCAAAAAAAGAAAATATTTTAAAGGTAGCTCTTTGGACATTCAAAGTTGGATCAGCAATAGTTAATATTATACCGCCTGGTTTTAAACATTTAGAAGCATTAATTAACACTTCATTGGGATACCTTAAATGGTGCAATGCAGATGAAAATACAATGAGGTTATATTTTGTTGTGCAACTAATTAAATATTGGTTTATTTCAGAATTAAAATACTTAATAGAAAATTTATTTTTTTCACAATATTTATTGAAATTTTCAATCATGGATGATGAAAGATCTACTAAATGAACATTATGACCCATCTTATTCATTATGAATGATACATTTCCTGTACCTCCACATGCATCTAGGGCAATAAAGTCATCATCAATTAAATTATTATTATTCAGAGTTAATAATATTTTGCTAATGATTTTTTTTAGCCTAGTAAAGGAATTATTAGTAATTACTATATTATCGTATGTTTTAGCGTTATTATTATAATACCTTCTATTGGCATCAATAACATCTTTCTCATTGAATTTCTTGGCTGGTTTCATCTCATTTATTATATTTGATTTTTATAAATTAACGATTAATTCTGATACCAATGTTTTTGCCACAAGGATAGGTTAAGCAAGGTAAATATTTTCATTCCCCGATCCGCCTTTTTACTTTTATGCTCTTCAAACATCGGTTCAATTTTATTCATATCAAAATACTGATTCATCCAATCAGATTCTTTTATTACTGATTCAGCATAGTCTATAACTGGATTAGATAAAATATTAGATGCGCTTCCACAAAAACCCATTTTTTTTCTATTTATTACTTTTTCTGGAAGAAAGTCCTCCGCTACTTTCCTAAGCACATACTTCGTAATTCCTTTTTGAAATTTCATTTCCTGTGGAACATTTTTTAATACATACTCTACTAAATGATGATCTAAATAAGGAGCACGAGTTTCTACAGATGTTGACATTGACATTTTATCTATCCTCATTAGTAAAAGTTCAGGTAACCTGTGCTTTAATTCCATTAATATCATTTTATTTTCAAATTTAAGACCTCGCGTTTTTGAGTTTAATCTATCATAGAATGATTTAACTATTTGAGTATAAGTATTATAACCATGATTAACCTTTAAAAGATTATTTTTTTCTCTATCTAAAAAAACAGAATTGCCTCCAATAAATAACTCCCTATTTTCAACTGCCCATTTAATATACTTGTTCTTTTTTTCTGGAATGAAAATACTGCCAAAAGCCATACCAATATTTTTTATAAAATCAGGCATATCCATAAAGGTTTTATAAAATCTGTTATAAAATCTAGACATCTTAGCATAAAGCGTATACCCAAAAAATATTTCATCAGCGCCTTCTCCGACTTGTATCACATATACACCATTTTCCCGTGCAAGCTTGCTCACAAAGTATAATGGTACGCAAACAGGATCAGCTAAAGGTTCATCCTGAAATTTTACCATTTTGGGAAGAAATGATATAATGTCATCTGAGGATATTTCAATTTCATGATGCTTTGTGTTAAAATAATTTGAAACATACCTTGCTTCGTCGCTTTCATCTGATAAGTCATCACCTTTAATAGAAACTGAGAATGTATTAATATTTTCAGCAACTAACTCACTCATAAGAGCAACATTAAGACTTGAATCTAAACCACCACTTAAAAATACACCAACAGGAACCTCACTCATCATCCGAAGTTTAATCGATTCTCTAAGTCTTGCTTTAACCCCCTCAATAATATCTACATCATTCCCTAGTTTGGGTTCATTTATAAAAATATGAGGTTTCCAATAAAATTTTTTAACCATTCCACCATCAATATTTACAGAAATAGAGGCGCCTGGTTCTAATTTATTTATTCCTTTGAACATTGTCATCGGAGCTGGTGTTGCTGCTAAGGTTAAATAATGATAAAGCGCCTTTTGATTTACTGGTAGTTTTTTGTTTATGTAATGTAAAATTGATTTAATCTCTGATGAAAAGATAAACTTTCTTTTATCAATAAAATAATATAGTGGCTTGATACCCAATCTATCTCTTGCCATAAATAGTATCTGTTTGTTTTCATCCCAGATTGCAAATGCGAACATACCTCTTAGCTTATTAACAACATCTTGTCCCCATTCCTCGTAACCAATTATTATAGATTCAGAATCAGTATTTGTTTTGAAGACATGTCCTTTATCAACTAATCTCTTTCTCAAACTTTTATGATTATATATTTCTCCATTAAATACAATTGCTAAATGATTTGAATTATTTTTTATTGGTTGATTGCCATTTTTAATATCGATTATACTTAATCTTCTAAACCCAAGACCCACATTTTTTGATGGATTGATGAATACACCCATGTCATCAGGACCTCTATGCTCCATTGTTTCAGACATGTCATTTATTTTTGTTTCTTCTAACTTTTGCTTATCAAGCCTTATTATTCCACAGATTGCACACATTTTTTATTTTTTAAACATAATTTTGTATTTGAATTAAATTTTGATTTTGTAGATTTCTTGCGAGTCAAATTCATATACAAGCGTCAAATACATCTTTTTAAAATTTTCTGATAATATTAACCTATAATCACTAAAATTTGAAGATTGTGGGTTACCTAAATAATTTTTATTTACAAATAAATAATCCGCACTTACTTTTTCCCAGTTTTTTACAATACTTTGAACATTATCATCTATTGTGTTATAAAATGATAAATCAACAATACGTGAATCAATAAAGTTTATTTCTGGTTTTATGTAAAAATCATTACCTACATACATCGAAATCACTGTCGTCGAATCTTCCAATTTATTAATAAAATTTGTAATAGCCCAATTGGGATATGCTTTGCTCAATACATTTATATTATCATTTAAAAACTGTGTTCTATCTTTATAACCAAATATATATTTTAATTTTTCAACTTTATAAAAATGAAGTCTTGCATAAATTGATGTCTGAAAAACATATAGTAGCCCAAAATAAACTATGAACATTCTATAGAAAAAATTAAACTGACTTTTACTTTTTACTAGAATCCATCCTGAGATTATAGATAATAGTGCTATTTCTGATAAAAGATGCCTTGGACGTTTTACACCAAAATAATACCATATAATATATAATATTAAAATAAATATCAATCCATAGATAATACTTTTTGGAATTTTCTTGATGTAGAAAATCCCTGGAAGTAAAGCTAAGAATACTGGGCCAATTGGCTTACCAAATCCACTTGCAGTAAAACCAGTGGATATGAACCAAAAAATTGAAAATATATTGCCATCATCAATATTCGCTTTTTCTAGTGACTCTGTAATTAAATTTTCATTTCCCAGAAATATTGAATTCAAAACTGGGAAAAATGGATTACCTGTTTCTAAATAATTTTTAATCAACCAAGGTGAAGAAAAAATAATTACCATAATACCATAGGCCAACATCGAATAAAATGAATTTCTATAACCCTTTTTATAGGAATAATTAAGACAATAGAACCCAATTATTAACATAATAAAAAATGCCATAATACCAGAAGGGTATTGACAGCCAAATGCAGTTCCAGAAAAAACCCCTGAAATAATCAACCATTTATTTTTTCTTTCCTTGTCATCAATAAAAAATCTAAAAATGGAATAAATACTTAATAAATCAAAAAATGCTCTTCCAGAATTCACTTTTACACTGGGAACTAAAAATTCTACAACATATGTCGTGAGAAAGAAAAGCATCGCATATAAACCTATTTCTAAACTAAATATTCTTCTAGAAATAATAAGAAGTACAATGGCAGTACCTACTGTCATTGTAAAACCAACATTCATTTGCGCTAGCACATCACCACCAATTGCAAGTGAAAATGCAGATAACATTTGCATATTTAGTGGAGTAGAATTGTATAACTCAAAAGGCAAGGATACTATGCTGTTATGGTATAAATATCTCCTAGGAATATCTAAGTAGGTCGTAAGAGAATCTCCATCAAGTACTGGAGAGATTGTACTTAAAAAATAAAGAAATATTGTTAAACAGATTAAGGTTGTTAGGTAATAATTGCTGCTGAAACTATAATTTTTAAATTTCTTAACAATTATACTTATCTTTAAGTTATTGAATAAATAGATAATTGATAAAAAAAACAGTATGCAGGCAAGTAAATACAATTGGATTTCCCCTAAAAAATTCATAAATGATAATAATGATGTAGAATAAATAATGACAATAAACCCAAATCCTAAAGATAGAGCCATAATCTCTAAATCATATTTATATTTTATGTTAAGATAGTGATTAATTATTAAACCTGATCCAATAGTAATAAATAATGAAAATAAAAAAATTGTAAAATGAAGTACTAGCATTAGCCTTACATTTCAAAATTTTGTATAAACATTAATATTTTTCCCCATCTATTAGAAAATATCATCATATTAAAAAAATATGTAGAAAAAACTACAATAAGCCATAAAACTAAAATGGAATGAATCAATTTTTTCTTTAACATTATGTAATACGATCCTTTTATAGCATCACTTGCTTCTAAAAAAATAATAAATAGTAAATGGGAATCCTATGATAGAAGGCAATATATAAGAAAATATAAAATAGGAAAGTGAAACTATAATTGATGCTTCCTGAGGCACATCATAAATATTAAAAAAATATAAAAATGCTGTATCTCTAGTTCCCAAGCCACCTATGGTTATTGGTATCAATCCAATAATTATTGATAATGGATATACTACCATTATATACGAAAAATTAGTATTATAGTTTATACCTTTAAATAGAAAATGAATCATCAGAGCGAATGACAACCAGATAAACAAACTGCTAGTTAATAATCTGAACATTAATATTGGTTTTTTAATTAGTATTTTAAATGTATTTTGTACATTCGATATTTTTTCTATTAATTTTCCACCAAAAGGTAGGGTTAACAATCCAATATACTTTATGATTATTAAAACCAATAAAATAATAAATAAAAAAACAAAGTTAGAGATATGATTTTCTACTAAAGTCGATCCGATCATGCCAATGAGACACAATGCTAATACGTCAAATAATTTTTCAATAATCACACATCCAATAGTAGATGAATATTTAACTTTTTTTCGTAATAAATAGGCTTTCCATAATTCACCGCCCTTTGAAGGTATGAATAAGTTTAATGGATGAACAGCTAATACGTAAGACCAACTTTTTAATTTATTTAGTTTGTATCCAGAAATTTCTATTGCACTAGCGAATCTTATACATGTCAGATATGAAATAATAAAAAATATTATAAAACATAAAAAATAATAAAAAATATCTACCTTTGTTAATAGCTCTTTTATGGTAACTATATCTATATAATTGATAATTGCAGATAGGATAAAAAATGAAATGAAAAACATGAAAATTACTTTCAATGCTAGTTTCTTATTTTTAAATGTTTCTTTTAATTGATCTCTAGATTGGTCCATAAATTGATTATAAGCAATAATTCTGAAAAGTAGGTTTGTTAAATCGTCGCTGAATTATTTCTATTTATTTTTTAATATTTTTTTCAAACACTAAGTAAGATGAATATAAATACTATTTCAACACATTTAATGACTATCGTGTTCAAATAGCCTCTGATTGAAGAAACCATCATCACTATAAATTTTTTTTATCTCGTTATTTTCAATATATGAATGATATAAATTTTTATCAATCTCAAGAAAATACCTAGATTGGGGAACATATCTGTAATGGAATTCACCACCAATAAGTATGCGTTTTATGTTATAATGTTTTTTTGATCTCAATCTATCCTCGATAACAATTTTATTACTTGAAATCTTTATATTTCTTGAGAATTGAATCTTAGACCTTTTTATACCAGAAATAAATAGTTTTTTTATCAAAATTTTCATATAGTATGCGAATAAGCCAATTCTACCAAAACTCATTTGAATCAATCTAAATATTATCATACCAGAGGTAAATTGATATGGACTTACTATTTTTACTAACTCCCCTTTTACATAATAGTTGTCATCTATTATTTCAAAATTATATTTAGGATCTATCCAACTTGATGTATATGATTCTCTTTCACCACATACAGTAATACCTGAATCACTTAATATTAATTTATTATTTACTACATCAAAAATTTTTACCGCACCTCCTTTTGAAAGGTTAATGATTATATAATAATATTTTGTTTTTTTAACTATTATACCAGATTGCTGAAAAATTTTAGTAAAACTATTTTTTTCAAATGGAAGTTTCAATAAAGTGGATTCTATCTCTTCTATTCTTCTTCTGGTAATAGCAGTCTCAAAGTATTCTACAATTCTATATCCCAAATATCTGTCTGGCATAACTATTGGGTTTGCTGTATTCATTAAATGTAACGATTTTAAAAAATGAACGGACAAACTGTAACTTATTTTATTTTTAATCTTATTTAACTCAAATCCATCAGGATATACATGTACTGTATTTCTACTTGAGATAATACCACCAAATCCTCCATCTGGCTGTGCAAAATAACTTATGAAACAAATTGAATCATCAATTACTTTCTGTATTCTTTCATCATACCTAAGCAATTGACTTTTTGATAAAAAACTAACTGTAGCAGTTAAGTAACCCAAGTCAGGGCCATCATATTCTAAAGACCATCCTTCATCATTGTTTAACTCCATTATGATATCAATTTTATTTTCAAGATCAATTAATAAACTTTTATCTGAGGTCAATTTTACAACTGTATTTATAGCAAGTATTACAATGGCATGGTGATTTGTTAACATCCTATCGCCTTCATACTGGTTTAAAAATTTTATTCCCAAATAAAGACTTTTTAATACATTATCTTTTGTTTCTTTAGATAATTCTTCTTTTAAAATTATCATACAAACACCCATAGCATAACAGGTAAATCCAGTTGGGGCACCCCAACCTCTTTCATTGGGATAAAACTCATCAAATGAACCATCTGCATGCTGAATTGTTACCCAAAAATTCATAGCAGCTTCAATCCAAGTTAAAAGTTGTCTGTTTTTATAATATGATGACCCTTCATAATTGTATTTATATACATATGCTAAAGCAAGTGTTGAATACTGTATATTAGCGGAAGGAAAATCAATTGCTTTGTCCAACCAATATGTGCGATCAAAACTTCCATATGATTTTGAGGCAGGATTTCGATCTAAAAGACTTAGTAATCGAGGTATATTTTCTATTGATGATATAAAATAAGGATCATTTATATCAAATTTCAATCTCTCTGAAACCTTTTTATTATTCAATATTAATAGTTCCCAATTATCTCTTCATATGATTCTACTAAGTGTTCTTTAGATGAACATCCAACGATAATTGTATTAATTTTATTTATATTTGAAATGAATTCATATGCTTCTTTAGGTTTTAAATATCCAGCAGCTAATGTACTCATCGCTACTAAATTTCCTTTAAAATTATTAATTGCTTTAAGATTACTATTTATATCTGGATTCATTTGAAAACCAATGCTGTTTATGGGAGTTTGTACTACTGAATCATAAATATTTAAACTATGAAAATATTTAGATAATTTAGAGAAATTTAGAGTTACAAATCCTGCCTTAACATTATATGTATCTTGAATATGTTTAATGTAAAATTCCAATATATCATCTAATTTTAAAGAAACAATTATATCAGTTAATACATTGTGTAAAAAAACTGTTCCCATTCTAACATTACTAAATTGTTTTAATTCAATATCAATTAATGACCTAATAATACTTTTTATATTTTTTGTAATCAAAGCAGTAGAAACATTTATCATAGATTTAGTATTACCTTTTTTAATCATATCAAAAACAAAACCAATCATACCCATTTCATTTGCACCAGTAACATATTTTTGTATATAAGGTAGATTAGGATAGATTAAAAAAGATTGATTTAAACTATCATCTTTTGAAATTTCAGATATAATGTCAAGTGAGTGTGGATGAGTTGAGAACATAATTCCAGAATACCCAATATCTTTTGCTGTGCTGATAATATTCAATACGTTATCAATATTTTTAAATTGATTTGCTCTAGTGTCACCTCGAGCATGAGACAAATGATTTACTCCTATAAATTGACCGGAGCCTAGTATTACTTTGGGTTTACTAATTTTCATCGAAATTTAATTTCATCATTCTCGAACTATTTTGGTTGGATGAATAAATACAATCAATAACTCGATGTAATTTAATCGATTCATTTATGTCATGTATTTGCTGTTGTGAATCAGAACTATAATTATTTTTTATAATATCAATTAGATATCTACTTTGTTGCGAATAATATGGGGCTCCAAAATCAATTTCGACACCTTTACTAATCTCTAATTTACTTATATTTGTCCATCCTTTTTTGAATTCTCCTCTATCAACTGTTAAAAATATTTTTACATTGTCATCATCAACAGTTAATGTACCAAACTCACCCTCACAATGTATTTTTGTTGTGAGCATTCTTTTATTATACTTACTCCAAGTAGAATCAACCCAACCAAACAATTTATCATCATATTTTAGTGATATATGCGCGTAATCCTCAACTTGAGCTGAGTATAAATTAATAATAGTACTAGCAATTTCAGCTGGATAACCAAAATACCAATTAATTAAATCTATAATGTGGCAGGTTTGATGCATTACGACTCCACCACCTGATATTTTAGGATCATATCTCCATCCTTTTCCAGGCTTAAATAATTGAGATATATACATTGTCCCCTCAAAGTTATGAATTTTTCCTAAAACTTTATTACTAATCAGTTCTTTACCTTTTTTAAAAGTTTCTATGAAGCGCATCATGTATCCAACCATACTCTTACTCTTTGATAAATGAATTAAATCAGATAAGGTTTTAGCCTGTTCCAAGGTTGAAAATGCGGGCTTCTCTACAAAAAAGGAGATATTATTTTTTAGACAATAACTAATAATATCATAATGAGTAGATATAGGAGTAGTAATAAAAATTACATTAATATCATTTTTTTCGATCAAGGATCGAAAGTCATTAGTTATCACCCAATCTGGTTTTAAATCTATAAAAGTATCAATTACAAACTTATTTTCGTCCGCAAAACCAATAAATTCTACATCATCAAATGAACATAATGTGCTACCATGCAATAGGCCCATTTTGCCCATTCCTACAACGCCAACTTTAATCAAAATATTTCCTTTTTTATTTTTTATATGAATTTGGCATTCTGTGATTTATAAGCTCCGCAACAAATGCCATTATAGCAATATTCAAGCCAGTCATAGCTATTATCAGGGAACTAACATCTGCTAATTTACCAAAAATAAGTATAGTATAAATTCCCCATAAAACAGATACCGTGATTAAAAATATACTTATAGGAATGAATATCTTTAAAGGAGCAAAGTACAATCCAATCCGCAATATTAAATTAAAAAAATTAAAGGTATCACGGATTGGTCGAATTTTAGATTTGCCACTACGTTTAAAATAATCAATATCATAAAATTGCAATTTATAACCACTAGAAATCATACCTAAAGTAATTGTAGTAGTTAAGGAAAAACCATTTGGTATTATTGGTAAGAAATTGATAAACGATGATTTTTTAAATAACCTCAATCCTGAATTAATATCAGGAATCTTTTGGTTCACTATATATTCAGCCAATTTCCCGATAAACCACTTTGCTGGTTTTCTTATGACCGGAATGTTTACATTTGAACCGGTTCTTGAACCTACGATCATATCTAGATTTTCCTTAACCAAAATGTTATAAAATTGTGGAATTTTTTCATTTGGATATGTTCCATCAGCATCAGTTATTGCTATAATATCATACTTAGCCTCTCTTATTCCAGATTTAATTGAGGCACCATATCCCTTATTTCTATCGTGTTTAATTAAATTTATATCTTTAAATGATTCAATTATTTTTCTAGTCATATCAGTAGAATTGTCATCAATTACAATTATCTCATAATTGTCTATAGCAAGCATAAATGTTTTCAACTGCTCTATTGTATCTTTTATACTTTTTTCCTCATTATATGATGGAACAATAACTGATAGACTCATATTTGAATAATTTTATTTTACTGAATTATAAGGTATAATAAAAAATGCCCCAAAAATAATGGGGCATTTTCTATTTTTTTATTACGTATTTGATCTACTAGAAATTAACTCTTAACCCTAAGTTAAATGATGTAGGCATTCCAAAAAATACTTCTGCATCAGATGGTGCATGAGTGTCAGACCACGCATTGTACCTGCTGTTGTCTGTAGCATCTTGGATATAAACTTCATCTAGAGCATTAAAAATATGCAAAAATACTGATGGTCTAGCTGAGCCAAACTCAATTGGCAAATCATAAGATGCATGTATATCTAGTACACCATATTTAGGTGTTTTCCAAACCTGAGTAACATCTTCTCCACCTTCACGACTACTTACACCCCAATCAGCGTAGTGCAGTGCATAATATCTGTAAAGAGCTTGTATAGTAGCACCTTCTAATGGTGTTAGGGTCGTACCAAACGCCAATGTTGCTTGTGGCATATCGCCAACCTTAAGATCTTTCAATCCATAGGTATAGGATATATCGCTATCATCATCTCTATATGTACCTACTGCGTCATCAGTAAATACATAGTTTCCAAGTCCAACTGCAATGTCTAATCTGACCATTTGGTGAACTTGCGCAGCTAATTCAAATTCAACTCCAGTATGAGACTGATTTATTCCTGATAAGTAAACAATTATATCATCAGTTGAATCACCTTGGTCTCCAGCTGTTTTGGTTTGCACTCTATCTGTCCATTGTGTAGAATAAAAATTAATTTTTGATGCCATGGTACCATCATTAGAGAAAAAGTTCAAACCCAATTCAAAGGCCTGGAACTTTTCATTTGATGGATCAGTAGCCATTTTTGCATCCCAATCTTGGATGACCTGATCAAAAGTTGGAGCTTTATCAATAATACCAAAATTAAACCAGACATTAACATTATCGGAGACTTTTCCAAATACTGGAATAGCATTTAAAAACGATAACGCGTCACCCATATCGTACATTAAACCACCTTTAAGCTGCGTTGTTGATATTGGATCTGCCTCTATGTAAAGCTCACCTGGATTTCCACCGCCAGTTACCCAGTCTGCTGAACTACCATCTTTCTCCTGTACATAAGAATAATCATAGTTTGAAGCCTTTTTGAAATGGTCCCACATTGTATATTTTACAGTAGTTAACCCAACCATACCATACGCTGATAATGGTCCAGTATTGTATTGAACTTGTCCCAATAGACCTAGCCAGTCAACAGTATTAGTAAAATTATAATCGATTGCATCCCCAAGTCCTTTTTGGGCACCTGCCTCATCAAAATCACTATCCGTATTAACGAAATACTGACCGCCTAGCAGGTCACGTATCTCTTTGACATGATAAATCTGGGCCGTTCGCCAATCAATACCAACTTCAGCACTTAAATTATCATTCACGTCATAACCAAGTTTTGATATTAGTCCAATAGTTGATTGCCTATTATTACTATTTCTAAGAATACCAATTGATTCTTGGTCTCCTCTAGTTAGAGTATCTCCACGCCAAATCACTGGAGTAGATGCACTACTAGCATTGGCAGCGATCGTACCATCATAATCATGGGTCCAAGGTGATGGACCATAGTAAAAGGGGGCACCATCAGCACCAAGATCAGATCGACCATTGGCATCTAACCTAGCTACGTCGCCATAGTGACCACTTCCACCACCCATGCCACCTGACCAATATGCGCTAGATGTAAGACGCATATTATCAGCCATTGTCCAGTAATGGTTTAAAGCAACTTGAGGTTTGTGAAAAAAGTTCATTCTTTCATTCAATCTATCCTTCTCATGTCTTTCAACCCCATCCCTGACACTATACATCTGCCAATGTTGTCCACCTGCAGCATCTAGTAGAGCTTGAGATTCTTCAGAAATGGTTGCAGTATTTTGATTAAAATCTCTTCCAGCTTCCACGAATTCACCGCCATTAGAATAAAGGGCATCAGGATCATATTCGAACCCTGGTCCACCTCCAATGTCCTGTGCAAATTTTGTATCATAAACTGCAATATTTTGCCTATATCTATTTTGTCCATGCTGCTGTGGTGCACCAAGCGCATAGAACTGCAATCTGTGCGACTCGTTTATATTATAAGAGGCATCAAAATAATAAGCATATGCATCAGTCCAAGTCCCTTCATAAAATCCCTCACCAGTTTTTCTAACTAATGTACCACTTAAAGCAAGTTTATCATCCATCATCAGGCCACTGTGAAATGATAAAGTGGATTTTAAAAATCCATATGCACCAATTTCTTGTTTAAAAAGACCTCTCCTATCCTGAGAGGAAGGATCAGTAATGATATTCATTGATCCGCCTATTGAAGGCGTTGCTAAATTTTGTGCACTAAGACCTTTCTGGACTTGAATGGAGGATGTCGCGTCAGCCAAACCGTCCCAATTTGACCAATATACCCATCCATTTTCCATATCATTAACGGGGACACCATTTAACATGATTGCTATATTGCGCTGGTTAAATCCACGTACATTGATTCTTGCGTCGCCAGCTCCACCACCTTGTCCAGTAGCATAAACACTTGGCACAGTATTAAGAGCAAGTGGTATGTCACGTGAGCCTAATCTAAGATTTAAATCTTCTTTAGAAACATTTGTGTAAGCTACTGGAGTACTTTCCCCTGCTCTCGAGGCTAAAACTTCCAATGCACTCAATTCAATAACCTCCGCATTGAGAACAAAGTCAACCTGCTCTTGATCAGCAAACAAAGACTGGCTATCGTAACCAATTACAGATGCAGTAATACTTGAACCCATTTCTACATCTTCAATAGAATAGGATCCAGTTTCATCTGTTGCTGATCCAATATCCGTTCCATCTACAACAACATTAGCTCCCGCTAGGCCCTTACCTGAGCTTGCATCCGTAACTGTACCAGATATTGTTATTAATTCTGACTCAGATGATTTTCCTTCATCATTAAAATCTCCAAAATCATCTTGGGCATATACTGTAGAAACTATAAAAGTGAGTAATAATGTCTTGATTGTATGCGAATTAAGTTTCATTATAAAAGTTCTCCTGTTGAATCATTATTTTATTAATAAAAATTATACTTTAACTAAAAATGCTAATTCTATAATTTTTAATTTGTTATCTTAACTGATTTAATTTATAAACTAATTCCAAATGCTTGCAATATGTTTTTATTACCATGAGCATGATAATTTTTTCAAATTTAAAAAATAAATTTAATTAGAATATCAATGAGAATATTTTAGAAAATAAAAATCCTTTAAGTATACTGAAACAGTTGAAAATATTACGCTTAGTGTGAAAACCATTATCATAATCATTTTACGATTTGGACCTGATTTTTGAACAGGAGCCTCAGGGTAATCCAAGACATCTACCATATTTGTTTTTTCAACGAGTTCAATTTGCACAATTTCAAATTGACTCTTTAGAGTAAGGAATATTTGCATTTGGGTACTGACCTCTCTCATTAAACGGGATTCTTCTAATAATAAAGAAGGCGATCTCTGAATATTTCTATTTGTTTCACGAAAATATTTTAAAGCCTCTTCTGCCTTAGTTAACTCTTTTTCAGCATCTTGGATTCTGCCTTCAATAAAAGTCTTTTTTTCACTCACTCTTGAAGTTTTAAATAGTATTTGCAACTTATTTAATTCATCAATCAGAGCATTAGCTATATCTGCAGCTAACTGAGATTCGAACGCGTGTGCACTGATTGTAATTAACGAAGATGAAGGAAATTGTGACGATACTTTTATTCTACCTTCCAAATCTTGGATACCACTTTTAATTATACTATCATCATATTTCAATGAATCATCAACATCGGCAAGAATGGTTGCTAAAGTCTTTGGATGGCCATATTTATTTGTGGAAAATTTTCTCTGCAATAAAGTACGAAATAATCTTCGACTTTTTATTACCTCAGGAAATAATTTTGCTGATGTAATGCTTTCCGCTCCAACCTGCCCTGCTGAAATTCCAAAATTTGCTGCAATAGCCTGCACTTGACTATTTGCTCCAGAACCAGCCGATGATACAGCAGGTATTATCTTTGCATATGAAATAAAAATAGGTTCTAAGCCCATAACTTTGAAAAGTGCTATCGTTGACATGATAACAGGAATAATTATGAATAAAACAAGATTATTTCGTATACTGTTAATTGTTTCTTTAATTATTAAAATTAAAAGCTCAAAACCTTCATATTTATTTGTTTTTTCATAAGGAAAAACGGCTTCCCGAACTGTATTACCATAAATATTATTTTGTTTCAAATCATTTGAAATAGAAATTTTATTTCGAGCAATTTTCACATACTTGTATGGTACGTTATCCCTAGACTTCCAATTGCTAACAACCTGTGGAGATACCCCTAATTCAAGTGCTATATCTGATAGTTTACTGGTACCAAAATTTTCTTCACATAGATTTTGTAGTTCTTTAAAGGTCATAATTTTCTTTACAAATTAGAAGATTTAATTTGGAATAACATTATTGACTTCCTACTAACCTTATCATTAAAACTGCCTGCGTAAAATCAGCATATATTGAAGTTAACTGTGCAACATATTCTGTAAAACTAAATGGTTCGATCTCCTCTTTAAGACCTACATAAATTTCGGACCCATCAACAATTGGTAAACCAGTTAGACTAAAAATTTTAATTTTCCTTGAAATTCCATTAGGGTACTTTACAAAAGTATTCCATCTAGATGCTTCTGGATTAAACCCGCCAGCCAATTTTATGTAACTATCTAATTTCTTACCTTTCAAATACTGGTAATTACCTGGTGAGTTCACACCTCCAATAATTTTTACCATATTAGTTTTTTTCCCGATAATGAGACTGTCGCCCTCCTGGATAATAAAGTTCAGCCTAGATCGTGGATTTTTTAATATTCTTTCAAACGATAATGAAAGCACTTCGCCATCTCTAATAAGCTGAGATGCAATTGGATGTGCATTTTCCGTAATCCCTCCCGCTCTAGAAATAATATCAGTTACCTTATCATAAGGTCCACCCAATATATAATTGCCTGGGTAAAAAACCTCCCCAGTTACTGAGACTGATTTTTGGGATTGAAAAAAAGGATCACGCCTAATAGTAATTAAGTCATATGGCATTAAAATTAAATCTTTTTTATTATTTTTGGATTTAATTGAGAAAATTTCCGGATCATTATTTATAGGTATTCTTATTATTTCAGCAAATTGTTCAGTATCGATATTATTAGGATTCAGCCTAGCAATTTCAGCAATGAAACTTCGTATCCCCAAATCTACTCCTCCTGCTGATAAAATTAAGTCATTTAGAGTCATGTTTTTTAATAGCTGAAATCTACCAGATTCAGCTATATCTCCATTTATTTCAACATATTTTTCTAAATTAAAAATTTCCCTAGAGTATAATGTTATTTCATCGCCAGGCTTTAAGTTAAAATCATCATTCCCGCCTGGTGAATCAATTATTGCTCCAACGTTGAATGGCGATGTTTTTCTATCCATTGCACTATCTAACCTAGATATATCTGCGCGGTCTGAGAACAATCTTTCATAATAGGATTTATCTTGAAAGCCACCTGAACTAAACAATAAATCACTAATTTTCATATTCGATGTTAATTGATATGATCCAGGTCTTTTTAAATAGCCTCTAATTGTCACCGTGCTATCCTGTTGTCCATAAATTTCAAGATTTGAATAAATTCTTACCTTGTCATTATTCTGAATTAAAATATCAGATCGACCTTTTCCGCTGAGTACAGAATCTAAACTAAAGGGAATGAAAATACCTTTCTCATCTTGCCCTCTTACCAGCTCTGCTCTTTTTAGATAAGTATTTGATAAATATTCCTGATCATCAAAACCTCCATATTTAAAAATCAAATCTTTTAAAGTCATATTTTTGCCTAATAATGGATATCTTCCAGGCCTTTTTACATTTCCTATTATTTCCACAAACTGTTCTTTTAATCCAAAAATCTCCTCTTTTGAGTATATATAAACCTCATCATTAATTTTTAGATTTAAATCACTCATACCCTTTCCAGCTAACAATGAGTCTAGCCTAAATGTGATGAGCTCTTTATCATTGCTAAATTCATTATCTCTAATAAGATCTGCCCTTTCAAGATATACACGACTTAGGCGTTGTTCATCTTCAAGTCCCCCACCAAGAAAAACTAAATCTGATAAAGTCATACCCTTTATAAACTCTTTAAAACCTCTGTTTATTACTTGCCCCCTTATTAAAACCGAAGCATCTTCTATCATATCTGATCTATTGAAAATTTCGACGATATCATTTGGTTGCAGAGGGATATTATGCTCTGGGTCTCCATTTAGTGCTTTTTCTAATGATACACTAATTTGCGTTTTCGCATTATTAAATTCGTCACGAATTATGTTTGCTTTATTTAAGTATACATCACCTAAAAAACCATCAGACTTATTAACAAGTTCTATCAATGTTAAACCATTGGCCAAATCATAATCTCCGGGTCTTTTTACCGATCCATTAATTGTGACTACATTTTGCACGGCTTCAAATATTGGGAATATGATTATTTCATCACCATTATAAAGATCAAATCGTTTTAACGAAGAGAATAAGTCGTTTAAAGACACATCTACAATTGTTCTATTAATTCCCAGTTTTTTTCTCTTTTTAAAAGGAATAATTCTATTTATCTGTATTCTATCCATGTAAGCGGAAGGCTTTAATCCAGAAGATATTTGAAGCAAATCTTTTAAATCCTCATTATCCCTCAATTCATATATAGATGGGCGATTTATTTCACCTGATATTTTGACCGTCTTCCCTCGAGGAGGAATAAAAACCACATCATCATTTTGCAATCTAATATCTTTTATTTTTTTCCCAGATAATAAGTAGTCATAATAATCAATAGTTGCAACTGTATTACCTTTACGAATTAAATTAATTTCCCGCAAAGAACCCTTAATTGTAGGGCCATTGAAGTAAAAAAGAGAAGAGAATAAAGACGAGGTTCGCTTTACATTGTAAGCTCCTGGTTGTCGTACTTCTCCAAGAACAAAGATTCTCAAAGGTTTTAAAACTACGCTACCCAAGCTAACATCAAAATATGTTGATGCTGCTTTGTTGGATGAGTCAAGGCTAGAGTATACCTTTTTTAAAATCTTAAAAAGTTTTTTTTCAACTTTTTCAATAGTTAATCCATTAACATAAACCTGGCCAACATTTTGAATAAATAAATACCCATCCTTGGTTATAAAATATGACCTATTTAATTCAGTATCGCCCCATAACATGATAATTATTTCATCGCCAGGACCAACTAAATAATTTGGATCAACACTACCTTCAACCGATTCCTGAAAGTATTCTGGATTTTGATTGAAAATGTTATATCCAAAATAATCATTCTTTATATCATAATAACCATTAACATCATCTGTAGTATTTTCATCTGTTTCAGATTCTTCAGCAATATCATTTTGATTATTATTTTCATTATTAATTAAATTATTGGCCTCAGGATTATCATTATTTCTAATATAACCATTCAAATCTATAGAACTATTATTTTCAGGTTGGTTATCTAACAGATTATTTTCACTTGATATTGATACATTTGCATCATTAAGAGCCTCAATATTCTGCATTACCCTATCCGTGTTTTGAATTTCAGAATTTGGCTCCAAATCTGGTCCTATGATTGATTCAATTTGGCTTGGATTCTCCTCATTAGAATTATCTTTTATCATTTGCTCAGCTTTTCTTTTATCTATACCCCTTTTTAGGAGTTCGATTTTCATGAGTTCATTCAGATTGTTATTCTGAGAGAATAGTTTCACACTACCATGAAATAAACAAAAGCAAACAATAAAAAGAATAAATTTATTCTTTAACATATATTATCCTCGGAATTATTTATTAAAATAATAATATTTTATAAACAAATTTATAACATATTATAAATTTATATAACAAATAATTTATAAAAAATTATAAAATATTGAATTGCAAATAAATTAAATTGTATGAATATAATAATCTGTGGAGATTATTTTAGTATTTGTTTATAATATAAATAAACAAAATTAAAATCTATTTTCTTTTTAAGTACCCATCTGGTGCAACAGTAATGAGTAACTTTTTTTCAATTTCATAATCTATTTCAAAATTGTGATTTGTTTTTAAGAAATCTCTGACTGCAGTTTTTGGATTATTACCTTTACCCCAAGGCCTATCATCTGAATAATTATCTGGGAGATCTTCAATAACTGTATCAAACACAATACAATAACTACCCTTAGTTACCAGTTCCGAATATTCATTTAATTCTCCAATCACATGATCGTGAGTATGATTTGAATCTAAGCATATCAAAACCGTCTTTTTATTCTTGGCTTTATTTTTTACTTTTTTGATAATCTTTTTGTCTAGACTCGACCCTTCCAGAAGCATCATATATTTCCTTAATGGGTGCGCATCTAATGCATCACGGTTGTGCTTTCTAATATCAATATCTATACCAATGACAAGTCTTTCTGTTTCATTTGGGTCCAAAATAGATTTAGAGTGAATTGCATCACAGTAATCTAAAAGTGCTAATAGCGAAGCACTTAAAACTAGAGACCCTCCATGGGCAATACCTGTTTCAATAATTAAATCTGGTTTAACCTTCCACACTATTTCCTGGAAAGCTATTATATCCTGAGGATATTGAATAATGGGACGAGATAAATATTCAAAATTATAGGAATATTTATTTTTAACAGTTTCTAAAAAAAAATTTTGTGCAATTTCTGTATATTTGTTCGATTCATTTTTATTTTGATTCATTTTTATCCTTAATTCAATTTCATTATAAAACAATCTTTTCTAAAATTTTTGCGGGAACGCCTGGGAATCGAACCCAGCTCTCAAATGTAATTTGAGACATCGGCTTTGAAGACCGTGGAAAGCACCAGCTACTCAATCATTCCCTTAATATTCACTATTTAATATTTTTTAATTTACCATCTACTAGTATATATGATCTACATTTACTGATTCCATCAGATCCAAATCTTATTTTTGTCCCATTTCTATCAACCCACCCAATGATTCTACCAGGATTGCCAATTACAAGCGAATGAGGTGGAACATCTTTTGTTATTACTGTACCAGCGCCTATAAATGCATATTCACCAATGGTATTACCACAAACTATAGTTGCATTGGCACCAATGGAAGCTGATTTTTTAATTAATGTTCTTTTGTAATATTCATTTCCACGTTGTGGAAATTCAGAACGCGGGCGGATTACGTTTGTAAATACCATTGAAGGACCGCAAAAAACATAATCCTCAAGCTCAACACCCTCATATACAGAAACATTATTTTGGATTTTTACGTAGTTCCCTATTTTTACATTATTAGCAATATTCACATTTTGCCCAATACTACAATGACTCCCAATCCTCGCACCCGATTGTATATGAGAAAAATGCCATATTTTTGTGCCTTTACCTATTTTGATATTTTCATCTATGTAACTTGATTCATGTATGAAATATTCTTTTTCTTTCATTAACGATCTATCCTTTTATTTAAACTAATCGTTGCCTCTTCTAGTATTTTTATTACCTCCACTGCACTATCACCATTGGCAATCTCAATTTTTTCAGCGTTTAATTTGGAAAGAAAATATTTCAATTCATTTGTCAATGGTAGTTCGTTTTCATATTCAATTAATTCTATTTCACCTGAATGTGGTGTAGGAATAGAGTCTTTAAATTTTACCTTTTTATCATAAAATTTTAATGGCTTATTTTTAAGAGTATCATCAAAGTGAATCATACCCTCAGAACCGATGATGACAAATCTATGTTCTTTGAAAGGGTGAAGCCAACTCACAAAAATATGTCCCATTTTGTTTTTTTTATATTTAAACGATGTTATTGTTGTATCATGAATACCTTTTTGTATTATATCAACACCGCTGGATTGCACTTCTATAGGTGTTTCTTCAAAAAAATAATTAAAAAGAGCAATGTCATGTGCCGCAAAACTCCAAAATACGTTTTCATCAGATCTAATGGTACCTAGATTAATTCTATTACTATATATGTACTGAATATCACCAAGCTTACCCGATTTAATTATACTTGCAATTTTTCTAAACGCAGGGTGAAATAATAATAAGTGACCTACCATCAAATTCACCTGATTTTGTTTAGCTAATTTATTAAGGATAATTGCATCTTTTAGATTCAAAGTCAATGGTTTCTCAACTAAAATAGGTTTTTGCGATTGAATTATTCTTTTTGCTATTTTAAAATGCGTATTTGGTGGCGTCGCGACAATGAATCCATCATAGCCAGAATCTAATGCTTCATCCAAATTATTATGATATACGCATTTTGAATCATTAAGGACAAATGACTTTATTGAGCCAGGATTTTTATCTACTATACCACCTAAAGCATTAAGCTCATTTAAAGTTCGAATATGATTCATCCCCCAATTACCAGCCCCTATGACACAAATTTTATAATTTTTCATAAATGTTTTATGATCACTTACCTATTGGACGGTAAAGAACTCTATAATTGATACCTAATTTTGACTTAATGTCCTTCCCGACTCGTTCAGCCTGGGCCTTTGATTTAAATCTAATGACTCTTACAGCATGCAACTTTTTCCCATTTGATTCTACTTCATTAATTGAAACATTATGACCAAGTTGACTGACTTGAATTTTGAGCCTATTTGCATTTTTTCTGCTACCAAAAGCTCCTATCTGAACAACGTAAGAACCTTGTTCAGATATTACTTTTTTATTAAAATTAAATACTTGAGCTAATGGCTTGCTTTTTTTATCGAATTGGTTATCTCCTATTTCAATTTTGGGAAACATACTTTTTATAATCAAACCATAATACCGAGCCGAGTCAGCCTCTCCAATAGCGTTAAAGCTGTTTACCATCAGACTAGTAGCTCGTTGGATATCTGGAAATCTTGGATACTTTATTGGGATATTTTTCAATAATGTAGCAGCTTGAGTATATAATCCTTTAGCATAAAAATACTCTCCAATTTTCATTTCAGAATATGGTGCATATTTAGATGTAGAATATTTTTTTAATATTTCATTATATAAAATAAGTGATTCTTTTCCTTCTATAGTCAAAAGTGCCCTAATGTACAATAAGCCAGGATTATTAGGATATTTTGAAATCATTTCTGGCAAGTTTTCCTTAACACCTTCTATTTTTCCTTCATCAATGAGTGAGAGATAAAGATCAATATTTTGCGATGAAGCTTTAGAAATTATGATTAATGATAAAATAAAAATTTTATTCATTTTCAATTTTCTCAAATTGATTTATTATGTCATCTATCTGATGACCTAGCTCAGAAGGGGTTTGAATCAGTAACGAAAGTTTTAGCTTCATGAGCAGTATAGAAATATTATCTTTTCCATTTTCAATTAAATTATCTATTAATTTTATTGCAGCTTGACCTTCACCTTTTTCATTCAGAACATTAGCTAGTCGCAGAGTACTAGCTAAATCGGTAGAATCATTTTCTAATACCTTACGGTAAAAATTTTCTACTTCACTATATCTACCTAAATCAAACAAAGCAGATTCCATTTTATCAAAAATCAGGTGCGAATCATCTGGCGCTAGGTTAATGAATTTCTCCCAATGTTCAATTGCCTTTACTAAATCTCTTTTCACAATTCTTATATCACCTAAGTATTTATAAGGTAACCCAAATTTTGGAGCTTTTTTTATTGCATCATTTAAAAGTGATTCAGCATCCTCAAGCTTATTATTATTAAATTTATCAACGCTCTTAAAAACCAGGTATTTAGCTAAATCTTCATTATTATTATCTCCTGTTATCTTTTGTAGTCTTTTGGCTTTGTCCTCTGCATAATCCCAATCTTTAATTTTTTCCCCAAGATTTAAAAGAAATGATAATGCCCATTTATTTTCTTTATCAAATGTTAATACTCGCTCTGCTTCTATTTTTGATTTCTCTAAATGCCCAATAGCCTCATAATCCATAGCTAATGATTTATGAATTTCTATTTTAGTATATTTATCTAAATTTGGCCTAACAGTAAGCATCTGATGTATTTTCAATGCACGTTCAGGCTCTTTATCTCTAAGAATACTTCCTAGTTGCATGTATGCATCGAGGTGTTCTGAATCTCGTTTTACTATATCTTTTAATAACGAAATAGCCTTTAGCTTATCTGCTCTGAGCATTGCATTTAATGCTTCGGTGTATAATGAATCGGTCTTTTTTTGTTTTTTTGGTCTGTATTTAAAAAAGATCCAAAGGCCAAATGCTATTATTATTACAGCAACGGCAAAAATAATATAGAATGAAATCAATATTAATAATCCCCATCATCAGACTCATAGATACCTTCATCTATAGCGACGTTTCTCAGATCATTAAGTTCTTCGGTAAGTATTCGATTTTTATTTTGTAGACTTTTAATTTTAGCTTTATTGGAAATAATAACAAAAACAGACGTCATAAATCCTGATATTACACCAAATAATAGAGTAAAAAGAAGCACCACATTTAGATATGAATTTTGAATGCTATAATTAATAAAATGTATATCTACTCGCTCAACAGAATTCTGAGTCATAAATATGATAATAATAAGAT
>MDSW01132066.1_pt1 | contig 44338 bp, 44 predicted proteins | sample 811171 | NCBI WGS metagenome assembly MDSW01 (sample SAMN05326641, study PRJNA326480) | marine metagenome | isolation source: seawater | place: Atlantic Ocean: North West | collected 2012
GAAAATCAATTTAAAATATTGAAAAAAATTTATGAATTTATTTCAAGTCTAAAATTCAATATTATGACAATTTTTGACAAAAAAGAAAAAATGGAAAAAACAATATTATTTCTAGATTTTAATCTAAATTGGCATGAGTCGTTAATTGAAAAATATTTTAATCTTGGATTCAATATTTTATGTTTGAATAATAGGAGACCATTATTATGGAGTAATAATAGTTTAAAAATTGCAAAAAAATTTAAGATAGAAAAAATTAGTTTACAAAAATCTAAGGAAGAAATTGATTTTAATAAAATAATGAAAAAAATTAATTTTAAAAATGCAGATTTAGAAAATCTTTTTAAAATTAAGGAATTTAATTTTTGGAAAATTTATGAAAATGAATTAACAAATATATGTAAAAAACGATTTAAAGATACAATTAATTTAATTATTCAAGTTGAAAAACTATTAAATTCTAGAAAAATTGATCTAGTCTGGACTTTAGATGATTGGGGTTTTGATAAAACAATAATAAATTTATGTAAAAACAAAAAAATTCCAACATGTTTATTTTTAGCAGGTGGACTTCAAGTTTTAAAACCAGAAGGAAAATTATGGCCAATGGTATTTGTAAAACAAAGAATTGCAAATAAAATATTTCTTTGGGGTGAAAATGATTTGGATAATTCAATTCAATGTGGAGCAGATCCAAAAAAAATAGTTATTGGAGGTGCTCCAAAATATGATAAAATATTTTTTAATTCAAAAAAATCTGAAAAATATATTTTAATTTTAACAGGAGGATTTCCATCTACACAATATTCTTATTTTAATTCAATTTCTGTAATTAATGAATTTAAAGTATTATTTGAAAAAACACTTGAAGAAGTAAAAAAATTAAATAAAAAAATAATAATTAAAAGGCATCCAACACAAGGACCACAAGAAATACTTGACATTATTGAAATAATTAAGAGAATTATCCCAGATGCATTAATACTAAAAGATGCAAATACTTTGGAATTAATTTCAAATGCATCATTAATAATTACAGTGTGTTCTACAGTATTAGAGGAATCAATAATTTTAGATAAACCAGTTATCTATCTGCCATATATTAAAAATGATATTGGAATTCCATATTCAAAATTAAATGCAGTAATGGAAATTAGTAATCCAGAAAAAATTGAAGAATCTATTCATAATTGTTTATTTGACAACATTACAAAGAAAAAATTAGAGCACGGGAGGAAAGAATTTTTAGAAAAAATTATTAGTTTTCAAGGTAATGCATCAGAAAAACATGTGGAAATATCATTAAAAATGATTAGTGATGCCCAAAAAAACGAATAAGTAATTTATACTCAAGTTTACTCATGAAATTACGAATTTGAATATTTTAATTACTGGTGGTGCAGGTTATCTTGGTTCTACACTATCCCAAAAATTACTGGATAAAGGTCATAAAGTGAGAGTATTAGATGATTTATGGTATGGAAAAGAATCAATTGAAGAATGTCTCAAAAATGAGAATTTTGAATTAATTCAAGATGATTTAAGAAATCTAACAACAATTGTTAAATCATTAAAGGAAATAGATGGAGTTATTCATTTAGCATCAGTAGTTGGAATGCCAGCATCTAGTATAGAACCAAGAACTAGTGAAGAAATAAACTATCTTGTAACAAAAAATATAGCAGAATTATGCACATTGCATGAAATTCCAACATATGTATTTTCAAGTACTTGTTCAGTTTATGGTTCTCAACCAAAAACAATGATCACAGAAAAATCAAAAGTTTCTCCAATGGATTATTATGCAAAACAAAAATATCTATCTGAAAGAGCTATTAATTGGCTTAATACAGCTCCAACAATTCTGAGATTTGGAACACTTTTTGGATATTCAAAAAGAATGCGTTTTGATTTAGTCATAAATTTATTTATTGCACAATCAATTTTAGAAAATAAAATTACAGTTTTTGGCGGAAATCAATTTAGACCATTTTTACATGTAAATGATGCAGCTCAATCATTAATTTTTGCTATAGAAAAAGATCTTACTGGGACATACAATGTAATTTCTGAAAATATGACAATTTTAGATGCTGCTAAACAGATTAGCAAGCTTTCAGGTTGTGAAATTGTAATTTCTGATGAAAATGAAGATAAACGAAATTACAAAGTTTCAGGAGAAAAAATAAAACAAATGGGATTTAAACCTGAATTTAAAATTGAAGATGCTTATAATGAAATTAAAAAGAAAATTGAGGAGGGAGAAATAAAAAACTTCAATGATGAAAAATATAGTAATTATAAATTGTTATTTGGTTCAAAAGAAATGCAAGAAAGAGTATTTCTAGAGGGAATTTAAAAAATTATAAAAATTTAGAAGAATTTTCAAAAAACTCATTTATAGAATCTACTAAATATTGTTTTTCCTCATTATTCATATTTGGGTATAGAGGCAATGTTAAAATTCGTTTAGAAACAGATTCAGTCATAGGCAGAGAAATTTTTTCATCTTTGAAATGTCTCACATAATAATCCATTAAATGGATGGGTTGAAAATAAATTTTACAGAATATTTTTTTTTCTAAAAGGAATTTTTGTAATGCATTTCGTAATTTATTATTTTCAAGTAAAATTGAATACATTTGATAAATATTTTCAGGATTCTGTGGAACTTGAATTTGTTTATGTTTAGAAATTTGTTGGGATATAAAACATGCATTTTCTTGCCTCATTTTGATTAATTTATCCAATTTTGAAATTTGCGAAATACCTAAAGCAGCAGTAATTGATGACATTCTCCAATTATAACCAACTCCCAGATATTCTGCATCTGAAGGATTATTAAAATAAGAAATGTTCTCTAGTCTTCCATGGGAACGAATGGATTTAATTTTATTATAAACTTCTTTAGAATTTGTAACAATTGCTCCGCCTTCGCCAGTTGTTAAAACTTTATTTCCACAGAAACTAAAAATTGCAAGATCTGATAACGAACCAACTTTTTTCCCATTTATTGAAGAACCTAATCCTTCTGCAGCATCTTCAATTAATTTTAAATTATTTTCATTAGTTATTTTTTTAATAGAATTAATATCACATGATGAACCACCATAATCCATTGGTACAACAGCTTTTGTACTTGAAGTAATTTTAGATTTTATAGACTTTGGATCTAGACCAAATGTTTTTTCTTCAATATCACTAAAAATTGGACTAGCATTAACAAATCTAGTTGCATTGACAGTAGAAACAAAAGTAAATGACGGAACTATTATTTCATCTCCAGTACCAAATCCATATGCCAAAAATGATGCATGTAAAGCAGATGTTCCAGAATTTAATGTTAAACAGTAATCAGAACCAACATAATTTTTTATGGATTCCTCAAACTCTTCAATTTCAGGACCTATAGCCCAATTACTACCTCTACGAACAATTTTGGTTATTAATTGAACATCCTCATCATCTGTGTAAATTTTATACAATGGAATTTTCCAATCATTGATTTCTTTTTTTGACATGATTTTTGTAAAAAATCACTATAATTAACTTGTTAAGTAATAAACCGTGAATTTGAGGTATAATTTGAACTCAAACTTCTTAATAAACAGATTTTTGATAAAAATATGGTACATAAAAACACTATAAAATTTATTTTAAAAAATGGAGGATTTGAAAAAATAATTAGAGCAATATGTTTTTCAGTTAACGATAAAATTAAAAGAGGAAATATTGATTTTAAAAAAAATAAATTAATTTTAGGAAAATATGAATTTCAAACCATAGAAAATGATGAGGGTATATCTACTGAATTACAAATTTATGAATCACATGAACCATTAACTACCCATTTAATGATTAATGAATTAAAACAAGATATGATTTGTGTTGATCTAGGAAGTAATATTGGGTATTATGCTGTTATTGAAAGTAATTTAATTGGAGAAACTGGGAAAATTTTTGCTATAGAACCATCCCCAGTAAATTTTCCAGTACTAAAATCAAATTTAGAAAATCAAAAAATGAATAATTTTTTAGCATTCAATATAGCAATCGGTGATAAAAATGAAGAAATGGAATTTATCATTAGTTCAAAATCAAACTGGAGTAAAATACGAATGAATAATGAAAAAATTAATCCTGAGGATAAAATTATAAAAATTCCTGTAAAAACATTAGATTCCTTTGTAAATGAAAATAACATTACAAAAATAGATATTTTAAGAATGGATGTTGAAGGTTTTGAATATAATATATTATTAGGTGCAAATAAAATTTTAGAAAAATTTAAGCCAAAAATTTTTGTTGAGATTCATAAAATGTATCTAGGAAAAGGAAAAACGTGTGAAATTTTTAATGAACTTAAAAATAAAGGATATGAAATTGAATATTATATACCAAGAATTTATGATACACCAATAATAGGAAAATTAAAAGATATTAAGAAAATAACAATAGATCAAGTATTAAATAAATTAAGTAATGATTCTATGCCTGATGCATTTCAAGTTGTTTTAAAAAATACTAAAAATTAACTTGAGAACGCTCACCTAAAAGATAAATAGATTCGTTAGAAGTATTCTTTCTTAGTTCTGTACCATCAGCTATTATACTATCCACTATTTGTATAGGTGCATTAACTATACAATCATCCATAATGATAGAATTTTTGATATTACATTTTTCTAAATGAGAATTTTTTCCAATACTTACATTGGGTCCAATTATAGCAGATGATTTAATTATAGAATTTTCATCAATAATGACCGGAGAAATTATTTTACAGCCAGATTCAATGATACAATTTTTTCCAATAAAAATTCCGTCATTATTATTGTCTTTCATACTTTCAAGGATTAATTGATTGGCATGAAGAATATCTTTTGGGGTTCCAGTATCTTTCCACCAACCAGTTACATAATCATGTTCAACATTTAATCCCTCATCCATTAGTAATTGTAATGCTTCAGTTATTTCTAATTCTCCTCTCCAAGAGGGTTTTAATTTATTAATAATTTTGAAAATTTTAGGTGTAAGAAAATAAACTCCAATTACAGCAAAATTACTTGGTGGACTTTTTGGTTTTTCAATAATTTTTAAAATTTTATTTTCTTTAATATCTACAACACCAAATTGAGATGGATTTTCAACTTCTGCTAACAAAATTTGTGCGTCACTCAATGAATTTTGAAATGTATCTACAAAAGATAACAAACCTGTTCGTAAAATATTATCACCAAGATAAACAATAAATTTATCATTTCCAATAAAATCTTCACACAAACTTATCGCATGCGCAATTCCTTTTGGATTATCTTGATAAACATAAGTTAGATTAACATCAAATTTTTCGCCATTACCATAAAACTCCTTTACTTTTTCAGGATATACATCACCAATTATTATGGCAATATCAGTTATTCCAGCTTCACGAAGATCTTCTAAAACATATTGAGACATAGGTTTATTGGCAATTTTAAGAAGTTGTTTAGGGCCTGTATGAGTAAGTGGCCTCAATCTTGTACCGTGACCTCCATGTAAAATTATTCCTTTCATTTAATTACAAAAATTGATAAAATTTCTTAGTTATAAAGAAAAAGAATTTGTTAATTGGAGTGAATATTCATCCAAACTCTGCTTAATCGAGATAGGTTTTATTTTTAAAAGTGAATTAACTTTAGAAACATCTAAAGAGGAATCAATAGGTCTAATTGCCTTCCAGTCCATAGTATCAATTCTTACAGGGTTCAGTAAAGTTGAATCTAAGTTAAATTTTGTTGCAATCATCTTAGCAAATTCAAATCTAGAAATTTTTGTTGAACCAGACAAGTGAAAAAATCCCTCTAAATTACGTGAAATTATTTCAAAAATCATTTTACTTAAGTTTGGAACATAAGTTGGAGAAGTAAATTGATCTTCAAGTATGTTAATTTTTTTCTTATTTTTTAAATTTTCATAAACCCATGTTGGGAAAGTTTTTTTAAAAGAATGCAAACCAAATGGAGTACTTGTTCGAATTATTGACCAATTAGAATTTTTATTTTGTATAATTTTTTCTCCAAATAATTTAGTTTTTCCATAATTATTCAAAGGATTTGTTAAATCAGTTTCAGCATACAATCCTTTTTTACCATCAAAAACATAATCAGTTGAAATATACATTAAGTGACTATCAATCTTCTCTGCTTCGCTAGCAATCACTTCAGTTGCTTTTACATTGAGTATATTGGCTAATTCAATGTCTGTATCACATTTTTCAACATCAGTAAGTGCAGCAGAATGAATTACGACATCAGGATGAATTTGTTTAATAATTTTCCCAATATTTTCCAAATTAATTAAATCAAGTTTAGTTGGAATACCAAAAACTGGTTTCATCTTATTATAACAAGAATAAACTGTTTGTTCAGATTTTTCTAGATCATGAACTATTTGATTTCCTATTAAACCAGCTGAACCGGTTACAAGAAATTTCATTTTGACCAATTAAGTGTCCAAGGTTGAGGATGAAGGACTTTATCATTAATTAATGGTATCCACCAATTTTTATTTTCTAAATACCAAGTTACAGTTTTCTGTAAAGCTTCATCAAAATTATACTGTGGTTTCCAATCAATTTCGTTTTCTATTTTAGATGAATCTATTGAATATCGTTTATCATGTCCAGGTCTATCAGGAACAAATTCAATCATTTCATGAGAAATATTCATAATATCTAAAATTTTTTCTACGATTATTTTATTGGAAATTTCTTCATAAGAAGTAATGTTATACACGCTACCAGGCTTACCTTTGAGTATTAATGATTGAATTGCATTAACATGATCATCCACATAAATCCAACTTCGTATTTGTTGACCATCACCATAAATTGGAACCTTAAGATTTTTTATTGTTCGAATTATTGTTTTAGGGATTAATTTCTCAGGAAATTGCATTGGACCAAAATTATTTGAACATCTAGTAGTTATGCATTTAATTCCATATGTCCTATAGTAAGATGCTACTAAATGATCAGCAGCAGCTTTGGTAGCAGAGTAAGGATTACTTGGATTAATTTGAGACGTTTCGTTAAACGATTCTTGATTTTCTGCATCCCCATATACTTCATCAGTTGAAACATGAATGAATAATTTATCATATTTTCTTATTGCTTCTAATAGTGAATAAGTTCCAAAAATATTAGTTTCAACAAATGGTTTTGGATCAGATATACTTCTATCAACGTGTGATTCAGCAGCAAAATTAACAACAATGTCAGAATCTTTAACAAAATTTGAAATTACTGATTCATTTGTGATATTATTTTGAATAAAGTGATAATTACTATTATTTTTAATTTCTTTTAAATTATCTTGGTTTGAGCCAATGCTGAGATTATCAAGATTTGTGATATTAAATTCAGGATGAGATTTTAAATAATTTTGAATAAATGTACTACCAATAAAGCCAGAACCCCCACAAACTAGAATTTTCATGTTAACAAGTTTAGAGTTTATTATTTAACTTTAATTAATAAAAAATACTATAACATAAAATCATAGGTTTGATTTTTGAAATAAGGAAGATTCTGATCTTTTTCTGAAATAATTGGTTCTGAAATAGGCCAAGAAATATCAATATCAGGATCATTCCAAATAATACCTTGTTCATGATTAGGAGAATATTCTCGATTAATTTTATAAACTACATTGGCACCTTCGCTTAAAACACAAAAACCATGTGCAAATCCTTCTGGAATATAGAGGGATTTATGATTTGTTTCTGAAAGAATTTCACTCACCCATTTACCATAGGTCAATGAATTTTTTCGTAAATCTACTGCTACATCAAATATTTCTCCCGAAACAGCAGTAACTAATTTTGCTTGAGCTTTTGGATTTTTTTGAAAATGTAATCCTCTAATAACATGTTTTTTTGATTTAGAAAAATTTTCTTGAATGAAATTTAGATCTATTGGATTATTATTTCTATTTTTAAATGAGGAATGATTAAAATTTTCAAAAAAATACCCTCTTTCATCATTAAAGAGATTGGGCGTAATTGAAATCACCTCAGGTATTCTTAATGGATTAAAAATGAAAGACATTAGTAATTCTAAATCAAATTCAGTTAAATAAGTTTAAGAAGTAAAACATTATTACACAATTTTGATTCATTTTTATTTAATAGTTTAAACAATCAGAGATAATTGAGTAAAACACCATTAGTTAGCATTATAATTCTAAATTTCAATGCAGGAGAACTACTTCTAAATTGTATAGATTCACTTACAAAATTAACATATCAAAATATAGAATTGATAGTAGTAGATAATGTATCAACTGATAATAGTCAAAATCTGTGTAAAGAAAAATTTTCTCAAATTAAATTAATTCAAAATGAAAAAAATATTGGGTATTGTGGAGGTAATAATATAGGAATTAATGCGGCTAATGGAGAATTTATAATAATATTAAATCCTGATACAATAGTAGAATCTAATTTAATAGATGAATTACTCAAAGCCTATGACGTTTACGGAGAAGGTCTGTATCAACCAAAAATTTCATCTTTAGAAGATAAAACAATTCTTCAAAGTACAGGTAATATGATACATATTTTTGGATTTGGATTTGCTAGAGATAAAGGAAATCAAGAAAATAATAAAATTAATAAAATTACACAAGTGGGTTACGCAGCAGGAACTTGTTTGTTTGGATTGAAACAAACATTTCTAAAATTAAAATCATTTGATGAATTTTTATTTTTGTATCATGATGATTTAGATATTGGGTGGAGAGCAGCACAGAAAGCAATCAAATCATATGTTGTACCCCAAACTACAATTTATCACGCAGAAAGCTACTCATTAAAATGGAGTAAACAAAAATTTTTCTGGTTAGAAAGAAATAGAAGATATTGTTTAATGACACATTATTCAGAAGAAACATTAAAAATTATAAAAAAAGAGTTATTGATCACTGAATTACTGATTTGGGCAGTTTATTTTTCAAAAGGATATTTAACTGCAAAAATTAAAGCAGAATTAGAATTAAGAAAAAATAAAAAATTCATAATTAAAAAACAAATAGAAATTGAAAACCATAAGAAAATCAGCGATTTAGAATTAATTAAAACATTCCCAGACAGAATAGAAATTCCTAAATTTGTTTCAAATAACTCACAAAGTCAGTGGTTTCTAAATATTATTGAAAATCTAAGTAAAAAAGCAAAAGCAAAATTATTAGAAAAATAGCAAACCATAGCAAGTATTATAATATATCATATAGGGTTAACAAAATTAGATGAAACAAAATGAAGTAAAAAATTACTTTGAGGATATTGCGCAAGAATTTGACAACATATACGACAATGAGGGAACCACAGTTACAAAAATTACAAACAAACTTTTTAGAAAAAGTCTATACGAAAGAATGCCAATTTCGCTTGAAGAATGTGGAAAAATTAAGGGCAAATCAATTATAGACATAGGCTGTGGTTCAGGGAGACTATGTTATCTATTAGCTAAAGAAAATGCTAGTAAAATTGTAGGTGTAGATTATTCTCAACAAATGATAGATATTGCTGAAAAATTTGTAAAAAATAAAGGTCATGAGGAGAAAATCCAATTTCAATGTGTGGACTTTTTTACAAAATATGAAACAAAAGAAAAATTTGATATTTCCATAGCACTTGGAGTATTTGATTATTTACAATTCCCTGAAAAATTTCTAGAAAAAATGAAAATGGTTACTAATGGTAAAATCATCGCATCCTTTCCAGCAAGATATGCATTTCAAGCGCCAATCAGACGAGTATGGCTCTACACACGAAAATGCCCAGTGTATTTTTACACAGAACCACAATTACAGAGAATTTTTGAAAATGTAGGATTAAAAGAAATAAAGATCATAAAAACTCCTTTAAATTCCCTAATTCCAACAGGTTATGTTGTTTCAGCCAAAGTATAATGGGAAAAATGTACTAGGAATAGATTTTGAAGAGTGGTTTCATCCACAATTAGTACAAAAAAATATACCAAAAAAAAATCATGAATTAAAAATTTGTCAAGGTATTGATAAAATTATTGAATGGTTAAGAAAAAAAGAAACACATGCAACATTTTTCATGGTAGGTGAATTACTAGAAAAAAAACCTGAATTATTAGATAAAATTATTGAAAATGATCATGATATTGCATTTCATACAATGAAACATAATAGATTGGATGATAAAAATTTTAAAGAAGAATTTAAAGAAGAATTAAATAAATTTGACAAATTAACTTCAGGTAGATCGAGAGGTTTTCGGGCTCCAACATTTTCATTAAATAAAAATTCAGCATGGGCAATAGATTATCTTATAGAAAAAAATTATTTGTATGATAGCAGTATTGTACCAGCTGAAACAAAATTATACGGATTTTCTAATGCAGAAATTTCTCCTTATAGAATTTCCAGTGAAAATTTACTTAAAGATAACAAAAATAGTTCATTAATAGAATTTCCCCTATTAGTTTCAAAAATTCTTGGTAAAAAAATTCCTTCGGGGGGAGGATTTTTTCTAAGATTTTTACCTCTTAAAATTATAGAAAAAGGAATTAGAACGTATGAAAAACTTCAAATTCCATCAACATTTTATATTCATTCATGGGAATTAACTCCAGAATTTATGCCGCCACTTCCTTTACCAGTACTTGACAAATTTGTAACATACTATAATCTTTCAAATGCAATGCCAAAAATGGGTAAATTATTAGAAAAATTTGAATTCACTTCATTTGAGAGATACATTAAATCAGGCTGATTAGAATCAGAAATTAACTAGTATAACTGATAATTTTCTAGTAAACTATTTTTAAACACCCAATATTCTAAGCAAGTAGTATTATGTTAAAAATTGCTATAGGACTACCTGCATTTAATGAAGAAAAAAATATTGCAAGTATCATTTTAAAATTAAAAAAGAAATATGAATTAGTTATTGTGTGTGATGATGGTTCAAATGATTTAACTGCATCTATTTCAGAAAATATGGGGGCAATAGTAGTGAAACACAAAAAAAATTTAGGGTATGGAGCTGCAATTAGGAGTTTGTTTTCAAAGGCACGTGAATTAGAATGTGATATACTTGTGACTTTTGATTCAGATGGACAACATGTAGTATCAGAGATAGAAAAAATAATTAAACCAATTGAAAAAAATGATGCAGAAATAGTAATTGGTTCAAGATTTCTGGGTACAATAAAAGGGGATATTCCAGCATATAGAAAAATGGGGATTAAAGCGATAACGAATCTTGTGAATTCAAATAATGGTGAAAAAATTACTGACTCTCAAAGTGGTTTTAGGGCATATAGTCGAACTGTTTTAGAAAAAATTATTCCATCAGAATCTGGAATGGGTGTATCTACAGAAATTTTAATCAAAGCAAATAAACAAAAATTTAAGATTACAGAAATTCCAATTACAATAATCTATGAAGGTGATACATCATCACAAAATACTGTTTCCCATGGTACATCAGTAATTTTAAGTACAATGAAATACATATCAATTGAACATCCACTGAAATTCTATGGAATTCCAGGAATCATATTTTTAGCAGTTGGATTGTTTTTCATAGTTTGGACTCTTCAAGAATTTACTGAAACTAGAAGAATTATTACAAATATTTCATTAATTGCAATAGGCTCAACAATATTTGGTACGTTACTAACAATGACATCAGTATTATTGTATTCATTAGTTAGTGTTGTAAGAGAAAGAAGGTAGAAATTGTCAAATAGGGATTTTAGTTTTAGGCTTGTTAAGTAATGAGTTTAACAAATTTTATTGAGAATAAGAAAGTAGAAAAAATTGTTCCACTTATAATAATATTTTTTGTGGGATTAGGTTTCAGAATTTATTATTTTCCACATGAATTACCATTAGTAGTAGACAGTTTAAGTTATTTTTTATACTCAACTGAAACAGTATTTCTCGGTCATTTACCAACAACATGGACACCAATTAACAATGGATGGCCAATTTTCAACATATTTTGGTTTTCAATAATTGATCTTGAAAATACATTAGAGTACATGCAATTACAAAGAACAATATCTGTATTATTATCTTCATTTACAGTAATACCAGTTTATTTTCTTTGCAGAAAATTTTTTGACCATAAATTATCAATAATAGGAGCATCAATATTTATTTTCGACCCAAGAATTATTTTAAATTCATTACTAGGAATTACAGAGCCTATCTTTATTTTACTTAGTACAACAGCATTAGTATTTTTTTTAAAATATAAAAGAAAAGAAATTATTTTTTCGTTTATTTTAGTTTCATTTTGCACTACTATAAGATCTGAGGGAATATTTTTATTTTTAGCATTAACAATAATATTTTTCATTAAATTTAAAATTTCAAAAGAAATTATTAAAACATACTTACCAGGATTAATTATTTTTATTTTAATTTTAATACCAATAATGGATTATAGAATTGAAATAACAGGCTCTGACGGAATTTTCTTACGAGCAATAGAAGGGTCAACTCAAACTATAACTACTACTAATCAAGATTTATCACAAAAAATATTTGAAGGTGGTAAACTATTTGCTACTTATTTAGGTTGGATTATGATACCAGTATTTATAATATTTTTACCATTTGGTATTATTCAATTTTTAAGAAAAAAAATTGAGAATACTAGTTTTATTATCACATTTTTAATAATTAGTTCAATTCCAATTTTTTATGCATATTTAGTTCAAGCTCAAGACACACGATATCTTTATGTTCTTTATCCAATATTTTGTGTACTTTCATTATTTGCTGTACAGAGTTATATTTCAAAAATAAATAAAAAGAATATAGTAATTTTTGTGATGATTTTAGGAATTTTATCTAGTTCAATAATATTTTATGAATTAAAAAAAACTGATTATGATAAAGAAAGAGAATTATATGAAATTGGTAAAATAGCTTCAAAAATTATTTTAGCATCAAATGGACATCCTACAGAATCAAGATACATATCAGTTGCACAAATTCCTAATGAATGGCCATTTGTTTTTCATGATGATATGTATATGATTGAAAGAATTTCAATAGGAAATTCAAATAATTTAGAAGATTACATTTTAAATTCACGAGATGAATTAACTCACATTATTGTAGATGATAATCCAGACTTACCTGAATTTTTACAAGATGTAAATAAAAATGAAGAAAAATACCAGTATTTAAAAAAAATTTTTGATTCAAAAAATAATGGATTTAATCATCAAATAAAAATTTTTGAGATTGATTATAAACAATTTGATTTGATGAATTAAAAAAATTAAATTTAATGTGTTTATTCAATTTTACCTAGTGTATACGAATGAATAATCTGTTAAACTTATCTAGGATATAAAAAAATAAAAAATGATAAAATGAATGAAAGTAAATTAATAAAATCAATTAAAAAATCAATTTCAGATAGTGCAAAAATTATTAAAAGTGTCACTAATAATACAAAGGAAATTCAAGAATCAATTGAAACCATTAATCAATGCCTTAAAAATAATAAAAAAATAATAATATTTGGAAATGGTGGAAGTGCTGCAGATGCACAACATATTGTTGCAGAATTGATTGGTAGATTCAAACTTGAAAGAAGAAGTTTACCAGCTATTGCTTTGACATCAAATTCATCAATTTTAACAGCATTAGCAAATGATTATTCCTATAATACAATTTTTAGTCGTCAATGTGAAGCATTAGTAGAAAAAGGGGATGTTGTGATTGGAATTTCAACTAGTGGGAATTCAAAAAATATTGAAAAAGGTTTGACTGTATCAAAAAAAATTGGTGCTACAACTATTGGATTATTGGGTTCAAAGGGTGGAAGAATTAAAAAATATTGCAATATCCCAATTATTGTAAATTCATCATCAACACCACGAATACAGGAAGCACATAGAACAATATACCATATTATTTGTGAAGAAGTAGAAAAAGAATTTGAAAAAATATGAATGAAAATAATTTAGATAATAAAAATTGCTTAATTACTGGAGCAACAGGTGGTTTGGGAAGTAATTTAGCAAAAATTCTTTTAAAAAATAATTGTAATATTTTTTTAACATCTAGAAGTAAATTAAAATTACAAAAATTAGAAAAGGAATTGGAAAAAAATAATAAAAATAATTGTAAAATAATTTCTGAATTTGGAGACTTAACAAAAAATTCAGATATTAAAAAAATTATTAAAAGTGTAAGAAAAAAATTTAAGACAATTGATATTTTAATAAATAATGCAGGATTATTTTTATCAAAGCCAATTGCTAAATCAAATCTAAAAGAATTTGAAAATATTTTTGATGTAAACGTTAAAGCCCCATTTCTATTAAGTAAGGAATTCTCACAAGATATGGAAAAAAACAAATGGGGTAGAATAGTAAATATCGGATCCTCTTCATCTTATCAAGGATTTTCTGAAGGCTCAATTTATTGCGCATCAAAACATGCATTATTAGGATTAAGTAGAAGTCTTTTTGCAGAATTAAAAGAAGCAAAAATTAGGACATTTTGTATTTCGCCAGGTTCAATTAAAACAGATATGGGTAAACAGGATAAAAAACAAAATTACAAAACTTTTCTAGAACCTAAGGAAGTAGCTCAACATATTGTATACTCAATTAGTTTTGATGAAGAATTAGTTTCAGAAGAAATTAGGCTAAACCGTTTTAAAATTTAGTTTTAATATTTAACTGGAATTTTTTTTGATAATAAAATAAGTTCAGCAATTTCTCTAAATACACCTTTTCCACCAATCGTTTTAGAAATATAATTTGATGATTTTTTTGTAATTTGATTCCCATCTTTTGGGACAACACCTAGCCCTACTAATTTTAAAAGTTCAATATCATTTACATCATCTCCTATGTATGCAATCTCAGATGGAGAAACATCATATTTAGTACATATTTTTTTTAAAATTTCTTCTTTATGGAGTACGCCATCAAATAATTTAGCATTCATTTTTTTAGCCCAATGTTTAACCATTTTTGTTTTTTCTTTAGTAACAATAACCGTTGGAATATTATTTTTTCTTAATAGTGAAATACCCATGCCATCCCTAGCATGAAATTTTTTCATTACATCACCATCAATAGAATAATACATTCCACCATCAGTTAATACTCCATCAACATCAGTTAGAACAATTTTGATTTTTTTAAATAATAAATCTGAAGTCAATGCAATATCTAAAGAAACACCATTTATTATAATTAGATCTTCAAGATATAGGTAATATGTCAATAAAAATTGGAATTATGCAGGGCAGATTATCTAATTCAATTAATAATACTATCCAAGCATTTCCAGAAGAATCATGGAGAAATGAATTTGAATTAAGTCAAAAAATCAATTTAAATTCAATTGAATGGATTTTTGATACTTATCAAAAAAATCCAATAATGACTAAAGAAATTTCCGAAATCAATAATTATATTTCAAAATATCAGGTGGAGGTCAATTCAATTTGTGCGGATTATTTTATGGTTAATAAACTCTTTAATGAATCAGAAAATAAAATAAAAAAGAATTTAGAAATATTAAAAAAATTAGCAATAAATAGTAAAAAAATTGGTGCCAAAATAATAGAAATCCCTCTGGTAGATAGTTCATCATTAAAAAATGAAGAAAATAAAAAAGAATTTGTTACAAACTTAAAAAAAATTCTTCCAGAAATAAATGATTTAGGATTAATAGTCACATTAGAAACAGATTTGGATCCAAATGAGTTTTTAAATTTACTAGAAATGTTTGAAAAAAATACAATTTATATAAATTATGATACAGGAAATAGTGCATCTTTAGGATTTGATGTTAATGAAGAATTTAAAATATTAAAAAATAAAATTAAAAATATTCATTTAAAAGATAGAATTCTTAATGGAATTACAGTTCCATTTGGATTAGGCAATACAAATTTTGAAGAATTTTTTAAAATATTAAAAAAAAGTGGGTATTCTGGGGATTTAATTATTCAAGGTGCACGAATAGAAGGAATGAAACCAGAACAAAATTGTGTTAAATATGTAAATTTCATCAAAGAATATCTTGATAAATATTCTTAATAAGAGATAGAATAGAAGGTAAAAAAGAAATGAAAATAATTGTTACAGGCTCAGAAGGATTCTTAGGAAAAGAAATATCTAATCATTTAGAAAAAAATAATGAAATAATTAAATTGGATATAAAACTTGGACATGAATTAAGTAATGAACAATTTGTAAGTGAATTTTTTAATGATAATAAAGCAGATTGCCTTGTGAATTGTTTTGCTTTTAATGATCATGTGAAAAAAGGTGAAAAAAGAGGAACAATTTTTGATATTACTTTAGAATCATTTAATGAATTTTTACAAATTAATTTAACTTCATTGTTTTCAGTTTGTAGAGAATTTGCAAAAAATAATAAAAAAGGATCTATTGTGAATTTTTCTGCAACTACAGGTATTGTTTCAGCCAGACCTGATATTTATGATGGTTCTCATAAACACCCTGCATATAGCATATCAAAAGCTGGAGTAATCAATTTAACAAAATTTTTAGCAACACATCTAGCACCTAATATTCGTGTAAATTGTATTGCTCCAGGTGGAGCAAAATTCGATCAAGATGAAAACTTTATTGAAAAATATTCTAAATTAACACCAATGAAAAGAATGATGGAAAAAAATGAACTAAATGAATTGGTAGAATTTTTGTGTTCATCAGGTTCATCATACATGACTGGATCTACAATTGTAGTAGATGGTGGATGGACTAGTTGGTAATTCCACGATTATGGCAAAAAAAATCAAATTTGGAATAATTGGATGTTCGGAAATTGCAAATTCATCAACAATTCCAGCTATTTTAGAATCAAAATTTGCTGAATTGGAATTTATAGGTAGTAGAACAAGTTCAAAAGCAAGAAAATTTGCAAGAAAATTTGAATGTGAGAAATATGGTAGTTATCAAGACGTATTGAACGATAATGAAGTAGATGCAGTCTATATTTCACTACCAATTGGATTACATGAAAAATGGACTATCTTAGCAGCAGAAGCAGGAAAACATATTCTATGTGAAAAATCAATAAGCGATTCATTCAATTCAGCAAAAAAAATGGTTTCAGAATCAAAAAAATACAATGTTAGAATAATGGAGGGATTTATGTTTAGATTCCATCCATCTTTAGAAAAAGTATTAAATTTTTTAAATAAAAAAACAATTGGAAAAGTTTTTTCATTTCAAAGTAGGTATGGATTTCCCAGTATTTCAAAAAAAAATATCCGTTATAATAAAAAATTAGGTGGAGGAATTTTAAATGATGCTGGATGTTATCCTATTTGTGCAACTAGAATTTTATTTGGTGAAGAGCCAGAATCAGTTAATTGTAAATTAAAGATAAATAAAAAATATAATATTGATGAATTTGCAAATATTTCGTTGTCATTTAAAAGTGGCAAAATTTCTAATATGAGTTTGGGTTATGGATTATTGTATCAATCTATTTACGAAGTTTGGGGTTCAAAAGGAATATTAAATTTATCCAGAGCTTATAATATTCCTCCAGATATGCCAGCATTATTAAAAATTAATACAAAAAAAAATATTAAAATCAAAATTAAACCTACAAATCATTTTAAATTAATGATAGATGGTTTTTCAAAAGAAATTAAAAATAAGAAAATAAAATTAAATTTTGAAAAAGATATAATTAATCAGGCAAAAGTTATGGAAGCTGCAAGAATATCAAATAAAGAAAAAAGAAATGTAAAAATTTCAGAGATCAAGTAAAATGAAAGTATGTAATCATGAAAAAATCGATATTTTTATTTTATCTAGACTAAATAGTACGCGTTTACCTAAAAAACAATTAAAAAAAATTGGTAATGAGCCAATATTAAAAATTCTTGTAAATAGATTAAAGAAATCTAAAAATATTCGAAATGTAGTAGTTTGTACTACAAATAAAAAAACAGATGATCAGCTAGTGAATTTTTTGAAAAAGGAAAAAATTTTGTACTATAGAGGTAGTGAAAAAGATGTACTAAAAAGAATGTTAGGTGCTGCCAAGAAATTTGATACAGATATAATAATTGACGTAGAGGGAGATAAAATTTACACGGATTTAGAATTAATGGATTTAGTAATAAAACAATTTTTAAATCCAAAAAATGAATTTGTTATAGCCTCAAGAAATAAAAAAGATTTTGAACCTACAGATCATTTTATTCATGGTGTTTTTCCAGCTGGATTTCGAACTTCCATTTTAGAAAAAATATGTAATAAAAAGAAAACGAATAACACTGAAACAGGATATAAAGAATTATTTTTTGAAAAAGGAATTTGCAAAAAAACATTTGTGACTATCCCAACAAAAAATAATATTCCAAATGAAATTAGACTTACGTTAGATTATCCAGAGGATTTAAAATTAGCAAGAAAAATTTTTGCAGAATTAGGCAATAATTTTGGATATAGAGATATTCTAAAAATTTACAATAATAATCCAGAAATTTTTAAAATCACTAAAAAAGTTTTAGATAAGTGGAAAATCAATTATCAAAAAAATATTGTAAAAAAAGGGTTTACGCCTAAAAAATCTTAAAAAAGAATTTTAAGGACTTCATTTATAGAAATATTATGAAAACTAATTTTCAAAAAAATAAAGTTGTAGAACATCCAAAAGAGTCTTTAGCACCAAAAAGTGGGGATAAAAAAGATTATACTCAATCAGAATTTGAAGAGTTCATTTTAAAATCAGGAGCAGTAGGCTCATACATGATTTTTAGGTCAGAAAATGAAGAAGATGAGATGGGAATTAGTGAATTATAATTTTAAATTATAATCAAAATAATTTAAAATCTTTAAAAAATTTGTGAGTAAATTGGAAACTACTAATCAATCAGAAATTGAAAAAGTAATGAAAAAAGTATATTATGAATTTGATACTGCAGTTTCATATAAAATATGGGTAAAAAATTTTGCCTTAAATTTAGAAAATATTTGGAAGGAAAAGTCAGCTAAAAAATTAGTAGTGAATACTGTAAGTGATAATGCGATAGTCATTGGTCGTGGTCCTTCATTAAAAAATCATGATCATCTAAATAAATTAAAAAACAGTAATTATAATGGCGCAATTATATGCACAGATGGTGCACTAATTACTGCATTGAAAGCAGGAATTACTCCTGATAGATTTCCAGAATTTTATGTAGTAACAGTAGATCCAAGAACTGAAACTATAAAATTTTACAATGATAAAATAATTAGTGAATACAATGGAAAAATTAAAGGGGTTTTTTCTACTGTATCTAATCCAGACACAGTCAAAAAAGCAAGAGAATCAGGAATTGAAATATTTTGGTTTCATAGTCTTGTAGATTATAATGAAGGAGAAAAATCATTTAATCAAATTTCAGCATTAATGACACGTGCAAAAAATCATGAAAATGGATTACCAGCTATTCAAACAGGGGGAAATGTTGGAACGTCATCTTGGTTTCTTGGTTGGAAAATTCTTAATTGTAAAACAATCACATTAATTGGAATTAATCACGGATGGGAAGATACAGATTCTTGGGATACAATAATGACACATAATGGAATGTGTAAAATGATTGAAATGGATAAAAACAGTGAAAGTTTTAAAAAATTATTCCCCAGAGTGTATAATCCAGATTTTGATTGTTATTGCATATTAGATCCTATTTTTCAGTATTATAGTGCAGGATTGAAAGAATTTATTTTTAGATCACCTCAAGACATTAAAACAATTAATGCCACAGAAGGAGGATGTATTTTTGGAGATAGAATAGAATCAATGAAATTAGATGAATTCTTGATAAAATTTGATTAAGTATTATATAATTAAGAATTATGAGGAAAAACAATGAAAGTACTATTTGTTGTTCCTGAGATCCGTCTAGATGGTGAACCCTATAGTGTTCCATTATGGGCAGGAGTTTTAGCATCAATTGTAGAAAGAAAAGGTGGTCAAGTTGGAATTTTAGATTTAAATGCTTTAAGAATGAATTATGGCGGCAAACATGTTCCAAATGAAAAAATTGTTGAAGAATTAGCAAGTGAAAAATGGGATATTGTTGGAATAGGAGGATTAACTACAACATATGCTAGAATGAAAGAAATTATTCCAATGATAAGACACAGTTGTAAAGATACAACAATTATTGCAGGTGGTGGCTGGATTACCTATAATCCAGATGAAATAATGGAATTAATTCCAGAAATTGATTTATCATGTATTGGTGAAGGTGAAGAAACTTTTTCAGAAGTATATGATCATGTAAAATCAGGTAAAAATGATTTTGAAGATATAGCAGGATTATGTATTAGAAAAGGTAAGGAATTTCATTTCACAAAACCAAGATCTTTAATTCCAGATTTAGATACAGTACCATATCCAGCTTATGATCTTTATGAACTAGATATTTATTTTAAATATTCATCATTACCATATTCAGTAGAATCAATTAATTCAAAAAGAAGAATGACTGTAGTTTGGGAAAGAGGATGTCCTAGAGGATGTACATTTTGTTCACATAACGGCATGTCTAGAATCGATATGCAAAATATTTTAGGAAAGGGAGATAGGAAAAAAGGAGAATTATTAGTTAGAGAAATCGATAAAGATAGTGAAACATTTTCATTACCTGCAAGATGGCCTACACCAAGATACGCAGTAGATAATGTTAAAATGCTTTACGAGAAATATCAAATAGATTTTCTAACTATAAGTGATGAAAATATGACTAGTAATTTAAAATGGACAAAAGAGTTTTGTAATTTGTATAAAGAGGAAGGACTAGATAAAATAATTAAATGGGGAACATTAGGTGATGCACCAAGTGTTGCAACAAAACCAGAAATAGTCAAAGTCATGAGAGATGCGGGATGTTCATATATTTCATTTGGATTTGAATCGGCATCAAATAAAGTACTAAACGAGGATATTAAAAAAGGTCAGACAAAAGAACACTTACAAAAAACAATCAATGCAATTAGAGGTTCAGGTTTAACACCAATTGCAACTTTCATGATTGGAAATGCACATGAAAATATTAACGATTTAATGGAAACAGTTGAATTTTGGATGAAAAATAAAATAACTGTTAATCCGTTCATATGCACACCCTATGTTGGTAGTCCAATTTTTTATGAATACAAAGATAAAGTATTACAACAGTATGATGATAGAATTAGAATTTTGAAAGAAAATGAAGAAGAACATAAAGAACTACTCCACGAAATTAGACTAAAATCCATGGATAAGTTTATGAAAGAATGTGGAAATGCTACAGACTATACTGCTACAATTAGTGAATATTTTACAATCCCAGAACTATTTGCATTAAAACAATTTATGTACAAATATGATACTAGAAGAATGTTACAAATGGCTCATCAAAGATATGAACAAACTGGATTAGAACAATGGAAACACGATGAAGAATGGTCAAAATATTGTCAAATATGCCAATCAAAAAAGATTTTACAATTAGCATGATTTTTAAATAAAAATAATTGAAATTTAGCGTCTAGAAAAAATTATTTTGAATGTTCAGTATCTATTCTTCCATGTTTTCTGCCTGTATCATCAGCAATTCGATAGACATCATCTAAATGAATACTAGAGGTTTCAATAATTGTTAAATCTTCAATGGCTTCAACCCTATGTACACATCCAGGCTTTAAGTGAATTACTTTTCCAGGAACTAATTCTGTTTGCTCTAATTCATTAATAATTTTTTTTAATGATTCCTCAGAATATTCATTTTTTTCAAAAGATTCAACATCGATTGGAACTTTTGAATAAAACAAAATACCTTTTCCATTTTGAACATAATTGGTTTCCTCTTTAAATTTATGAAATTGAATACTTGTTCTATAAGGGGCTTTGAAAAAAATTTCCTTTAAAGCATAACTAAAATTAGGATTTCCATCTGCAATCCATTTTTCATACCCCCAAGGCTTTTTGACAGTATGAACATCATTAATATTTTTTATGTCAACCAGCATTTTACATCAAATTTTTGTTAAGAGCTTTTTTCATTTTATCAATTGGGGGATTTTTAGAAGTATACAATTTAAATTGTTCTGCACCCTGATTTAATGCCATTAAATATCCACCTTGATTCTTTATTTTTAAATCTTTAGCTGTTTTGATTAATTTAGTTTCTTTTGGATTAACTATTACATCAAAAACACATTGTAGTGATTTTATAAAATTTTTCGAAACAGGCATTGATCTTGTGTAAGGTTTCATTCCAATTGGCGTAGCATTAATCAAAATATCAAAAACGGAATCTTCCTTATCATCCCATTTAATGAAATTAACATTAAATTTTAATGCTAATTTTTTTGTATTTCTAAAATTTCTACTACAAATATAGATATTTTTAAATTTTAAATTTTTAAGTCCTACAAGAATACTTTTAGCAACCCCGCCACTTCCCAAGATCAATATTTTTTCATGTTTCAAGACATGTAATTTTTTAAAAGATTTTTGAAATCCTATAAAATCTGTGTTATATCCTTTAAGAATTCCATCATCATTTACTATTGTATTTACAGAGCCTATTTTTTTAGCCAAAGAATCTATTTCATCCAAAAATGGAATAACTTTTTCCTTAAATGGCATTGAAACACTGCATCCACGAATATTCAATGCTCTAATTCCTTTGATGGTGTTCTCTAAATTAGTTATTTTAAAAGGAATGTAAACCCAATCTAATCCAAGTTCTTCATATCCCGCATTATGAATAATTTTACCAAAATTTCCAGGTTTTTCTGAAATTGAGATACAAATATTATTTTTCAATTACAAATCCTTAAAATTTATTTTATTAAGAAATTGTGTTCCTAGTGCAATTAATAAAAAATTAAATGGTTCATGATGAAGAGGGGCCATATTTACATAAATTAATCCAACTAATAATAAAACTCGATTTAATTCTAAATTCTTTGATTGAATATATTTTTCAAAAATTTCAAGGTATTTGGAAGTCATATTTTTTTGAGCAAAATCAAATATTACTTCAGATTCATCTTGAGAAATTTTGAATAGACCTTTTTTAATTAAATCATAATTTAAAATAATTCCTCCATACAATTTTGAGATATCATAATAAACATCTCCAAATTGACTCTCACTAGCAAAATCTTGTCTCCAATCAATTAGCATGAAATCTTTTGAATCTTTATTAATCAAAATATTATCAAATTGAAGATCTCCATGAATGAAACTTGGAATACCATCATACAATTTTTCCCAAGGTATTTGTTCTAACAATAGGGGTAAAGGCGTAACAGAAACATCATTAATTTTTGTTGGAAAATTATAACTCGGATACAAGGAATTAAACATATCAAATCTTTTTAATGTTTTTTCTTTATAGAATTTTTTACACAATTCTTTCATTTTACTAGAATTAACATCATGTTTATCCCAAAGGTTTTGATCCAACCAATTCAACAAATTTTCAAAAAGTTTGTAATTACCCTCAGTGTAAAAAGTTCCACCACTTAGATAAGGATATGAAAAAAATTGTTCTCCCCTTCCAGTTACTTTAGGAAATATTTTAGGTTTAATTCTGGATCTTTTTACCCTATCTGTAACACTATTTTTATCAGCAAAAAATTTTACCACTTTACCATTTACAAAGTAAATAAATTCATCAGTTTTTTCAAAATTATAATCATATTCTTTCTTTTTTTCATTTCTATATTTTTTAATATCTCCTAAATCAGTCCAATTCATTTCAACACCAAATAATCCTGGACCGTCCATCAATCCTTTTAATCCATTAGAAATTTGATGTTCACCTTTAATTGCCCTAGTATCCTCAAGATTTTTCCAAAATATTTCAAAATCCTTTACATAAAGAAAACCAGTAAATGCAACAAAATCAGATGAACATTTTTCTTTATCTTTTAGATCAACTACAATACCATCTCTAATTTTTGCATTACAATAATTCTCAGATTGCTTAGAATCTACAGATTTTGTTCCAATCCAATTTCCATTTGGTACACTTTTGAAATCACTATCAAACAAACAATCACATGGAATAAAATAAAATGGATCTAATAAAAAATCCTTACAAGATAATAAAGAGTAACCTGGACCACTACCTTCTCCCTCAAATTTATCAATAGTAATAAAATGAAATAATCTATCAGGATATGCCACTTTAAGATAATCTCTAACTTGTTGACCTTTGTAACCCAATCCTATAACAAATTCATCATCAGGATCAAAATGTTCAATAATATGACTAATTATGGCTTTTCCTTTTATCGGGAGTAAAGCTTTGTTGATATTAGTATCAACGGGTCCCATTCGAGTTCCTTTTCCAGCAGTAAGAATACAAATTTTCATACAGAAATTTTGAAAATACTTCAAATAAGTTAATCTGTTAATGTCACAGCAAAATTTCAATTATTATATTAACAAGGTTGAAAATGTCTATTTAGATGAAAAAAACCTCAATTAACAAACCAAAGGTATTGATTCTAGATGTTGATGGAGTCATGACCACTGGGCAGCTATTGTATTCTGAAAATGGTAAAACTATGAAAGTTTTTGGGCCAGATGATCATGATGGACTATCATTATTAAAAAAATTTTTAGAAATTAGATTCATTACAGGTGATAAAACAGGATTTAAAATTTCAAAAAGACGAATTGTTAAAGATATGAAATTTCCTTTAGATTTAGTTAGTACAATTAAACGTGTAGAATGGATTTCATCTCAATATGACTTGAAAGATGTAATTTACATGGGTGATGGAATTTTTGATCATTATGTATTAAAAAATACTGGATATTCGATTTCAACAGCAAATGCTGATCAATTAGCAAAAAAAACTGCGAATTATGTTACAAAACGAAATGGAGGAGACAGAGCAGTTGCTGAAGCTTGTTTACATATTCTAAAAAAATTTTTTGAACCATATGATCCTAAAAAATTACCCAAATCCAATGTAAAGTTGTCAGGGGAATGGGCAATATGAATAGAATTAAAGAATTTATCAAAGAAAAACAATGTACACTACTAGGAATTGGACCAATGAGTAAAAATTGTGTTGATGTTGTTATCGAATTAGTCAATAGTCATAAAATACCTATAATGTTGATTGCAAGTCGAAGACAAATTGAATCAGCAGAATTAGGTGGAGGGTATGTAAATAATTGGACAACAGAAGAATTCTCAAAATATATAGAAAAAAATGACAAAAATCAAAACATTATACTTTGTAGGGATCATGGTGGTCCCTATCAAAATGAAAATGAAAATAAAGAAAATCATTCGTTTGACGAAGTCATGGATAATGCAAAAAAATCATTTAGTGTGGATATACAATCAAATTTTCAAATCATACATATAGATCCAACAGAAAATTTAGTTTCTGATCTTACTCAAGACGAAATGTTAAATAGAATTTATGACTTGTATGAATTTTGTTATTTAAGTGCTGAAAAATTTAATAAAAAAATTTTTGTTGAAATAAGTTTAGGAAAAGAAGATGGAGGAATAAGTAGTGTTTCAGAAATTGAATACGGGGTTAAAAAAATAAAAGAATTTTGTAATAAGAACAAATTACCTCTACCATTATTCATGGTAGTAAAAACTGGAAATCATGTTTTAGAAACAAAAAATATTGGAATTCTGGAAGACATAGTAGATGGTAAAGGATTAGAAGAAGGTGAAATAAAGAAAATGATAAAATTTTGTAATGAAGAAGAGATTATGATTAAAGAACATAATGGAGATTATCTTGCAGAGCATGCATTAAGATATCATCCAAAAATAGGTATTCATGGAATTAATGTAGCACCAGAATTTGGAGTAATTGAAACAAAAGCAATTTTGACATGGTTAGAACAAAATAATCTATATGAAATGGAAAAGAAATTCATAGATATTGCATATAATTCAAAAAAATGGGAAAAATGGATGATGCCAAACTCAAAAACTACTAAAAAAGATAAAGCCATAATTGCAGGACACTACATATTTTCATCAAAAGAGTTCGAGGTCTTAAAAAATGAAATTTTAGAAACAAAAGAAAAAGAAGAAAGTTTCAATAATTTTTTAAAATCACAAATTAGAATATCAATAGTGAATTATTTAAAAAATCTAAACATAATATAATAAACTCAAAATATTAAGAAATTAAGTTTTGACAAACTGCTATTATAGAAATTGGTTTCAAATTATCGTCAAATGGAATAATTTCATATTTTTTTGGATCTATCTTAAATTTTCGTTCTCTTCTAAATTTTTTATAAGACTGATAGGGCGATAAAATATATTTTAAATAAAAAATTTGACTTGTTTTATTTAGTTTAAATAATTTTTTAAGATTTTGTTTCATTAGTGATTTTGTAGTAACTAAAGAATTATTTTTTGGGGAAACAGTCTGAGAATAAGTTTTCATTTGAATTAAATCACCTTGAGAGAAAAATGAAGTATTAGAAAAAGTAGTATTTAAAATATTTTTAAAATTATCAATTAAGAAAAAATTTTGTTCTGAAGAAATTTTATCAGAATTATTATTAAGAATAGAAATAACAAAAATTCCATTTGAAGGTAAATGATTTTTAACGATTTTTAGAATTTGGTCAATATCATTAGTTTTGCGCATAACATTAAATGAAATAATTAGATCAAATTTGATATTTTCTAAATCATCAATACATTTTTTTTCAAAACAAACTTTTTTTTGTTTATCATGTTTTCTTAATGTTAAAGACATTTGGTCATTTAATAGATCTAAACTCCAAATTTCTTTTGCACCATTTGATAATAATAATTCAGATTTTGCAAAATCAAAATATTTTCCATAGGTTAAATCTAAAATTATTTCAGAAGTAAATTTTTTTACAAAATTATATTTACTTGCTTGATCACGATAAATATCACCAATATTTATTTTCAATATTCAAAAATTAAGCTTCGATAATATTAAATTAGTGAAAAAGAAAATTATTTTAATTGACAAATTCCAAAACAGGAATATTATTACAAGGAAGAGTTTCAGAGTGGACAAGATCAATTATAAAAGAATATCAAATTAATTTTCCTGAGTCTGAAATATTATTACAAACTTTTTCAAAAGATATATCAGATATCTCATGTAAGGTTATTCAATCAAAAAATCCCAAACCAACTAGTCCATTTCAAGGTACAACAAATTTTCAAGTTAAAGGTTCACAAGAAGGATTAAAAAATATGAATGCAGATATAGTTATGAAATGTAGATCAGATCTATTTGTTCATAATTCAAATATTTTTGAAGTTTTCTTTAAAGAAAATACATTAGAAAAAATTATGTATGCAGAATTTGATTTAAAAAAAGAAGAGCAAGAGTATTGGATTGCAGATTTTATTCAACTTTCTTCTCGAAAAACATTATTAGAGTTTTGGAACAATACACCATTTGATGATGGTAAAGCAAAAATTGACATTGAGCCATGGTTAACAAGAAATTATCTTTTAAATACAAAAAAAGATTCTAGGGAATGGGATTCAATAAGGCATGAATATTTTATTCCAAAGGGTTATCATGATGTTTTTGAGATAGAATGGGAAAAAGTTGTAAAATTTAAACACTATCAGGAAGATCTACTCAGACATTCAACAATTTGAAAACATAGAGGAATGTTTAATTTTGATTTAGTAATAAAGAAAATAGTTTTTAATGAAAACAATTAGGAGAAACATAATGGTTTTCATTACAGCAGAAATTGGAATTAATCATAACGGATCACTAGATACTGCAAAAAAATTGATAGATGTAGCAGTAACTGCAGGATGTGATGCAGTGAAATTTCAAAAAAGAACTGTAGAAAAAGTGTATTCAAAAAAAATTCTAGATTCACCTAGAGATAGCCCATGGGGTAAAACTACTAGGGATCAAAAAATAGGATTGGAATTTTCAATAAAAGATTTTAAAAAAATTGATTCATATTGTAAAATGAAAAAAATTCAATGGTATTTATCATGTTGGGATGTAGATAGTCAAATTCAAATGCGTGATTTTAAGACAAAATATAACAAAGTTGCTTCTGCTATGCTAACACATACAAAATTGTTAAATGAAATTAGTAAAGAAAAAAAGCATACTTTTATTTCCACTGGAATGAGTACCTTAAAAGAAATTACTGCAGCTGTAAATATTTTTAAAAAACATAAGTGTTCTTTTGAATTAATGCATTCACATAGTGCGTATCCAATGCCTATTGAAGAAGCAAATTTAAATCTCATTCCATTTCTTAAAAAGAAATTTAATTGTAATGTTGGGTATAGCGGACATGAGACTGCAGCATATTTAGTAACATTATCAGCTGTAATTTTAGGTGCAACATCTATAGAAAGACACGTCACACTAGATAGAACAATGTATGGTTCAGATCAAGCTGCATCATTAGAGCCACAAGGATTAATCAGAATGGTAAAGGATATCAGGATGGTAAATGATTTTTTGGGTGACGGTAAAAAAAGAATTTGGGATTCAGAAATGCCAGCAATGAAAAAACTTAGAGAAGTTTTCATTTAAACTGAAAAATATTGTTAAGAATTAAAAATGCAATTTGATTAAAATAGCCCAAAAATAATCAAGATTTATGGTTATAAAAAAAATTTTTTTGTATCTTTCTATGCAATCAGAAATAATTATGTATAAACATTATTGGTTACAAAGATTTCGCGTAGCACGATATATTAGAAGATTTTTTGCAAAAATTGTTTCACAGTATAAAACAAATTTTGTAGAGATTGAAGGAAGAAAAATGTTTTTGGATGAGCACGATTCGCTGAAACTTTCAATTTATCCATATGTCGTAGAACAAACAGAATTTTTTAAAAAAAATATCAAGGAAGGTGACGTAGTATTAGATTTAGGTGCACATATTGGATATTTTACTTGTCTTTTTGCTCAATTAGTTGGTGAATCAGGAAAAGTATTTTCTTTTGAGCCTGAACCAAATAATTTTAAATTATTAAAAAAAAATGTTGAAGTTAATGGATACAAACACGTCACTATAGAACAAAAAGCTGTTAGTGATGTAAAAAGTACAATTAAGATGTATATCTCAAATTCTCCAAAGGACCATCGGATATACGATACACATGATGGTAAAGAATCAATAGAAATTGAATCAGTAAAATTAGATGAATATTTTAAAGATTTTAATAAAAAAATCAATGTGATTAAGAGTAATATTCAAGGTGCAGATTTTGCTGCATTTCAAGGTATGAAATCAATAATAGAAAAATCAAAATCAAATATAATACTTGCATTAGAATACAATCCAGCAATGATTAAAGAATTTGGAAGTGGAGATTCAGAAGATTTTCTTGATCAATTACTTACTAATAATTTTAAACTACATGATCTTAGATGGCAAGAAAAAATAATTCCAATTACAAAAGAAAAAATGATGAAATTATATAATGAAGAAAATAAAAAAGGGGGATTTATGCTATGCATACCATCAAACTCGGATATAACAATTTGAAAATTTAATTTAAAATGAAAAAAATTTCAATCATAACCCAACATGATATTTCTTCAGTAAATGGAAGTACTGTAAGACCAAAATGGCAAATTAAAGCATTAGAAAAAGCAGGATTTGTAGATGCAGAAATTGTTGATAATTTTAATATAAATAAATTAGAAAAAATTAATAATAATCTAATTCATGCTCATCAATTTTCTGGAAGACTATTAGAAAAAGAAAAATATTTTGTTGACATACATGGTTTGGAACACATACAATCTAAAAATTTGGTAAAAGGGTATCCAATAACATCGTGGAAAAAATATGCATATATAGCTAAATCAATATATTATAAAAAAGTCGAACAAAAATTATTTAGAAATGCAACACATTTGATATGTTCTAGTGAAGATATTCAAGAAAAAGTTCAAAAAATACAAAATTCTACACTTATTAGAAATGCAGTTTTTGTAGATGAATTTTTACCTTGTAAAAATTCTGAATTAGAAATAGTTTTAGTTGGTCCATTTTTACCAGGAACAATAAATTTTGATGGTTTAGAAATAATTTTAAAAATTGTAAAAAAATTTCATAAAATTAGATTTAGATTTATTGGAAAAACAAATGAATTTTTTAAAAATCAATTAAATTATAAAAATACTGAATTTTTAGGAGTTGTAGATAATTATCAAGATGTATTAAGACAACATAGTGTATTATTTGCACCATATCCTAATCATGCAAAATATTTAGGTTCAAAAAATAAATTTTTAGAAGCAGCAGCATGTAAAATGCCAATTATAACAACTTCATCAGGAGCAGTAGATTTTAGAAATGATTTATTATCAATTGGAAATAATACAAAAGAAATTTCAGATATAATAGAAATGCTAATGGATGAAAATTCTCGAAAAGAAATTGGTAATAAATTGAGATTAGAAATTGAACAAAAATATAATGCTGAAATTGAAATAAAAAAACTAATAAAATTATATAATGAATATTCTTAATTGATAAAAATTAAATAATTAATTTTTTATTAAATTCTCTTCCAAGTAATTTAAAATTTGATTCATATTTTTTAAGAAATTTGTTAAAATGATTTTCAGTTAATGTATAATTTTCATCTTTTCTTTGGATTAAAGAAATTGATAATGCATCTTTCATTATTTCAAAATACGGGAGTGAAATAGATTGAGAATCAGTTGATTTCATTAATGCATTAAACTCTCTATTATTGAATTCAAATGAAGTAATATTTTTTGAAATTAATTTAGGTAAGCTAGTAATGGTATTAACTTTTGTAACCATTGATAAACAATCATAATATTCATCAGCGAATAAAATAACAGGTTTTTTATAAAAAAGTGATTCAAAACCTGTGGAACCAGTAATGGATACAACACAAGAAGAACGAGAAATTAAATCCTGTGGATTTACTGAGGGATGAATTAGTTTTACATTAGGTAATTCAATGAGTTTTTTATAAAATTCAATTGATCTCCATAATTTCAATCCTTGTCCAGGATGCTCTTTTACATATAGGGTGAAATCAACAGGTATAGATCTAGCAATATTTTCAATTACAGATATTTGATTACTAAAAAATGGGGAAATAGATAAAATTTTAGCCTCAGGCTCAGTTTGTAATGGAAAATATAGAAATTTTTCATCTTTAATTTCATAAATTGAATTTTTATCCAAAAATGCTTTTCTTTTTTTAGTCTCAATATTTATTGAAATTTTTGATTTAATCATTTTTGATTTTGTTTTGCCAACATTTTGATAAATTGGTTCAGGATCATTATGAATTCGATTAATGTAATGAGAAATTTTTTCTGAGGTATTTGATTCGTTAAAATTAAATTGATTTTGAACTTTAACGGTTTCAACTAAAGTTTTATTTTTAATATACTCAGGACCATAATCTTGTAATTTTTCATTAAAATTTTCAATGATTTTTTCAAAATCATCTGAAATTTCTTTACTAATTAAATTATCAGAAACCACTACTCTATTGTGTATATGAGTTGGATTTACCATTAAAATTTTAATATTCAATTTTTTAGCTATCTTAAAAAGTAATGTATTAGCAATATTTTCTCCAGCTGTTTGCATAATAATTAATTTAGGACTAATTCGTTCAATTAAATCTGAAAAAAATTTAATTGTATTTTCAACAATAATTAAAATTTCAGATTTTGAAAATTTATGAAAATTTGTTCTATGTTCATGAAAAAATCTTTCACCATAAACATCTAACCACAAATTTAAATTAAATTTTTTTTCAGATTGTTTTAGATATTGAATATCATATGATAATTTATTAATGTAACAATCAGGATAATAGATTATTTCATTAAAATTAATATATTTTTGATTATTAAAAAAGCTAATATCCTGATGTGTTGCAATAATTCCAAAAAAATTTAAATTATTCAGTTTTGATAAATTTTCAGCAATTGCTAAATTCATATAAGCATAAGGACCTTGATCTAGCCAGACTAAAATATTAGATGACTCAATTTTTGACATTTTATCATTAACTTTTGATACCCAATTTTTTTTTAATTAAAAGGTTAATTTGTTCATCAGGCGTTATTAATTTTTCAAGTTTTAAGATTTTTTGGATTTTTGATACATCTAATTCAATATTATCTTTATCTGTGGAATCACCTATTTCATCAATTCCTTGATCAACAATAGAAATTTCAGGTTTAATTTTTCCATTTGTAAAAGAATTTACAGAATTTGAAATGATATTAGCAAGATCTAAAACAGAAATTGGGTGAGGGTATGCTATATTCATCACATGATCAATACTATTGTTTGAAGATTTTTTTTGCTCAATTATCAAATTAGCAAAATTAGTAATTGCTCTACAAATATCTGTAATAGATACGTAAAGCATCGGTCGATTCATACTGTGTTTATATGGAGTGAGTTTTTCTCCAGAAATTGCTTTTTCAATAAATAAATTGGCTGCTGTGCCCTTAGGCATACCTTCACCTAATACAGTTCCTATTTTTAATGCTCCAAAAATTTTATCGTCAGTTTTTTCATCATAAAATCTAACTAAACATTCTTGAATAGTTTTAGATAGTGCATACAATCTTGCTCGATCTTCAACCATATCAGGTCTATATCCAATATCTTCTGACAAAGTTCCTTTCAGTTCTTGTTCACCATATGTATGCCAGGAACTTATCAGAATCATTCCTTTAATTGAATTATTTGAATCAACTAATTCACAAATATTTTGAGTTCCTTTAACATTGACATTATAGCCCAGATTTTTATCCTCATTTATTTTTGGAATTTGGATTATTGCAGAATGGATAATTACCTTGGGATTTCCAATTTTTTTCAATGAATCAAAATTAGTGATATCCACTAATTCATGAGGTATTTTTGCATCTTCTAAAACTGATGACTGTGGAAGAACATCAAATGTTTTAACAGAAAATGAAGTTTGTAAAAAACGAGCTAATGATGAGCCTACAAATCCTGATCCAATTATTGCAACATCATAATCATCCATAATTTTTAATAAAAATTACGTTATATTAAGAGACTTCTGATAAAAAATACCCAAAAAATGTAATTCATTATTAAACTATATTATTATGAAAAAATCCTGTTAGATATGAAAATACCACTGGTATCAGGATTTCTAGAAGACGATGTATATGAACAAAAATTAAATGATAAGTTTATGAATGAAGTTATTTGTAATGAAGATCATTTTTATCACAGAATTGCTAAAGCTCTATCCACGAAAAATATTGAACCAATAGTGTATTACATGTCGATGGAAAAAAGCGAAAAAAAATTTATTCATAAATATGGTCATTCAATAATTAGAGTTCCAGCAAGAAAAATTAATTTTTTACATGAACCAATTATCTATTCATCAAATTTAATAAAAAATCTTAGAGAAGATTTTAAGATTTGTAATTTTGTATCTGGATATTATATAATGTATAAAATTCCAGATATGTTTGATTATACAGTTTTTAAATTAAATAAAGAAATGCCTATTATAGCAAGATGGGCGGGTGGAAATCATAATTGGTTAGCACCAATTAGAAAATCAATTAAGAAAGCATCATTACAAAGATGTGATAAAATTTTGGTATCAAGTTTAGAGGAAATCAAAATTCTAAAAAATATTTTTGATATAGAAAATAATAAAATAGAACATATTGTTAATCCAATAGATTTAGAAGTATTTAAAAAAAGAGACAAGAAAATTGCAGCAGAAAAAATTTCAATGAATCCAGATTTTCAATACTTGCTATTTGTAGGTAGATTAACAAAAAATAAAGGCATTGAATTATTATTAGAAGTTTTTAATGAGATAAATTTACAATTTCAAAATATTAAATTAATAATAATTGGTGATGGTCCGTTGATAAATTTTATCAAAAATTTCATAAAAAAATATAATTTAGAAGAAAAAATTATTTTAACAGGAAGATTAAATCATGAAAAAACCTGTTATTATTACAATATTGCAACTGCATTTGTTAATACGGGCCATTCAGCAGGATTACCAAATGTAATAATTGAATCAATTGCATCAAATACTCCAACAATTACTACAGATGTTGGAGCGTCAAAGGAATACATTAATGAAAAATCTCATAACGGTCTTTTAATAAATCCAGGAAATAAAAATGATCTAAAAAATGCAATTAAAACAATTTTAGAAAATGAGAAAAAATTTAAAAACATGGATAATGAAGTTATGAAAAAATTTTCATATGAAAATTTTGCGGATAAAATGACTTCAATTTATTCCGAATTATTAAAAAAATAAAGAATATTATGATAATAATTAAAAATCACTAAGACTATTCTTCTAAAGGGATCTAAAAAGTTTTAACGTTCGAATAAAATCTTTATGACATGCAAGAAGGATGGATGAGAAGTAGATGGTGGGAATTTAGAATTGGTCATAGTACATATTTAATATTCATGTTAACTTTTGTCAATTTCATTCTTATTTCACACAGATTATTGATTGAAAGAGTTCCATTTTTACAAGAAATTCTACCCGAATTATGGATTTACATGGTTGCATTTTTAGCAATTTATATCCCATTATCAATAATAATTGGATTTTATCATAGACGAACACAATTAAAAGTTGAACAAACATTAACCATGCAACAGAATCCATTTATTGCAAAATTATTTCGGGTATTACTGGATGTTCAAACAGGAAAAGCAAGTGATGAAGAAATTCAAGAATTCAGAAAAATGTTAAAAAATATTGAAGGGAAATTTGATTTGGAGAAAAAGTTTGACTAATTTTCTTATAAGAAAAATGTGGTATGATAGTAGAACAGGTTCATCAATATATCTATTATTTGTACTAAGTTTTGTAAATTTTATTTTAATAGCATATAGATTTTTTATAGAAACTGATCCTCAATTAGAACAACTAATTTCAAATTTATGGGTTTTTGGAGTAATTTTTCTAATTACATACATTCCAGTTTCAATATTAATTGGATTTTGGCATAGACGAACACAATTAAGTGTAGAAAATTACATTAGACAAAAAGAAAGTCCCTTTTTTTGTAAATTAGTGAGAGGTATACTAGATTCAAAAACTGGAAAATCTGATATTAAAGATATTGAAAAATTTAGAAAAATGTTACTAGATATAGAAAAGCAAATAACTGATGATCGTTTAAAATAAAATTTGAATTTATTAAATTAAATCACTACTAAAAATGAGGAAAAATATAAATTCCAACATAGAGATCAAAAATTATGGGATTTTTAAAAAAAATGAGTACTTCAATAAAAAATCCAAAAAAAGCAGCATCAATTGTATTTAATAAAGTTGATGAAGGGGCAGGTAAAAAAATTTTTGGAAATACAACAGGTGTTGTAAGAAGTGTTTCAGGTCGTAATAAATTAGATCTTTCATTTGACGCAGAATTAAAAAAAACAAATCCAGAATTATTTCATTTAAAGAAACATGGATTTACAAAGTATGATAATTCTTACGAAAAATCATTTATAGATAAACTTTCTGAAAAATTCGATAAACTAATTGAGAATGACAAAACTTCTTTTCCAATTGGTGGACATAAAGGAAAAATTTTTGCTAGAGCAATTAAAGAACCTGAAAAAAATTTTCCAGAACTCGAACAATTACTTTCTAAGGATGTAATAGAATTTCTTTCAGGATACTATAAAACAAATTATAAAGTTCAATACATTTTCTGTGGTAGGAACTATTCTGTTCCAGAAGAAAGTAAAAAAGAAGATATGTTTTCAAATGTATGGCACATGGACAGAAATAATAGTTCAGAATTGAAATATTTTATATTTTTAACAGATGTTACCAAAAAAGATGGTCCTTTTACTGTACAATCAAAAGTTAGAACAAAAGAGCTCATTAAAGCAGGATTTGGAAACAGGGATCATTATGATTTACCTCTAAATGTTTTAGAAGATAGTGAATTCGTAAATGAAATGACTGGACCAAAAGGCTCTACATTATTTGGTAATGTTACAACATGTTTACACAAAGCTGGTACTCCAGATGAAGGTCATTATAGAGACTTAGTTCAGATAATCCTAATTCCTTCAGACAAACCGCTTTCAGAAAATTGGATAAGTGAAGTTGAAACACAAACTGATTTAAAATATTATGATACAAAAACAGATACCAAACGATCTATTACTGAATTAAATATATAATAAAATATTCTATCATTGCAATACGATTTAAAAAAATTATTTAATACAATAATAAGAATAAAATACACAACAATTTTTTAAGTTAATTAGTGGAATTAAATTATTCATCAAAGTCTAAAAAAGAAAATCTTGTAGAAATATTTGAAAATATAGAATTATTATTAAAATTATCTCCACCTCAAATAAAATATGAATTAGTCGATAAAGAAAAAGGAGTTTTTAAACAGTCAATACCAATTAAAAAAATTAAAAAAACATTTGAATTTGAAGTTAAACATAAAAAAATTTCTGAAAATAAGTTTTCACTTGAAATGATTAATGGTCCACTAAAAAAATCAATAATTAATATTATTTTTAAAGAAAAAAATGGAGAAACTGAAATTAATCTACAATTAGATCTAAAGCTTGGTTTAAAGTACAAGTTTTTTTCATCTATAATTAGTGAAAAATTAAAATCAACAAATTTGGCTCTAATAAAGAGATTAGAAAATTTATCTAATTTGATTTTTAATGAAAAATTTCCAATAAATTTTGAAAATAATCATTCAACATTAATTTTAAAAACTAATTCTGAGAAAAAAATATTTTTTGATGGATGGTGGTTAGGTGATGTTGGTTCAGCATTTATCGGAAAAGTTTACGATAAATTAGATTTTCAAGATAAAATAGTTATTGATGTTGGAGCAAACATTGCAGATTCATCAATATATTTTGCCACAAATGGTGCAAAAAAAGTAATTGGATTAGAACCATTTCCAAAAAATTTTAATTTTGGTTACAAAAACATTCAAAATAATTCATTAGAGAAAAAAATAGATTTGATCTTATCAGGTTGTTCTTCAAAATCAGATGAAATTCAGATTGATCCAAATCTATCAGGATTAAGTTATAAAATGGAAGAATCGAAGTCGGGAGAAATCATTAAACAAACAACATTAACAGAATTATGTGATAATTATGATATTGATAATGGAGTATTAAAAATGAATTGTGAAGGATGTGAATATGATGTTATTTTAAAAACACCCGAGATCACATTAAAGAAATTTTCACAAATTTTAATTCAATATCATGATGGAGCAGAAAATATGATTGAACAGCTATCTAAAATTGGATTTGAATTAGTGGAGAAAAAATATTCTAATAAAAAAGGTCAGATTTTTGCAACACTTATTTCATAATTAATTTTTCAGATGAGGACATATTTTTTGAAATAAATTGTCTATACCAAATTTCTAAAGCTAAAAGTCCATAGAATTTATTTACATATCTTACATCTAAATTTTTATCAATATTATCTAAAATCCAATTTTTATTAATTAATTTATCTTTAATCAATTCACCATCTATTAAAAAATTTTTACATAATTTTTTAGCATAATTTTCCCAATGATTTTTTGTATTGATAGAAAATCCTTGTTTTTTAGGAATGACAAATCGTTCTACGTTAAATTTACTTAACATTTTTCTTAAAATCAATTTCCCAATTTTTGTTTTAGGATTATATTTCAAATTATTTGGTATATGAGAACTGAAATTTATCAATTCCCTATCTGTAAAAGGAGAAACTGATTTCAAATTAAAAAAAGAATTAATTTTTGGATTTAATTGTAACCAATTGTATAATAATTTACCATTAAAATCAGCTAAAAATATTTGATCCAGTACATCTAGTGAATTATTAAAATATTGATCAATATCAGAATAAATTTTTTCCCAATCAAAAGAAAGATTTTCACCAAATAATTGTTTTTGTTCTGGTATCCAGTCTCTATTATGACAATTTAGATAAGAAATTGTTTTTTCTCTTGTAGTGGGATTTGAATTAATAGATTCCAAAAAAGAACTATATCTAAAGGTATAACCACCAAATAATTCATCGCCACCGTCTCCTGAAATTATGGTATCAGAGTAAGAGCTTGCGTATTTTGCTAGATAATACCAATGAATGTCCCAGAAGGGTAATTTAGTAATTGAAATTGCTTTTGGGAGTTCTTCAAAATAATTTTCAACATCAATAATATGATGAGTTGAATTCAAATCGTTTGCAATATTTTTTGCCATTTCTGTTTCATCAAGACTATTACTAAAACGAATAGAGAAAGAATCCACTGTTAAATCAGGATAAAATTTTTTTAATAGAGCCAATAAAAGAGTAGAATCCACTCCGCTACTCAAAGATATTCCAATGTGTGATTTGGGATCCAAATTTTTATTATAATAATTTGAGATTATTTTTTCTACATTTTTTTCAGGATCAGAAATTGGTTTTTGGATAAAATCATTTGAATCTAATTTCGGCATAGGTAATGGTGCTGTTACGTCATATCGCAACGTTAGAATAGAAATAACGGATAATGGATCAATAATAAGACTCAATTTGGTCTTCCAATTCCTCTAAATGTAATTTTAAATTTATTTAATTCAGAGATATCAAATACGCCCCTTGTATCAATAACAACTGGGTTTTTCATTAATTTACTAAAAATATCAATGTTTATTGAAAAAAATTCTTTGTGAGCTGTTAATAACATAACAGCATCAGTATTTTCAATAGCATTTTGATAATTTTTTTCAGTTTTAATAGAAAAAGATTCTTTGGATATAAAATAAGGATCAAATATTTTTACATTACATCCAAATGATTGAAGTTTGGATATGATTTGTTCTGCAGGTGTAAGTTGAATATCTTTTACATTTGGTTTGTATGAAATTCCAAGAATTCCAATTGTACTATTTTCTAATTTCTTACCAATACTATTGAGAGCATCTTGTAAAAGATCTATGGCATGAAATGGCATTTGTTCATTAATTTCTCTTGAAATGGAAATTAATTTAGGAAGATCTAATGAATTTGAACGTGCAGAATTAATAATTTGGTATGAATTTACGGGTAAACATGGACCGCCTACTCCTGAACCAGGATAATGAACTTGAAAATTGTATTTTCGTTTTGCTGCATCTAAAACAGTGAAAATATCAATGCCTAATTTTTCAAAAATTATTGCTAATTCGTTTACAAATGCAATATTAATATCTCTGAAAACATTTGTTGTTAATTTTACTGCATTTGCAGTTTTACAATTAGGCATTGGAATTAAATCAACTGCAAAAACACGTGAATAAATTGATGAAATTAATTTAGAAGCTTTTTGATTAATTCCTCCAACCAATCTAGGTAATGTTTCAAAATCTTTTAAAATTTCTCCAGGATTTGCAGTTTCGGGGCATACACCAATTCCAAAATTTTTTTCTGCTTCAAATTTTTTATCTTTGCCTTCAATAATAGGTATTAAGATATTTTCTACAAAACCAGGTTCAACAGTACTTTCAATAATTATAAGAGAATCAGGAAGTAAAAAATCATGTAATTGTTGTGCTACAGATTTTAATGAAGAATAATCTGGAATATTATCATTAGTCATAGGAGTTGGTAAAGATAGAATTATTACATTAACTTGAGATAATGCATTTTGAATATCAGTAGTAGATGTAAAATTTTTCTTATTGATAACATCATCAAAAATTTCTTTCATACCAGGTTCATCATCTAAAGGGAAAATTTTGTTATTGATTTTTTCAATAAGATTTTCATTTATATCAACACCGATAGTTGAAAACCCAGATTTTGCAAACGATATAGCTGTTGGTAGACCAATACGTCCAATCCCAATTACAGCAACTTTAACTGTATCAAAATTTAATTTAGAATTTATTTCATCTAATTCTAAATGTATAATTTTTGAAAGTTTCAAATTCATAAACTACTCTAAATTAGAAGCCTAAATAGTCATCTTTATAATTTTAGGAGGTATATTTTTTAATCAATACTTAAACTGCCATTAAGAGTACAAAAAACATGAAATACATAGTTACAGGAGGAGCTGGATTTATTGGAAGCAGGATTGCTAAATTACTCGTAAAATACGGTGATTCGGTAACAGTAATCGATAATTTACACACAGGGAAAATAGAAAATTTAGCAGAGATACATAGTAAAATTGATTTCATTAAAGCAGATATTCGTAATTTTGAGGATATGGAAAAAAATATCATTGATTGTGATGGAATATTTCATGAAGCAGCATTAACATTAGTCCAAGAATCATTTACAAAACAAAAAGAATACAATGAAGTAAATGTAATTGGAACAGAAAATATATTTAAAATAGCTCAAAAAAAAAATATCAAAGTAGTATTTGCTAGTAGTTCTAGTGTATATGGCAACGTTAATGAAATTCCTATTTCAGAATCAAGTATTAAAAAACCCATAAATCCTTATGGCATAACAAAGCTTGATGATGAAAAACTTGCTGAAAAATTTGTAAAAAAAAATCTTCAAGTGATTGGATTACGATATTTTAATGTGTATGGTATTGGACAAACAGGATCATATGCAGGTGTTATTACAAAATTTATCAATAGATTAAAAGAAAATAAAAATTTAATAATAAATGGGGATGGGAACCAAATTAGAGATTTTATTTTTGTAGATGATGTGGCAAGAGCAAATATTAAAGCAATGAAAAGTAATGTTAAAGAAGGATTTTTTAACATTGGAACAAATATTGGTACAAGTATTAATGATTTAGCAAATATGTTAATAGAGATTTCACAACAAAAAATTAATTCAATTCATTCAGAGCAATTAGAAGGGGATATAAAATTTAGTCAAGCAGATACAAAATTAACTAAAAAAATACTTGAATGGGAATTTCAAACTCATTTAAAGCAAGGATTAGAAAAGATATATCCCAATTTTTAATTATTTAATAAATCCTCATAAAATTTCAGATATTTTGGAAGAATTTTTTCCCAACTCATCTCATTGGTAACAAATTGATGTGCGTTTTCAATAATTTCATTAAAATTTTCTTTATTTTTTAAAATTTTATTTATTTCGACTGATAACTGTGTAAAATCTTCAGAAGGGACTAAAATGCCTGTTTTATTGTGTGACACTAATTCTGGAATTCCACCCACATTTGTTGCTACAACAGGAATTTTTAAAAAAAATGCCTCTTTGATGTTTGTGGGAAGACTTTCCATCCTTGATGGTACAGCCAAAACATCAGATGATTTTAATAATTTCATTGCATCAACCCAAGATAAATTAGTACAGTACACTACTTTTCCATTAATTTTGCTTTCAGAATTCTTTAAAACATCAATGCCTTTTTCTTGACTATCTCTTCCAAGATAAATAATTTGATTTGAGATTTTTTCAACATTTGGAATCGATTCTAATTTTACTGTATCAATTGCAGATGGAAGATATTCAAAATCAAAGTTTAATTTTTTTTTATATTCATTTCTTGAAATTTTTGAATCTGTTGTTAAAGCATCAGCCCATTTTAGTACACGAGATTCTGTACTGGATGCAATGGAACTAACTGTTCCAGAATGTAATTTTTTGACTTGATCACTAAACACACCATGTATTGACAAAACCTTTTTTCTACCTTTTGCATATCGCATTGCAAAAGCTGATGGTACATTAAAAGCATGGACAATATCATATTTTTTGGTATTTGTTAATCCTTGAATTGTTCCAAAAATTGCAAAACTTGGATTTTTAAGATTTTTTATTGGAATATGAGATGTTTTCATTTTTGTAACTTCATGTCCTGCTTGTACTAATTGATCAGATAACATTGCAGCATGTCCCCCAATACCTCCACTGAATCTTGGAGATATGAAAAGAAATTTCATATTTAATAAATAAATTTTAGGTTTAAAAGCTATTGTATGGAATTGATACTAAAAAATAATTTACTAAAACTAAAAATCAATTATTATTTTCTGAAACAGAGTTACTAAAATTTTTGTTAACTTCATAAACTAATACTGAATGAATCATTCCCGTATAATCATTAGTAAAACTTGGTGAAGTATGGACTAATTTGAATGGTCCATCACTATCAAAATCATATTTAATTTCTTTAACAGTAATTTCTATAGATGTAGGGTTATAGTAAAGTGATGAACTTTGAGTTTCTTGATTATAATACACATATGGACTAAATGGAATTAGATTGCCCAAAAGTGTTTCATTCCAAAATTTACTAGTTCCACTTATACCATCAAAATGTAAATAATCTTCAAGAGGTAATCCCGCTATTTTCATAAACCATTGTTTTTTTAGTTCATCACCGCCACCATTTAAAATATAGATACTATTTCCTTCCGTAGATTTTCCATCTAATTTTTCTGCTACAACATATACAACCAAATAATCTACATTCATTTGTCTTAACATATTCCAACTTGTCTCAGGTGAATCAAGAAAAATACGTGCTGCATTCTTAATTTTTTCGGTACTTAGTGTAGCATTATCAATTAGCGTAGCTCTTTCAGCAATTGTACTAATCCAATACCCATAATCCCACCACGATAAAACAACAGAGTTTTCAGGAGTATTATTTTTTATCCATGTAAGAGTTTCTTTCCAGTCATCTTGACTAAGATATGCAGTACCACCAGTCATTAAAGTCGGAGGGTAATCTGCTCCAGTAACCCAATTACTTTCAGGAATTGTTAAAGGAATTGTAAATATTATAATTATGATTACAGCATACGGGACTTTAAATAAATAATTTTTCTTATTAGATAATTTCATTTCAAAAATTTCTTTACTCAACAAAAAGATTCCAATTGAAGCTAAAATAACTAAAGAGATTGATGCAAATACTTCTAATCGTAAGAATACAGTACTAACATACAATCCAACTAAGCCTAGTATTAATACAAAAGATTTCATATCATTTGTTAATAGATTGTATGTTTTTGGATAATTTCGTGTTAAAATTAACCAAACCCCAATACCTGCAAAAATCATGAAGGAAGAATGTAAGTAAAATGACATTTCCAAATTAGTAGTAAGATGTTCTGCAACTGAATCAACTAAAGGATCAACAGTAGTCATAAATGGATTAATTGCGTTAAGATATCTAAATGGAGATAGAGGGAGAAAATCTAATTCAATATTAATTATCATTATAAAAGTTCCAATTAAAATAATTGCAATTAAAAATATCGCATTATTTCTAATTTTATTCTGATTCTTACTAATTTTTTGAATAAATATTGAGGAGACTAAAAATAAAGTTGGAATAATCAATGATACACCTCCAATGCTAGCTATGAAAGTTAAACCAGGTCTTTCAAATAAATTCAAAGTCAAAAAGAAGGATATTACAAATAAAGGAACACTCCATAACAAAAAATTATGATCTTTTCTAATAAATGGGAGTGAAAAAATAAACAATCCAATTGGTATTATGAAAAACTGATCACCTCCCCATGATGCCAATCCAAATGCCAGAATTATTCCACCAAAAATAATTTTTAAAATTACAACTTTTTTATTTTTAGATTTTATTCCACTCAAAAATAAGTACAAACCAATTAATCCATAGAAAAGACCTAATGGTTCTGATTTGAACCAACCAATTGAACCTCGTAAGACTATAGGAAATGAAATGGCAAATAGTAATGATGCAATTAAACCAGCATTTGTTCCTGCAAATAATCTTACTAACCCAAACATGACAATTGTAGTTAGTGCACCAATTACTGCTGGGAAGAAAATAGTAAAATCATAAAGAGACATACTATTTTGAAATATTGGAAAAATAGTCGCCGCAGTAAGATGAAGCATTACTTGAGAAGTAGCAGAAACATTTCTTCCATCTGGATACCAAGTTTTGTCGTCATTCCATTCAAAATACTCTAAAAATCCATTCTCAACAATATATTCAGTAGCACGATAATTGAAGTATGGATCAAATTCCATTAATTCAAAACCAAAATCAGCAGGTTGGGCTCTAATTAAATAGGAAATAGAAAATGATAATATCAAAATTCCAATAATTAAAAGATGTTTTAATTTAAAATCAAAAGTACTAATATGAAATAAGTTAGTTTGAGAATTCAATTATCAAATAATGAATTTGACTGTTATTTACTCTTTTTAAAAAGAATCTATCACATTGTTGCTTGAGATGCATCATGGAACATCTGACTCTTTGCACAGCCAGCAGCAAGTTCATCACCTGCACCACGTC
>MDSW01088957.1_pt1 | contig 44262 bp, 42 predicted proteins | sample 811171 | NCBI WGS metagenome assembly MDSW01 (sample SAMN05326641, study PRJNA326480) | marine metagenome | isolation source: seawater | place: Atlantic Ocean: North West | collected 2012
CTTTTTGCTACTTTTTTCCTTTTTAGATAACTTTGGAGCAAGTGGTGGAAGAAATGGTTTCCCTTATATTCAAGGTGTTGGAAAACAAGACATTGCAGTGGGTGTTTTGTTCTGTTTCTTAAGTCTTATAATGCTAAATGCAATTAAACAAAAGGAATCAAGCAAAATAGACTTTGTAGTCCTTTCACTATTTACGTTCTTTGTATTCGAGTTAAAGGTAAGTGGCGTTATAATTTTCTTTTTATATTTTGTTTTTTGTTTTTTCTTAATACGTAATAAAATATTTAAATTTAAAAATATTTTCTACTTACAAATACCCACTATTTTCTTTGGTGTAGTTTGGAGTGTAAAAAGCTACCTAACAACTGGTTGCCTTATATTCCCTCTTAGCCTAACTTGCATAAACAATTTTGGTTGGTATTTACCTAATTCAACAAAAGCGTACGAAGAAATATCTACAATCTCCAGCCTTGCTTATATGGAGTATTTTGTTGATAAAAATTTAACATTTAATGCTTGGTTTAATGATTTTTTTCTTTCTGAAGTTTATGCTGATTTAAGTTTATTTTATAGATCTGTTTATTTGAATTTTTTGATTTCAATATTTGTAATATATATATTTAAATTAATTTTCTTTAATACAGAGCCTTCAAATAAAAATTTTAATCTAATTGTCTTGCTTTACCTAATATCGTCTTTTTTATACCTTTTATTTTTTGGCCCTATTCCAAGATATGCAATGGGAACACTTTTAACTATTGTTGGAATTTTTGGTTTTTATTCTAAGAATGAGAAATTTAATTTAAATCGATATCTTATTTATTTTTTAATAACTATTTGCGTTGGATTAATCCCACGAGCCAATTCCTATATCGAGTTTTTAACAAATCCACAAATAGCTATATTTGATCCTCGTATTGAACAACCTTATATAGAAATTCAAACTCATGAGAATTGGGTAAAGCCAGATAGGGGCGACAGATGTTGGATAAACTTAAAATGCACAATGCATAGAGAGGATATTTATATATCTGAAGAGTCATTTTTTAAAGTTGCTTATAGAATTAAATAATGATAAGTAAAAAAAATATTATAAATATACCGCCTTTTGTAGAAAATGACTTATTAATAAAAAACCTAGGACTCTTCGGTAAAATATTCCTAGTAATTAAAGGTAAATTTCTTTCTTTTATCATCAATAGATTGGAAGGTGGATCATTATGTAGTTTTATAAATTTATTTTATGGAAAAAAAGGTAAAGTGTATTTTGAAAAACCAAATTATTATAAATTAATTGATAATACTAAATTCTATTATCCAAATAAACGATTCTTAAGAATTGTAAATGATGAAAACTTACTTAATAAAATCATAATAGAGTCCTATTGCCTTGATTCAATTGATTTCAGTTCTGGGGATGTTATTTTAGATTGCGGAGCCAATGTTGGTGAGCTGAATCTAACTCTAAAAAAGTATAATCAAAAACTAGAGTATCATGCATTTGAACCAGACAAAGAAGCTTTCGAATGTTTAAAGTTGAATTATCCTCATTCAAAATCTAATTTTCACAATATTGGTTTATCAGATAGAAATTCCGAGAGAACATTGTACTTAGATAGTAGTGGAGGTAACTCTTCTTTTGTTAATTTTGGAAGCAACGACGAAATAACTGTCGAAAGTAAAACTTTAGATTCATTAAATTTTGAAAAAACAATAAAGCTATTAAAACTAGAAGCTGAAGGTTTTGAACCTGAAGTACTTCAAGGATCAATTAATACTTTACCTTTAATAAATTATATATCTGTTGATTTTGGTTCAGAAAGAGGAATTGAACAATCTAATACAGTTACCGAGGTCAATAAATTTTTATACAAAAACAATTTTAGTTTAGTTGATTTTAGTAATTTCAGAACAGTGGGTTTATATAGAAATAATAATTTCATTGGATAGAGAGTCTATTCTGATCTACCCTTAAATATCTCTATCAAAAATCCAGTTATTGATAATTGAGCACCAAAAATAATAAATAAAATTAATATTTGATCAGTAATTATTTGTTCTTTGACTCCGCTTGCCCAGAGATATACATCATAAATTAAGATGAGCAAACCAATAAGTAATGAAATTATTCCTGGAGCAATTAATGTTCTTACTGTTTTTTTGTATACATACAAAGCAATTAAATTGGAGGTTACAATAATTGGATATTTAATTCCTATAAATGATTCTCCACTAGATCTAACATTTAAATTTATATCAACCTCATCTGTTTTTAAATTTCGTAATTTAGCATCTAGCAAAATTTGTTGAGCAGCATTATAATTTCCAATTATTTTTGAATTTTCTACATATTTTCTACTTAGGTAAATAAATCCATTTGTTGGATCTGATGTCTTTATTGAAAAAAATCTCATCAATAACTTAAAAAAACTACTCCCAAACCTTCTTAGAAGGGGCATTTTATAATTTGATTTTTTATGAAATCTATTTCCATAAATCACATCATATTTCTTATAACGGTTGTTCTCTAAAAATATTTGTATATCTTTTATGTCCATCTGGCCGTCTCCATCAATTTTAAACATACCAATGGCTTCTGAGCTTTTTGTATAAAGCATTAGCTCTTTTATTGCATTACCTAATCCTTTATTTTCATGATTAAAAAGTAATTTTGCATTTCTAAAACTTTCTATGATTCTTCTGGAATTGTCAGTAGAGCCATCATCAAAAAAAATAATTTCAAAATTTATATCAAGCTTTTTAGACACAGAGGATACATATTCAGACAATTCTTTGTATAAATTCTCTAAATTCCTCTCTTCATTAAAGACAGGTATGCAAATATTTATTGTTTCTGTAGACATATATCTAATATAATTATAAAGTCACATAAAAGAAAAAATTATTTTGATAAAACAACTTTTAAAATTTCAGGCAAATTCACTCTTAAGTGTTAGCTCAAGATCAGCTGTAATTTATATTTTTACTGACTTAATGAATATTGATTACACTATTGTTTTTTGGATTTCATTTATCTTGGTTACAACAAATAGCTACTTTATACAAAAGAGATTTGTATTTAATAGCACTAAAGAAAATAGCTTTGGGAGATATGCTGTCGTAACAATCTCATTGGGAATTCTTGAATATTTAATATCAAATTACTTTAGAACTTTAATGGATTTAAATGTATTTGCGTTTTTATGGGCAGGATTATTTATATTTATTTTAAGATTTACATTAAACAAGAAATTTGTTTTTTAAAATGATAAATAGATGCTGAGAAAAAAAAGCAACTTGTTATTTATCTTTTTTTTGTATTTAATTATTGTTCTTTTATTTACAAAAATTGACTATAGATTCGTAGAAGAAATTCCTTGTTGTCAAGATGATCATGATTACTATTCTCATTCGGAAACTATAGCAATAGACTTTGATTTAGATTACTCAAATCAATTTAAGGGGAATGAAAAAGAGCGCTATTTTAATAAGAATGTAATTGCACCAAGAGGATTTATCGGGTCTGGTTTGCTGGCAAGCCCTTTCCTGTTTGTTGGAAACTTCTTAGAACAATCAATAAACACCGGTTCAAAGATTTTTAATTATAAAATTCTTTTTTATTCTTTATCTTCAATTTTTTATTTTTTTCTTAGTATTTATTTGATTCATATTTCACTTAAACAACTTAAAATAAAAATTAATTTAAATTATCTATTTCTATTGTTTATGGGGTCAGGGATGCCATATTTCGTTTTTGAAAGATACAGTATGACTCATGTTTATGAAGTGTTTACTATCTCATTAGTTATCTATACAGTTGTAAAATTTTATACGAATGATTCAGAAATAAATTATTTTTCTCTTCTAATACCTTTAGCGTCAATTCTTTCAATTTGTGTGAGGTGGGTAAACTATCACGTTATCTTTATCCCTTTTATCATTAAGATGCTTTTTAGAAAAAAAATTAACAACGAATATAAGTTAAGTAATAATTATCTATTCTATCTTTCATACATTGCCTCATTAAGTATTTTCTTATTTTTGAATAAAGCTATTTATGGAGTCTATACAATGAATCCTGCATTAGTTTATGGCAATTCAAGTAAGTTAAGTTCTTTTCTCAATCAAGAATTTTTTATAATTATTAAAACAATATTTATATCTATGTTTAAAATTTTATTTTCAACAGAATTTGGAATTTTCTGGTTTTCTCCAATTTTATTTATTGGTTTATCTTTTCTTATATACTTTATCTTTACATCAAAAAAATACAATATTTTACAGTATCTGTTGATTTTATTTATATATGGAATTCCATTTAGTACAGTTATATTGTGGCAATCAACTGCTTCATCATATGGGTTTAGATACCTCTATTCTCTTATACCTATAGCTCTACTTATATATGGAAAATGGGGTTTAGATTATGAAAATAGGCTAGTCACCAATTACTTATTATATTTTTCAATTTTTTCATCGTTTTCAATAATTTTTTTCGAGACGAGCATCCAAACTTCCCTTTCACAAAATATTAATACGTTTGGTATAGATGATAGATTTTCTCAGCCTGAGTATTTAATTGGTTACCTAAAATCATTTACAAATATTGAGGCATATCTAAAAATTTTTTCTACTAGTTTTCTTGGTGTTATATTTTTTAAATTATTATTTATGTTCTTTCGAGTAAGTACAGTGAATAATTTATTAAGTAATTTAAATTTGCCAGTTGAAAACGATGATTATATTACGTTTGTAAGAAATATTGAAATTATTTCTGCACCTCAAATTTTTATTTTCTTTTTAATTCTATTTTTAATTGTTCTAAGTTTTGTCTTATTAATAAAAAAAAGTTCTTATAGCGAATTATAAAAATATATTAATTAAGTAAATACACGCACAACATAAAGGGTTAATATTTATAAGATTTAATACAAATGAAGCTCTTTAAATTAGGATTAAATTAAATATGTTAAGAAAAATATTCAAATTATTCATTTCAAGAAAACAACTTAATACAATAAAAAATACAATGAATACCTTTATAAGTTATTTGTTTTTGGTTTTATCAAAGTTTACTAAATACAAACTCTATAGAAACAACGGATACAACTACCACTTATCAGATAACGGAATGGGGTCTTTTAAGCCTTTTGTAAACTTACTCTTAGAAAATATCGATTTGAAAAAAGATATTATTGAAATAGGAATTGGTTTTAACTCTACTCCACTATTTATAAATAAAGTAAAAGAACTACAAAACATTAAGTCATATCATTTTGAAAATGATCAAGAATGGTTTAATAAAATTAAGACAAAATACTCGTCAGATAAATCTAATTTTATTTTCTTTAATAAAGGCAACCTAAAAGAAGAATTTGAAAAATATAATGTGAATGAAAACTCTTATGGTCTTGCATTTATAGACTCTAACCCGTGGGAAACAAGAACCTTTGCTCTAAATTATTTAAAAGAAATAACTGATATTGTTATTGTTCATGACAGCGATTATTTTCCTGAAAACAAGATATGGGGAAATAATATTAAAAGTATTGAATTCTTACCTTCAAGCAAATACTGGTATGGAAGAATTGACAAAAATAATGCTGGGGAAAAAAATTATGATGATATTTTTAAGTTTTGGATAGAAATATATCCAAAATATCCAGGTCATTTTACAGGCCCCCCAACATTATTTGGTTCAGAAAAAATTGATGTCGCTAAGATTTTTTCTAATAAATTATCGGATGAAATATATTTCTTTAATAAAATTGAAAAAAATGATAATGTCTGATTTAGATCCAAAATTTTTTACAATAATATCTACTGCTTTATTTGCATCTGTAATTTTATTTATTAATGATAAAAAAATAGCAAATATTTTATCAAAAGTTAATAACTCATTAATTAAAAAAGAAAAACTTTCAATAGATGAAAAGAAATATTTTAGATACTTATTTTTATTTTTAGCAATATTAATTGTTATTTTTCAAGGTCAATATTTAGATTTTGAAACAATCGATTCAGACATTCATACTTATTTAATTGTAGGCAATGATGTACTTAAGGGATCTCTACCTTATGAAAATGAATGGGATGATAAAGGACCGGTTTTTTATATTTTTTATGCATTGCTAATTTTTATAAGTAATAAAAATTTAATAGTATTCAAGTTGTTATGTGATGTTTTATTACTGTTAATCACTTTTAATCTTGCGAAATTAATATATCAAACTAATAAATATAAAAAAGAAATCCACTCATTACTTGGCTCAACTTTTTTTGTTTTACTTTTGTCAACACCTTGGGGTTCGGTTGAATATTCAGAAATATTCTGTTTGTTTTTTATGTGTCCAAGTTTTTATTTAATATTAAAGGATAATCCAAATAAAAAAGATCTGTTTTTTTCAGGAGTTCTTTATGGTCTTTCAACTTTAGTAAACCAAGGATCAGGTGTATTTATTTTATTATTTATATATTTGCTTTATAAGTCTGATAAGTTTAAATATTTAAGTCGTTTTATTACTGGTTTTTCTTTACCTCACATTCTTATTTTTATTCTTTACACATCAAGAAACCTTCTTGATATTTATTTTTCAACCCTAGTAACTATACCGCTAAAATATAGTGGGCAAAATTTTAATCTGTTTCATGAATTTAATGTTTTCCTAAGAGAGACTTTTTTTTACAGCCCGTTTATATATTTAGGGATAATTTTTTTGTTTGTCTTTTCAATTTATCGAATTACAAATATTAAAATTTTTGACCTTGATTTGTTTCCATATTTTGGAACTTTATTATCTCTAATTTTTTTCTACTTAGGGTCAACAGGTTATAAACACCATTTAATTTTTCTTTTATTCTTTTTGTGTTTATTACCTATTTATGTATCTAGTAACAAAAAAAGTTACTACTGGGTTTTTGCACTTTTGTTGTTTTGCTCTATCTCTTCTTTAGCCCCTGAATCTTCTAAAAAATCTTTCAAGAATTTAACTAACATTAATATAGTTTATTCAAACTATCCTTTAAGAAATCTTTCATTTGAAATTAAGGACCAGTTTAATGAAGATTATACTATGTTTAGTTTAGATCATTCACTTATACTATTTTATTTAGATAAAGAAAATGAAAGTTTTATTATCCACCCTACAAACTATATAGAGCCCTCAATTTTTAATGAATTAGTTCATATAGGTAGGGTTGTTCCTGATGAACTCCCTTATCAAATATCAAAAAAACCAAATGTTGTGTTATGTTCAAAAGAAATTAGATCCGTTCTTGTCGATGTGAATTGTGAAGTAACTGACTTTTTTAAAGGATATAAAAAAATTGATACAAATATATATTTTAAAAACTCAAAAAGATCATATTATAAAGACCCCTATAGATCAATTGATTTATATATTCGAAGCAATTGATATATCTTACTTAATCAATATTCCAAATCTATTAAGTTGAGCCACCTATAACATAAGTTGAGTTTTCTATTTGTTTATCATAGTAAACTGCTTGTTTATCTTCTTCTTGTCTCTGAGCAAAACAAGCATAGCGTGTTTTTCTAACATTATAATTTTCATAATCATAACAATTAGAATCTAAAATTTTTGAAAAGCCAACCATTCTAAGCCAGCTTTTAATAGCTGCTTTTGAAGGTAGGTGTGTAATGGTTGTTGTCCCTCTATATGTATCTGGATACCAAACTTCCACTAAATTAGATTTTCTATTTAATCTATTTCTAATTGTTGCACTTTCTAAAACAAGCACTCCGCCAATATTTAATTTATCATAGAGTTTTTTTATAAATCTCAGTTGTTCAGGGTTGTGATATAAAACACCGGTAAAATATATGAGGTCAAATTTCCCGATATCGTCATATTCTTTTTTATCAAGATATAAAAAATTTTTTATATATAATTTATCTTTCTCTCCTAGAGTATGTTTCCATTCTTCGTTTTGCACACTTTTATCAGGCAAATCAAATAAGATAATCTGTTCGGGGCTTAGTTTTTGCAGTCTTTCTGTATCTTCGCCATCTTTTGGCCCTATTTCTAAGAATCTCTTATTTTTAAATCGATCAGTGCCAAAATTTTCTATAAGATCCTTAAATAAATATTCTCGATAAGCATAAGTTCCTTCAAACTTTTCTTTGTTGCTAATTTTGTTAAGAATTTTTTTTATATAATAAATAAATAAATCAAACATAAATTATATGGTAAATCATTAATTTTAATAGGAAAGCCTTATTGATTTTTATTTTATTTTATCTCCTACATATAAAAGGCCTGAAGACATAAACAAATAAACCAATAAAAATAATCTAGAGTAGCCATAAATTCTAAAAACTATATACGTAGTAGACACAGAACATAAATTTATCAAAAAATAGAAATTAAATTTCCAGATATAAAGTAAGTAAATTTCTGTAAATGGCTTAAAAATATACAAAAGAAACCCTGTAAGCAAAGACACAGATATAGCAATAAGTAAATAAGTAACTGTTATATTTGCCTCTTTAAAAAAGGGGATGAATGAAAGGTCATCTAAAAACTGATCAACATCTATATCAGTGCTATTAATAATTACAAACATATTCAATAAGACCAATAATATAAACCTAGATAAACTTTTAATCATAATTAGAATTTTAGGTAGGTGAATTTAAATTGATACAAAAAACTAAAAATTTTTTAAACAGAAAAATAAATAATTTTGAAAGAAAGTTAAGAAGATACACAATCGTTGTTAATCCTAAAATATATCGTGCCTCAAGCGCTCCATTTATTTCTGGTGATACTTTTAGGAAAGAGAGTAACTTTGTCTTTGACGAAACTATGTCATTTAATCCAACGGATGTTGAAAAAAATGATAAAGTGTTTTTAAAAACTGATTTAAAAGACATTTACTTCAAAACTATTCACCCCAACATAAAGAATCAATATATTTTAATTACTCATAATTCTGACGAAAATATTACAGAACATGATATTCACAATGCAGACAAAAAAATAATACACTGGTTTGCTCAAAATCTATCAATCCCAACAAATGAAAAATTTTCTTTTTTGCCAATTGGGTTTGAAAATAGGCGATATATAAATAATGGAAAAATTAAAAATTTAAAAAAAGCTAATTTAATTAATGTTGAGAAAAAAGATAAAATTTTATCATCATTTAATGTTGATACCAATTTTTTAGTAAGGAATGATTTAATATCAATGATCGATGATTTTCAATATATAGAAAATAAAAAATTTCAAACCCCTGAGGAATATATTAATAAATTAAGTGAATATAAGTTTGTTTTGTGCCCTGAAGGTAATGGTATTGACACTCATAGGATTTGGGAGGGATTGCTGACAAAGACTGTTCCTATTCTTATTAACAGTAGTTTCTCTCAAAACCTAAAAAAACTTAATATCCCAATTTTAATTTTAAAAAATTGGTCAGAATTAAAGCATTTAAATGATAAAAATATTTATACAACTTACAAAGAGTTTGAGAATTTTGAATTTGAAAAGTTTGTAACTATATCTTATTGGAATAAAAATATCAACAATAAAGTAGTCACTTAATTATTAATAAATTTTATAACTCGAGGGTAAGAATTTATGAAATCTTTTTGACTTAATATGTAAATTGCTTAATTCATATTTTTTTCCATCCCATAAAACAATTGGGTTGTTGTTCTTAAATTTTAATTTAATTCTTTTTGAATATAGTTCAATACCTACTGTTTCATTGAAATTGATAGACCTTCTAGAGTAAATTTTTCTTGGATATGATTTTGAGCCATCTATATATTGACCGTAACTAATTGGATCAAAAACTATCCCCGATTCATATGGCAGGTTTGGTAATAAATTGAATAAGTCCTTCTGTTCTTGATAAAGCATGCCTAGAAGATCTTCTTCATTGGGAAGTGTCTTACTATTGTCTGGCCAATCATTTTTATGTCCTTCAATTATTTTTTTTTGAAGAGATTCACACAATTGATTTAAAGCCTGGAATTTTGGAACAAATGAAAATCCAAATATTAACCTCCTTTGGCTTGATGGTGTAATATTAAATTTATTTATATCAAAACTTTCCTGAATTTCTTGATAAGGCTTATATATCAAAACATCGTTATCAAAATGTATAAATTGATCTAACCCTAATTCTTTTTGTAAATCTCTTAAGTAAAATATTCTTAAAAGTGAGCCATTCATAGCACCATGGTTTTCATTAGATGTTTTATCGTATGTTGTTAAATTATCTATATTTTGAGTTTGTGCAGAGATTAAATCATTTAAATAAACTATCTCAACATTCTTTAATTTTGTTTTTTTATCAGTACCAAGAATAATGTGTGCATCTTTATCTACAGACAAAATAGTATTGATTGTATATTTTATGTATTCTGGAATTATTCCAGTGGAAATCAAAACATAGTTCACAATTTAATTTTAACCACAACAATTTGTATTAAATTAATTAAATTCAAATATAAATGAAATATGTTTTAAAAACTATATATGATATTGAAATAGATATGAAAAATTTAATATTTGCTGGTTTAGCTAAGAACTGTCACTCAACATTAGAAAAAAATGTTAATTTTTTAGAAAATTTTAAAAGAGAATTTCCTGATATTAATCTAATAGTTTATATTTTTGAAAGTGACTCAACTGATGGTACAAAAGAGTATCTAAATAATTTGAATTCAAACATAATAAAATCTTTTCATGAAAATAATCTTGATGAAAAATTTATATTCAGGACTGAGAAAATATCATACTGTAGAAATTTTCTATTAGATCAAATTAGAAAAGATATTACCTTAAATGACATAATTTATATACCTTTAGATTTAGATATTGAAATATTTAAATTTAGTACTCCTCAATCTTTTTTTAATTTAATAAAAATTTTCATAACAAACAAAAATATTGATGCGCTATTTCCATTTGGTTATCCATATTATTATGATATCCACGCACTCAGAGCAGTCGGATGGAATACAAGAAGCCCTTGGGAAGTTGTAAATAAAATTAACAAATATTTAATCGTTGGCAAATTATTTACCCGTTATTTTGTTGTCTATAGAAAACAAAAAAGATACTACAAAAAAAGGCCTTTAGTTAATGTAGATAGTGCTTTCGGTGGAATAGGGTTATATAAAGTAAACAAAAATTTATTTGATAAAGTTAAATATTCAATTGATATGAATCTTGGAAATTATAGCTGTGAACATACTAAATTTAATTCTTATTTTTCAAACAAGTTTATTGATAGTTCATGGAGAATTCCTTCCCCTAATGAACATATTGAATTTAAGCTATTTAAAATAAATAAAAAGGTAGGTTATTTCTTTACTTCTATCATTAACGATATAAAAAAGTTATTTCAATAACACTCGATATAGATAGGAATTGATTAATCAATTTATAATTAGATTTTAAGGTTAGACTAAAATTAAAAAATTATATGATAAATGTAAAAATAAGTATCCCTGGGCAGCCTGAAGACCTAAGTATTCAACAATATATTGGAAACAAAGAAAATATTTATAACAATTATAAATTTTACACCAACAGCTATATAGAAAATCCTGATTATTGGTTTGTCATAGAGAGTTTAAATAAAGAATCAGAAGAATGTTTTATAGACCCAAACAATATTGTTTACTTAAATAGTGAAACTTCATATCCTAAAGATTATTTTATTAATGATTATATTTTAAGCTACATGAAGCAATTCAACCTTAAATATGGTTGTTACAATAATTTTGCTAGTAATTATTATTCTGCTCTACCTTTTGTACCATGGTTAATAAATGGTAAAAATGACCGTTCTGCCTATGAAACTAATGAAAAAGATATAAATTATTTTAAAAATTTAAATAGCATTGAAAAAAATAAATTAATAAGTGTAATTTGCTCAACTAAGTCCTATACAGATGACCACAAAGCAAGGTTAAACTTTGTTTATAAACTAAAAGAACATTTCCAAGAAAGACTGGATTGGTTTGGTGCTGGCATAGATGAAATTGATAAAAAGTGGGATGGTATAGCTAATTATAAATACCATATAGCTATTGAAAATGAGTCAAGAAATAATTTAATTTCGGAAAAATTATTTGACAGCTATCTGGGGCTAGCTTTTCCAATTTATTATGGGGCACCTAATGTAGAAGATTATTTTCCAAAAAGTTCATTAAGTAAAATAGATATTATGGATTACAAAAAATCTGTTTCAATAATTGAAGAATGCATAAAAAGTGGTGCATATGAAAAAAACTTTGAAAGCTTAATTAAGTCAAAAAATCTTGTAATTGAAGATTACAATTTAATATTAAGAATCATAAAAATAATTGAACAAATGAAAAACATGTCTGGAGAAAAGAAAAAGGTAGTTTTATACAATGTTGGACACTATTGGAAAACAGAAGTAAATTATAAAAATAAAATTAAACATTATATTAAAAGAAAATTTCGAATAAACGTCAACAATTATTAAGCATGGTTAAAAATATTGCAATTACTGTTTTAGCAAATAAATCATATCTGGATAATTTTGAAAAGATTTATCATGATCTAAGAGAAATTGGAAAGTACTCAGGGGATATAGTTTTACTTACAGACAATAGAACAAACTGTAACCAAATAAAAAAATTAAAAGATGAAAAAGTTACGATTAAGAGATTTCAAAAAATTAAATTTTCAAGAGAAACTAATAAGCATTTAAACAAGATTGAATTTGGGAGAAATAAAAGTAAACCCTTTCAGTGGCATAAATTTTACTTATTCAATGAGTTTTTTAAAAAATGGAATTTTATTTTTTATTTAGACATAAATATGAGAATTAATCATGAAATTAATGAATTATTAGATTTAGCTGAAGAGAATACTTTATTTGCTCCTTATGATGCCTTTCCTGATCTTGATTGGAAATTAAAATCTCAATTTAATACTGAAAGTCTAATCTATGAAAAATTACAAGCTAAATATGATCTAGATAATCCAAAATACTTTCAAACTGGAATACTTTTCTATGATACAGATATTATAAAAAATAATACTTTTGATGAATTATTAACTCTTAGTGAAACTTATCCAATAAGCAAAAATAACGAACAAGGAATAATGAATTTATATTTTATGTATGATTTTCCTGTATTTAAAAAACTTCCAGATAGAATAAAATCAAAAAAAACCTACAGTTATTGGAAGTTGGAAGAAATTGAATCAATTATTACAAAAAAAAATATTTATAGAAGTACAGACTAACTTTTATAAATAATTTTTATAACCCTTTGGAATAAATTTATTTAAATTTTTTGAATGGACGTGAAGATTTGCAATTTTACAAATATTATTCTCGTAAGAGACAATGGGTTCTTTGTTTTTAAACTTAACATTAATCCCTTTTGAGTCTATCTCTTGCCCAACTTTATGATCAAGTGTTGGTTGTTTCTTCAAGTACCATTTTTTTGGTTTATGATGTGTCCCACCTAAATATTGACCATAACTGGCTGGATCAAAAATAATATCATTAACTGAGTTAGGAAGGTCTGGAAGGATGTTAAATAAATTAGGATTATTGTTTCTTACTTCTCCAAGAATCTCCATTTCATTTAAAGGGTGTTCCTTATAATATTCATTTTCTTTGTAGTTCTTAGAATTTATAAAAGCAAATATATCTTTACATATGTTTTTGATTGCTTCATAATTTGGAATGTAAGAATAGCCAAATACTAACTTCTCATTATTTAGTTCTGTAATATTTAATTTATTTAATGAAAAATTATTGTTCAATTTTTTAAATGGTTTATAAATCATTACATCCGAATCAAAATGTACAACCTCCTTTTCATTAGTAGATTTTAAAAAGTCACTTAAATAGAAGATCCTAATAAGAGAAGTGCTCCATAATTTATTAACTTTTTCATCATAGCTAGTATCTTTGTATATATTTAAATCTATAGCTTCTTTAGTTAGCTTTGATGCAATATCATCCGGATTAATATAATTTACATTCTTGTAGTTAGGATCAATAGTTGAACATAAAAATATCTTCGCTTCTTTATCAACACTTAAAACAGAATTTATACTTGTCTTAAGATAATCGGGTATTTCCCCAAAATAAATATATAAATAATTCAAAATAAATATTCCAGAATAATTTCAAATGGATAAATAATTTTATTCATAATTATCTAGTATAAATATAGATAATCATTTTATGATTTTTTTATTTTCTACATTGCTATAGTGCTTTTGAGTAACATTGTCAGTTAACTTAAAGTTTCTACCGAAATCACTTATGTAATGAAATTCGTATTCTGATTCGTTTACAATACAAAATTCATTTATTTTTGATTTGTCTTCAGTTAAATATTTATAAAACATTTTTGTAATTTTATATGGTCCAGTAAGTTCTAATATGGCCTCCTTTGGATTTGGGAAGTTTTGGTTTATATATTTCAAATAATCTTTAGATATATTTTCAATTAAATATTTCAAGAAAGTACTCTTTTTTTTTGCACCAAAAACCCAATTATTAATTACTTTTCCTTCAGTAAATTTGAAAATTGATTTATCTTTAAGAAATTTATATTGTTTTGGTATTTTAGATGGACTTGAGATTAGTAAATTTTCCTGATTATCAATCATTAACTCATCAACTTTAAATAATATTGTAGATTTAAAATCTATCCAATATCCTCCGTTGTCATAAATGAAACAATATCTAAAAACATCAGACTTCATTTGTTGAAATAAAGACCTTTTATAAAGATCATAAATTGGATGACTTGACCAGTATTTTTTCATATATTTATCTCTGTCTTTGTGATTGAAAAAGAAAACATTAAAGTTGTTAAGATAGCTGAACATTTTATTAAACTCTCTCATTCGTGTTGTAGTAATTTTTTCATAATTAGAACTCAACAATAAATTTGGATTTTTATTAAAAATACCATAATTAAAATAACTAAAATCTTCTATAGCTATATTGCTTTTGTATATGCTTTTTTTAGGTATTTCTTTTTCGTTAAAAAGCCTTATAAGATGTTTAATATTCCTAATAAATATTTTTATTTTATTTTTTATAAAATTCATAACTTAAAGAAACTTACAGTTCATTTATTGATAAGAGTAGGCTCTCAACAATTTTTTCTTGTGTTTTTTTATTGATATGCTTTCCCATTGGAAGATATAATCCGTTTTTACCTAATTTTTCAGATATAGGTAATTTTTCAATATTTATAGATCCATCATTTAAAATATATTTTTGCATATGAAGTGGCCAAAAAAAAGGTCTGGTTTCAATATTTTTTTTTGCGAGAGATTCCATAATCTTATCTCTAATTCCTTCTTTTTTTAATAATATTCCAAAAACCCAAAAATGGTTTTTTGAACCATCTATTTCGTTTAAGGGAAGTTCTATTTTATTTGTCTCATTTCTTAATAAGTGTATATAATAGTTTCCTTGTTTGATTTTTTGTTCTATTACATTATCAATATTTTTTAACTGTGAAACACCAAGTGCAGCTTGAATTCCACCAATTCTATAATTCCAATAAAGATTCTCGTGATTAAACCTTTCTTTAGGAGTAAAATCTAAGTTTCTCATTTGTTGTGCTGTTTTGTAAATTTTTTCTGAATCTGTTAATACAGCTCCACCCTCACCTGTTGTTATATGTTTGTTTGAATAAAAGCTAAGTGTAGAAATTAATCCAAAAGAACCACATTTAATATCCTCGAGAGTTTGTCCATGAGCTTCTGCTGAATCTTCAATTAAAATAAGACCTTTATCATTACAAAAATTAGATATCTGAATAGCATCAGCTGGTAATCCATATGTGTGAACCATAAGTACAGCTTTTGTTTTATTTGTATACTTAGATTTAACATTATCTAAAGTCATATTCCATGTTTTTGGATCAACGTCACAAAACACTGGTTTAGCTTTTGCTCTAATTATTGCCGACAAACAAGATATTATTGTGAAAGCTGGAACTATAACTTCATCTTCTTCATTTAAGTCTAAAGATTGAAATGCTATATCGAGAGCAACACTTCCATTTGATACCGCAATAGCATATTTCCTATCAAATTTTTTAGCTAATTTAGTTTCAAAATCCTTTACTACTGAACTTGTTCCTGAAATGTTATTTTTTAATAAAGTCCGCAAAACTGAAATTACATCACCTAATCTTAAATGTGGTTTAAATACCTGTATCATTAAAATCTTTTTTTATCAATTTCTTCAGAATAAGGACCTTGTTTCGCCTCAACAAATTTTGATCCTTTTTCAATTATAAGGCCATGTCCTCCTCTTAAAAATGCAATCGTATCACCTGCAATAAGTTTGATTTCCTTAATTAAATTTAAACTTTCATCAAAAAGTAAAGCTTTAATCCTTCCTTCAACAACAAATATAACTTCGGGAGTAGTTAAGATTTTTCTTTCTTGATTTAAGTGGATGTGATTTTCTATTATTGTTTCTTCTGCAAAATTGAAAGATGCTACCTGCATCTCTTCTTCGTCATCTGTAATAAAATTTCTTCCTTCGTTAATATCTTTAGCTCTAATTACAATAGAAAGTAAATTTTTATCATTATCAAAAATTTTCATAATCTATCCTATTTGCTATTCTAGCTGCTTTAATATATGGAATTCCAAGTTTTATTAATTGCATTATAGAACTGCCTGTTTTTGAAACCCCGTGTAACCTTGTTCCACAGATATAACCAATTTCTTGAACTCTAATATTTTTTCTATTCAGATGGTTTATTAAATAAACAAAATATTCTCCATAAACGGATATTTCAAAAATAGATTTAATAAAGTATTCTTTTTTTCCAACGATAAATCCGCTGGTCATATCTTTTACATTACTTTTAGATATAAATGTTAAAGTTTTATTAAACAACGAAGATAAAATTGTAGCAGTAACAGAATCTTTAGATTTTTTAACATTAAACATTGACCTAACAAAGCTTCTCTCTTCGTTCAAAATAGTGCCTTTATACCCTCCGCCCTCAACAAATCTTGAAGCTACTGCTACAGACTCTTTGTCTTTCTCAATTGTTTTTAATAGCTTTTCTATTGTTTCACTACTCATTGAGCCATCTGCATCTAGCCACATTACATAACCAAATTTTGAATTTTCAATTCCTTCCCAAATTGACATTGGAAGAGACTTCTCAGATTTTCTTACAATAAATTCAAGGCTCTTAATATCTGAACAGAGTTTAGACATTACCTCTTGAGTATTATCTGTTGAGTTGTCATCAACAACAATGATTTCATAGTCAACAAACTCTAAATTCTTAAGCACTGAAAGAATGTCAGGAATTAATATTTTTAGATTATCAGCTTCATTTAGTGTTGGAAGCACAATTGATATTTCATTAAGATTTTTCATAATTTTATTTCTTTACAATCCCTAAAAGTAAATACCCAAACTTATTTTGATTTAAAATATATAAAAATTTCTGCACTTTTTGAGAAAAATTAAAACTTATTGCTCCAATAAATACTCCTATATTTAAAATCTTTTTTACCTTTACATCATCAAATTTTGATTGAGATATAAGACGCATTAATCTTTTTTTATCGAATCTGTTTATATGTTGATTTTTATAGTCTATTGAAGTGAATCTATTAACTAGAATTTCAAAAATTGACATTAAACTTCTATAATTTGGTGTCGTAATATAAATTTTCCCACCTAAAGCTAAGATGTAATGTAGCTTATTTAATAATTCAATAATTTGATCATCTGTTATAAACTCGAACAAACCTATTATGGTTATCTTTTCAAAATAATCTTTGTAATCCTTTACGTTAAAATCATCGATTCTTAGAAACTGCCCTTTATCTCCATATTTATTAATCGAATAATCAATTTGTTTATCTGATATATCAACACCTATTGAGTTTTTATATAAATACTTTCCTATGAAAGCTCCGGGACCACATGCGTAATCAAGGTGTTTATCTTCAGATTTTATGAATTGCTTGATATATACAAATGTAGAGTGATGCCAGTTTGGCTGGATTCCTCTGCCAACACTTAACCCTCTTTCTAAAATTCTGTCATAATATCCCGCAGAAATTGTTTCTTTCCAAAAATCATTCATAATTAAGTAAAAGTATTTATATTTATAAAAGTATATACTTGAAAATTAAATGAATTAATTTTAAATTTTTTAATAATCAACACTATTCTAAGAAAATGATTGGAATTGTAGATCTTTCAGGTGGTTTTGGTAATCATTTATTTCAATATTCATTCGCTTTATATTTAAAAAAGTACGGGGTCAAAGTTTTTTTGTATAACCCTGAAAAAAAATATTATTTTAACTGTAAAGATTTTAACCTAAATGAATTAAATTATTTTTTTTTAATAATCCTGAAATTATTAAAAAAATTTAAATTCTTTTATAAGTATTACAAAATTTTTACATCACATGAAATTTTAGAAAAAAAATTAAAAATAGAAGATTTTTATTTAAACTCAAAGATAGTAAGTTTCAATGGATTTTTTCAAGATTACAATTTAGTAGTAGAAAACTTTTCTGAAATAAAATCAAATTTAATTAAAAATATAGAAAACCCTTTAAATAAAGATGAAGTTCCAAATGGAAATACGTTAATTCATGTTAGACGTACAGACTATCTTGAACAGAAAGAGGAACTTAGTATTGATTACTATATTAAAGCAATAAGCTATTGTGAAGAAAATATAAAAGATTTTACATTTGATGTATATACAGATGATTATGAATGGGTTTCTCAACAAAATATATTTAAAAAAGCTCAATATATTGAAAAATCAGAAAATATCTTGGAAAGAAAAGAAGAAGCTGTAAATTCAGTCTTTAGAAAAATGATGAAATATAACAATTATATAATCGCAAACTCTACTTATAGTTGGTGGGCGGCAATATTAAATGAAAGCTCTTCATCCGTAATAGTGCAACCTAAACCATTTTATAAATGGGTTACTAATGCAAATTTACTAGTTCCGAACTGGATTAAAATCGCACGAAAATAAAAATAAGTTAATTAATAAAATATAGGTCTATTCTTAATTGTAATGAATTTTTTAATTACAATTAAAAATGATTTTTTATCTTTTCAAAAACTTTCAAAGAATGTTGAAGTAAAGAAAAAGAAGCTAAGAATTTTCATATCTGTGCTACTTAGAAATCTTGCTTCATTATGTGAAATATTGATTGTTGTGCTGTTTTCTTTTATTTTGACTGGTGAAATGCCCTCTGATACTTTTTTGGAAAATATTAATTTAAATAATTTTACTTATTTTATTCCTTTATTTGTACTACTTAGAGTTGGTTTAAATTATCTTGACCATATGAATCAAGAAATACTTATGGTTGGTATTTCTAGTTCGCTTAAAAGAAATGCAGCAAAATATCTATTCAAAAAAGAAAACTTGTCGTTTTCTTATATAAATTACAAAGTTTTTGCTGAAACAGACAATATAACGAGTATTTATAAAATCTTTATAACAATATTAGGCACATTGTTTCAGCTAGCAACATTTTCGGTCACTTTATTTTATTTAAACTTTCAAGTAGGTCTATCAATAGTTATTATTTCTCTAATTTTATTTTTTCCAGTAAAAAAAATTATCTTATTATTTAAGAAAAATACTGAATTAAATACACTTAATACAATTGAAACTCATAATAATTTAGACAGGATATTGTCTAATTATTATTTAATTAAATTATTAAAAAAAGAAGAGGAAGAATTAAAAAGATTTGATGAAACAATTAAAACAAGTATTGACTTGGTTTTTAAGAACACTAAGCTTCTTTTTTTAAATCATAATTTATTTAGTACGTTAACGACGCTTTTAATATCTGTTGGAGTAATTCAAACATTTTTTGAATTAAATCTTAAATTAGAAACAATTTTCTTATTGATAAGAGGCGCCCAATTTATCAGTCAAATTACATCAATTTATTCTGATTTATTGTCTAAAAAACATTTTATTGTGAATTATATAAAAGATTTAAATCCACTCGAATTTGAAAAATTAGGTAAGTTTACTTTATTAGATAATATGGACAGCAAAAATATGGTTGAGATGAAAAATGTTAGTTTCAAGTATGATGGATCCGAAAATTATATTTTTGAAAATCTTAATCTGAGTATTGAAAAAAATACCCATAATATCTTCACTGGTCCAAATGGTTCTGGAAAAAGTACCTTGATAGGGATTATTGCAAACATATATAAGCCAAATAATGGAGAGATTTTTATTAGTTCTGATGATTTTGGATATATAGGACCAACTCCACTTATCTTTAAAGATACACTGTTGAATAATCTTATATATGGCCTAAGTAAAAACATTCCAGAAGAATTAATTATCTCACATATTAAAGAAATGAATATTTATAGTGACTTTAAAAAAGACCTCTTATACGAAGAAATTAACTCAAAATCGTTATCATCAGGACAAATGCAAAAGGTTTCCTTCATAAGAGCATTATTAGGAAAACCAGATATTTTATTCTTAGATGAAGCTACTTCTAACCTTGACAAAGAATCTGTAAAACTAATTGATGAGAAATTAGTAGAATTTGAAGGAACTTTGATAAACATAACTCATAAACCAGAACAATTTACTGGGGTTAATAATTTTTACGAGATAGAAGCAAACAAAATTAAAAAAAATTAATTATTGTTATTTTGTAGAGTGAGGAAACTTTATGAGAAAAAAATATGCCATCGTTTATTTAATGGGTGGTTTTGGGAATCAATTATTTCAACTTTGTTTTGCAAAAGAGTTAGAAAAAAGAAATTTATTTGTCTATATAGATACATCTAATTATTTGCAAAAAAATAAACGTAAAAATATAATTGCAGAAAATAGAGAGCTTACTATTCCTATAAATAACTATGGCTTTGAAGAAGCTCCGATGTATTTGAAAATAATTTTTAAATTGAATAATTATTTGAGAAATTATTCTTTTAAAAATTATAAATTTTTACCAATTGGGAGATACAATGACCAAAACTTTAAATATCAGTTTAAAAAATACAATCAATTCGTAGGGTATTGGCAAGACATAGAATTAATTAAAAGCAATGAAGATTTTTTAAAATCAAAGCTTAGTAAAAATAAATATATTCAAGAAGCTTTTGAAAATATCCCAGTAACAGGATCGACAGCTCTTCATGTAAGAAGAAGAGATTATTTAAACATGGAAGAGGCTCTTAACGAGGATTATTATAAAGAATCCCTTACTGAGGCGGAAAAACAAATTGATAACTTTTTCTTCGATATTTACACAGATGACGAAGACTGGGTAAAAGAGAATAAAATTTTTTCTAATGCGAGAAATTTATATACTTCTTCTTCATCTGTTGAAGATACAATTAAAACTTTTGCTAATTTTCTAAGATATGAAAATTATATTATAAGTAATAGCACTTTTTCTTTAATTCCTGCAATATTAAATAAAAATAATTCAAATAAAACATTTGTACCAAATCCATGGTTTAGGAATACAAACAAAACCATGAAATATCTTAAGGGCTGGACACTAATAAAAAATCAATAATGATTTAATTATTTTTCAAATATACTTAGCTAAATGAGTAATTTAATTAGTGTAGTTATACCCACTTACAATAGATTCGACTATCTTTTAAATGCATTAAAGAGTGTTGAAAATCAAACATATAAGAATTACGAAATAATAATTATTAATGATGGTTCAGATGATGAAAGATATTACAATTATGAATTTTCACAAGATATAAAATTAATAACCTTAGAAAAAAATTCGATAAATAAAAATAATTTTCAAGGACCAGGTGCCGTTAGAAATCATGGAATAAATAATGCTAATGGAAAATATATAGCTTTTCTTGATGATGACGATATCTGGATGAAAGAAAAATTAGAGATACAACTTAAAACTATGGAGAACAATAATATTAGATTCTCTTCTACAGAAGGTTATTTTGGAGAGGGAGTCTTCAACCCAGATGAAAGATACTCTTTGTATAACAAAGAAAAATTTTATAAAAAAATAAAATCTAAATTTAAAGGTACAAAGTACTTAAAAAAAGGGTATCCAGAAATTTGGAACTTTGATTTTCTTAAAATTCATAATTGTATAATAACTTCAAGTGTAATGGTCGAAAAAAATTTAATTGAAACACTTGGTGGCTTTAGAAATATTCCTGGAGAAGGAGAGGACTATGATTGCTGGTTAGGATTATTAAAGCATACAGATTTAATATATATTGATATTCCTTTATTTTATTATGATGGCCAACATGGATCAGGTAGAAATTATTAAGAATTTAAAACTGATAATATAATATTTTTAAAATCAAGCTGATTAGCTTCTTTATCAATAAAGAAAATATTACTTTCAAGTACATTTTCATTTAAAATTATTTCTTTATAACTATCTTTATTGTAAAAAATATATAATCTTGGATTCAAACTCTTCTTTAGTTTATGATTATCTAAAAAAATACTTAAATCTTTTTCTGAAAATATGTTTAACAGCAATTTTTTTTCTCTGGTATATTTTTTTTCTATTTTTGAAAATTCATCAATATTTAATATCCAAATAGCATTTGAGTAACTTATCGTATTTGTTGATATATTGTCAAAGTTTTTTAACCAATCTATTTTAAAATTATTCTTTTCGCTTCTATCCAGCAAATAAATTTTTCTTCCTGGGTTTTGATTTACTAAAATTGAAAAGAATTTTTTAGTTTTCGGTGAATATTTTATTTTTTCATTTAAATAAAATAATATACTTAGCAATGACTGATCTTGTCTGTGGTTGTTTCTATCGCTTCCTTCTGGAGAAATGCATTCTTTAATATTTGAATATTTATACCATTTTTGAATTAATTCTCGAACTTCATAATTACTACTATTTAAACCTACTAAACCACCAGTTAAATTTGGTTTGCTGTATAGATCTCCTTTAACATTAAAGTAATCTAGTGTTTTTGGATGACACCAATCTGATAGACTGCCTGAACTCAAAGGTGAGTAAAAATTATTGTATAAAATAACTTTTTTTAAACGATTAAGTGGCCCGGTAAGTATGTTTCCAGCGTCTAACCAAAGCACAATGCCATCGTTTTTTTCTTTTAAAACTTCGTTTATTATTGTAGGCTTCCAAGCATAGGCTCCTAGTTTCCCAAACTCATCTCTCTCTCCAATAAATTCAGGGTAATCTTTAAAATTAAACTTTCTTAACTCTAGAGCTTTACTCTTATTTAAATTATCAAATTGATCTTTAGTTAATCCAATATCGTAAATAATAATTTTTGAATCAGACTCAAAATTATTTATAGACTCTAATAGCTGGCACAGACTTTCATAAAATTGATTATCCGATGCACTTACAATTGTTATATTGTTATTTATTTTATTTTTATTAATAAGAACTCTTGTATAAAAAAGATAATCTTCTATTAAATGTGAGTAACTCTTTATCTTCTTTTTAAATTTTTTAATTTTAATAGAATTCCTCAAACGGCTATTGATGCTCATTAAATGCCTTTTTGTAAATTTTTTCTATCTTACGTTTATGTAAATAAAAAGGCCTAGGCATATGAAAATCTGAATAGTTTGTTTCATTCGTGATAAATTTATTCATGTCTTCTTTTAAGTTATCTCTATTTAATCTATTAAAATTTGTATCCTTATCATTTAATGTAGTTACTCTACCTGGATTTTTTTGTCTAAATTTTTCAATTCTTTCCCTTAAAATAGTTTGATCAAAATACCAATTTTTCTTATACGGAATATAATCTTTTGGATACCAAGATTTCATAAGTTCTATAATCTCTTTTTTATTACTTACTTCAAATATTTCACCCCAAGTTTTACCTAAAGCTGCATTAAAACAAAGAGCTAACATTTCTGGAGGGCATGCTTCTGGTCTGTATATAATAAAATTACTTTCATCAATATTTTTAATCGCTTCAAAAAAGTAATTTTTAGATAAAGGCATGATGTCTATATCAGACAAAATACATACCTCATCAGGAAATAAGACTGGTGCTAATAAGCGAATATTTTGAGCAGTAAAAACTGGATTTATCTTATCTATATGGATTGATATAACATCTTCCTTTTCGGATATACTTGTCTTTTTATTACTTGTATAAATTAATGTTGGCTTTACACCTATATTTTTCCAAGCTTTTGATACGATTGGCCAAAAATCAATATAGTTCTTATGTTTTGTTGATGAAATTATAACTCTTTCAATTTTCATATGTCAATATCTCTAAGTTCACTATTTTTTAACTAGATTAATAAGCTTAAAAATTTTCTTAGAATAAAAAATTAATATTTTAAGATACCTATGAAATAATTGCTTAAATCTATATTCGTATAAATAAAATAAAGTAATCAATTTAGGCGATTTAATATTAATTAAGTCTCGATGCAGGTTATCTTTTTGATTTAAAATCAAACTCGACCAATAATTACTTTCTAGTTTTTCATAACTGTATTTTTTTTCTTTACTACTAATTAAGTATGCATCTAGAAGCTCTCTTGTTATTTCAGAATAATCGTTAACGAATAAAATAGGTAAATCCTTAGAAGTACTAAAAGTGTGGTGATATTTAGTAATTGGGATTGTTCCTAAATAAAGAGACTCCCAAATTCGATGTGTATCGACGCCATTACCCCAAGGAGCGAGAGCAAAAGTATGATTTGCAAGTTTTTCATAATATTCTTTCTTACTTAAGTTTGAGCTCTCAACAACAGTCCACTCTTTTTCTTTAAAATTTTCATACAGCTGCTCTCTTTCTTTAAAGTTTGTATTTATATTAAAATTTATATATACCTTATCTTTTCTAATACCATCATTCATTTCGTTAAAATTATCAAAATCTTGAGGTAATAAGTTTTTTGGAGAATAATTGTTTGAGAGTCCTAAAGGAACTGGAATCAAATTTTCTGCTTCATGCTCTACATTTATTGAAAACCATCTTTTGATACATTTTGGTTTTAATTTATATATTTCTTTATGTAGTAAATGGTCTGTTTGATTAGTAATTAACGTAATGCCAAGTTCTTGATCTAAGTTTTTTAATAAGTAAAATAAATTCTTTATAAAATAAGAGTTTGTAAAAATTGTATCATTTTGTTTTAGATTAAAATTATTTAATTTGTAAATAATCTGTCTTTCGTCTTTAGAAACTGTAGAATAATCATTAATTTCTAGGCCTTGAAACTCTTCTAGAGTTAATGCTTCAGAAAAAACAACATTGCAACTTCTTGCTAACTTATAGCTCGTCAAATAATCAAATTTGTTATTAATTTTCCTCTCCTTTCTTTTCATTTTTTTACCAATGAATTAAAAACACTTATTAATAAACTAAACGGATATTTAGTTTTAAAAAATAAACCTGTGCTTAAACTTTTTAACAAATCCCTTATTGTATTTATCTTCCAGCTGCTCTGAAGGTGATATTTTTTTTCAAATAATAATCTATAATTATTTTGATAAAACTCAGATTTTGAATTAACTATTCCTTTTAAAGACCATGGTTTAAATTTTCCAACATAGTGTATGAGCTTTATTTTATCTACGTCTTTTATATTAGATTTAATATTTTTTTCGAAAGGAACCATATCTAATGTGAAGTTCATATATTTACTTAATTCTAAATATTGACCATCAAAATATATATTAAGAATATCTTGATCCCAAAATTGTATCCTATCTTTAAATTTTATTGCTAAATCTATTAGCTTACTTTCTAATTGATTTTGATGCCAACTTTCGATATTAATGATCATTACCCCAGCATTGAAATATTTACCTGAACTTAGATTTAAGTTTTGACTAATTGATTGAGGTTCTGATTTTGCAGATATATATGTATCAGATTTATTAATTTCTTCTATCATATATTTAATTTCATCTAAAGGATCTTTTATACAAACAATATCACTATCTAAATAAACTAAGTTTTTAATTTTTGGATCAATAAAATCTTCAATAAAAAACCGGTAGTAGGTTGCTTCAGATACATGAGTCCCGTCTATGTTGGGAAAAGCGAAACTTGTATTTTCAAATTTATATATATTGAAGCTTGATAAATTCTTATGATCAGAAATTTTATTAGGTATATTTTTAAAAGTTTCTGGCTCTTTGTGGATTATATGTATATTTATCTTTTCAGATATATTTTCTAGTAAAGAAAAGATTGATACGCATGCTTGAACATTGTAATTTTTATCAAAACAATAAAGAAAGTCAATCAAAAAAACCTCTCGTCTCTATATATGATATCTAGGGTTTTATTATATTAAACAATTCATTTTGATCATTTTTAAAATCATAAATCATTGAAATTGCCCATAATAATAAAACTGTTCCATGTAAATCAGCTACATTATCACCTGTTGTAATTTCAATGCCGTAGTAGGTTATTTGACTTTTTTTAAGATAATAAGAAAATCCTCCTTCGTCATTTTTATAGTGCGAAAATATAATTTTTTCTATTTCATCAAAATATTTATATATTTCATTTTTTTTGTAATCTGTTTCTTTTGAGCATCTATAAAGAACATACACCAAATCAACAAGGTCACAACCTTGATTTGAAGGTTTTTGCAAAAGGCAAAAATCAATTAGCTTTTCTGGAAGGTGTATCGGTAATCCGAGCCAATCTAGTCCAGTAATAACCTTCATCGCTCCATTAACAGATTCTGAAGCTTCAGGAATGCTATTTTCAAAATAAAGCCCGCTTGTTATATCTAACTTAGAATCAATAAATTTGATCAAAGAGTTAATATTTTTTGTTTTATCATCTTTCTCAAGTTGTGTAGTGCTAAAAACACATATTCCAGAAAACTGGGCTCCAGCATGCCAAGGTTTATTCCAATTAAAAGAGTTTAATAATTGATATATTTCATCTTCTCCTTTGGGAAAATCTTTATAATCTGCTTTATTCCTTGCTCCAACTTGAAATAGAGTTGATATTGCTTGCTTACTTTCTGCTCTAATATTATTCTCTAGTACTTTTTTTGGACTTTCATAATTGTATAAGTTAAATAAAGAGAGATTTTTTTTAGCCACGTTTTTTACTTTTGATTTTAAGTTAAATTTGTTAAATTCGTCAATGAACACCTTATCTATATAAGAACTCGCAGGAAGCTCGGGAATGCTTTCTTGATATGAATTTATAAAATTTACCCATTCATTCTTTTTTGATTGACTTAAGTCATTCCAACTCTTTGTAATAAATAAACATTTTAAGGCATAGCAACTAAATCCTAGTTTTAATTTTTTCCCGTTTGCAGTTAAGCCTGATTTTGAAGGAAAATATCTGTAATGGGCACCATCTTCTATGCTTTTTACGTACTGATTAATTTTTTCAAGAAAGCTTGTATCCACACTTACATTATAAATAATCTATTCAATTTTTTTTTCTTTATATATAAAGGCATCAGGGAATGTAAAATGAGTGTTATTAGAAATAGGAGCAAGAAATAAAAATTTTAATAGTTGGAAGCGATGGCCTCGTAGGCAGATCTGTTTCTAATGTTTTAGAAAAAAGTGACCAGGATTTCAATATCGTTAAATCAAGCAGGGAAGACACTGATCTTTTTTCATTTGATGAAACAAAAAGCCTTATTGATAAAACTATGCCTGATGTGCTTATAATTGCAGCAGCCAAAGTTGGGGGCATTGTTGCAAATAATACAAAAAGGGTTGAATTTCTAACGGAAAATTTGAAAATTAACCTGAATTTACTTGAAGCTTGTTCTCCGCATAAGAAAATAAAAATAATTAACTTAGGTTCTAGCTGTATTTATCCACTAAATGCAGAAGATCCTATCAAAGAAAGTTCTTACATGACAGGCCCTCTTGAACCAACTAACTCTCCATATGCTATGGCAAAACTAACGGCTATAGAATTGGGGAGGTCATTAGGAAAGCAAAAAGGACATACAGTAATAAACCTTATGCCAACAAATCTTTATGGTCCAAATGATAATTTTTCTGATGAAGAAAGCCATGTAATTCCTGGACTAATAAATAGGATGCATGAAGCAAAAATTAATTCAAAAGAAGAACTTGAAATTTGGGGTTCCGGTAAGCCTTTAAGAGAATTTCTGTATGTTGATGATTTAGCAAAAGCTATAGAATTTATAATTGTAAACAATATAAAGACTGACTTGATAAATATTGGCTCAGGGGAAGAGATATCTATCAAAGATTTAGCAACTATGCTTAAAGAAATAATTCAATTTGAGGGTAAGCTAGTATTTAATACTGATAAACCAGATGGTAACCCAAGAAAATTACTTGACTCTACTTTGATTAATAGTCTCGGTTGGAAGAGTGGGGTCACATTAAATGATGGCTTAACCAATACTTACAAATGGTATCAAAATAACTATGACTCCCTAAGAAGATCTTAAGCTATTAAATTATTCTTTAGGATGTTCCCACGTTGGTTTAATTAACTTTTCTTTTATTAATACTGATTCTTTAGTTGCTAGCTCAATATCATAATCAACCATCATTTTAACTAAATCATCAAATGAAGTTTTTGGAGACCAATTTAACTCATTTTTAACTTTAGTTGGATCACCTAATAGGTAGCCTACTTCGTTTGGTCTATGATATTTTTCTGATGTTTCCACATAGTCTTCCCAATTAAGTCCTACTTTCTCAAAAGCGCTTTTTGCAAAATCCTTAACTGTATGGGTTTCTCCAGTTGCAACTACCCAATCTCCTGGCTTGTCATGTTGGAGCATCATCCACATTGCTTCAACATAGTCTCCAGCAAATCCCCAGTCTCTGCTTGCATCTAAGTTACCTAAAGTTAATTTTTCTTGTAGTCCCAAAGAAATTCTTCCTACAGCTCTGCTAATTTTTCGAGTCACAAAAGTCTCTCCTCTCATTGGTGACTCATGATTAAATAAAATACCATTTACTGCAAACAGATCATACGAGTCACGATATATTTTTGTAATATCATGGGCAAAAACTTTTGAAGCTGCGTAGGGACTTTTTGGATCAAATTTAGATTCTTCATTGAGTTTGACTTTTTCTGAGCCTCCATACATTTCTGAGGAAGATGCCTGATAAAATTTAATTTCTTTTTTACTATGTCTAATTGATTCAAGTATGGATATTGAACCTAATGTGCCAACTTGTGTGGTATATACTGGATTTTTAAACGAAACGGCAACATGTGACTGAGCTGCTAAATTATAAACTTCATCTGGACTAATTGTATTTATCAAAGTATTAAGAGAGGATGAATCTAATAGGTCTGAATAGTGAAGGCTTAATTGTCCAGAAGCTGAATAATCAGATATTAGCTCTTCAATTCTAGAGGTATTAAAAGTTGAAGACCTTCTAACCGTGCCATGAAGTTCATAGCCTTTTTCAAGTAATAATTTGGCTAAGTAGAAACCATCTTGACCTGTAATCCCAGTAATTAATCCAATACGCATAATTAATATGATATATCAATATAAAAGTCTTTTAAGTATTATTTAATTTTTTTAATCTTACCTCTAAACCATCATTAATTAAATATCCAAGAATCAAATAAAATACTAAAGGATACTGGACCCCTTCCATACTCATATCAAGTGCTGAATTTAGCAAAATAGGTAATATATAAATTAAAACTGTGTAATTTTCATACTTCTTTTTCCATAAAAGTAAAATACTGAGATAAAAAAATAAAAATAATAAGAATTGAAAAATACCACCACGAGCAAATATATTAACAAAGTAGTTGTGAACATGTTCATTCAACCCATCGCGCCCAAGCCTTCCGGGCGCTGAAGGATCAAGCATTACTGGAATTATTTCGTTATAACCATAACCCTTCATAATTAAAGATTTATTATTCATGTCCTCAACTACATCTTGCCATATATCTAACCTCCAATCTGTAGTTGGGTCATGAGAATATATTCTTCCATTATCAAAATATAAAGATAAAAATGCTTTTCTTTGCTGGTCTTTCTTTGCAATTTCTTTAATATTATCTGATAAGGAAAGTGTATCATTTGCTAAATTTTCTGATCCAACAAAATTAAAGCTATAATTTATTTCAGTTTCATTTACATTGTAAGTAGAGAACATAAATACAATAAAAGTCACTATAAATATTTTTATAGTTTTTTTTATGTTCGATTTAAAAAATGAAAAATTATAAAAACTAAACATCACAATAAAGAGGAAAGCTGCAATGAAAGAGCCTCTGCTCATGAACAGCAATAAAGGTAGGAGCAATGCTCCAGTTAAATATAAATAGTAAAGATTAAATGTATAATTTTTATTGAGTTTTAGATTTAAAATATTCGCTACTACATAAGACAGCATAATATCTGAAGCTTTTGTAAATTCAAATTTATCAGAGTGTAGTATGAAAAAATCAATAACAAAATTAGGGTAAAAGCCAGTAGAAAAATAGTAATGAACTATTGGTATAAGAAGAAAAACCAGTAAAATTATTTTTCTATATTTATTTATGACAGAATTATTTTGGAAAAAATATAAGATTAGAAACAGGTAACCAATAGTCCATACATAAGAACTAATTTTATATGTATAAGAACTAAGCAGCCCCGTGCTGTTGCTAAAGATACTTAAATATAAAGTAAGTAAAATTAAAGAAAATATAATTTGTATATTTTTAATGTGTAAGTAATTAGTAGAGCCTCTTTTAAAAAAGAAATAAAAAGAACTTAAAATTGAAATTAAAAAAGCAAATACAATAAAAAGCTCTCCTAGTCTGTAACCCAAAATACTCAAGCCAACAAAAGGTCTAGTAAAAACTAGCAAAAAGGAAGTTACTACAAGAGGTCCAAGATAATAAGCTTCTTTAATATAATTCATAAACAAATTGTAATTCTAATATGAGAAAATTTTTTATTATTGAAAACTTTTCAATTACTGAATTCTTTTGTTACTCTGTATATGGATAATGATTTTCAATAATCTTACTTATATATATCAGTCTGGAAGAATAAAAAGATTTAATAGCACTGGAAATTATCCAAATGAATTTTTTTATGGCTTAAATACTATCAAAGAAAAATTTAATAATACTGAAATTATTGAATTTAAACACAGTGATACTTTTAAACTGTCACATTATGTATTTACTTTTTTAAGAAAAATAACAGGTCTTCCTTTTTATACAGAAAATATATTGAGTAGAAAAAATTATAAAATTATAAAAAATTCAGATTTAATAATGCTATCAAACCAAAGGATGGGCTTTTCAACTCTACCTTTGCTTATTATTAACAAAGTTTTTAAAAAACAATCATCTTGTGTATTTGTAATGGGGCTTTATAACGTAAATACAAAAAAGAAAATAAAGTTAATTTTAAGAAAATTTTTTATTTATATTTTCTTAATTACAATTGATAAAATTATTTTTCTGAGTGAGGGAGAGTATGAATACTCAAAAAATAATTATAAAAAATTAATAAGTAAATTTAAATTTATTCCATTTTGTATAGATACTAAATTTTGGAATCCTCAAAAAAACATAGAAAAAGAGAACAATAAAATTTTATTTATTGGAAACGACGGCATGAGAAACTACAAATTTGCAATTAATCTTGCTAAACAGATGCCAGAATTTCATTTTACTTTTGTGACAACAAAAGTTGAAAAAACAGATTTGTTATCAGAAAATATTGAATTAATCAATGGAATATGGAGTGAAGAAACTTTATCAGATATTGAAATCCGGGAACTTTATGAAAAGTCAGACTTAACTATTATTCCAATAAATGAAAGCCTTCAACCTTCTGGCCAGAGTGTTGCTCTTCAATCAATGGCATTAGGAGTTCCAGTAATAATCACACAAACTAAAGGTTTTTGGGAACCTAAAATTTATAAGCATCTTGAAAATTTTGTATTTATAAAAGATAACGAGATAGAAGTTTGGAAGGATCAAATTTTAGATGTTATAGAAAATAAAGAATTACGGAATTTTATTATAAAAAATGCAAAAAAAACAGTAAATGAAAACAACAACTTAATTAAGTTTGATGCTGAACTTGAAAAAATTTTATTTTCTAAATAGTTTTTTTCTAAATAGATAACTGTTTAATTTAAATTTGCTATGGTTTTTACTTATCTGTCTTTCTTGAATATATTTTTCTTTATTTTCTATTGCATTTTCAAATATATTTAAGAACTCTTGTGCCATTTTATCTGAGCTATTTGGATAATTCTTTTGAATCTCTACATAATGATCATAATTTGAAATTAATTCTTCTAATTTAAGTTCTAAATTATCATCACTATATTCAACACCATAACCTTTGCAATATTCTGACACTCCACCACTGTTAATATACAAAATAGGAAGCCCGCATTGTGAAGCTTCTATATGGTGATTACCTGAAGGTTCATTAATAGACCCCGTGATGTATATATGATGACTTTTTAATTCATTCCCTAATTTATCTCCAGAGAGAGGTTCTATTATTTTTGAATTTTCAAAATTGGCTTTTTTATGGACATTACCAATATATGTAAATGCTAATCTATTTTTCCATTTTGCAGTTCCTAATAGCTGGTCTATTTTATTATAAGAATTAAAACCTTTATTCCAGTTTGCTCCCCAATGATGTGTAACTAGTTTAATTTTTTCATTTTTATCCCAATAAAGAAAATTTTCTTTGTTGAAAATACTATTGTTGGCACCAGCATAAACAACATGGTTAACTTTTGATGTTATTCCTTGTTTTATATAAAGATCTCTCAACCATTTACTTACAAAAATTGTTTCATCTGCTACTTTGTTTGCATAAATTAGATACTTGTTTACATAATTTGTGTTTTTTCTTTCGTCGCACTCATTTATTCTATGAATAACTATTGTTTCAAAATTTATATATTTTAAATAATTTTCAACATCAAAATGAGTAAATGAGGAAGATTCAGAAGTTTTTCTTGGTTCAGTTATAAGAATAATATCAATGTCGTCATCTTCAAGATCGTAAATAACTTCTATTCCCTTACTTCTTAAAAAATTTGATAAGTTAATTGCAAAAAGATTTCCACCTCCCCAGGGACCATCTTTTATATTTGTACCAATACTAACTTTCATTCAGTCCTCTAAACATGTCTATATACTTTGGGAAAATTTTTTCCATAGATAAATTTTTTGAATTACTGTATGCTTCCTCAATATTAGGTACAGCATTAAGAAAATTTGACATATCAAAGATAGATTCGCGAGCTAAAATTTCAGGAGCAATACCAACATCAGTCGATATTATTGGAGTTTTTGTAATTCCACATTCTACTATAGATTGTGGTCCACCTTCATATCTTGATGAAACAATATATAAATCTAAACAATTATAGAGTTCATTTAGTTTTTCAAAATTTACCATTTCAAAGTAGCTATATTTAATATTTCTTTTTTTCAGTTCATTAATAAGAAAGTTTCGTCTTTTACCGGTAATGATTACATTAATATTCTTTTTATCTTTATTAAGTTCTGAAACAATATCAACAAATTGATCTGGGCCTTTAGAAAGTTTTGGTTTTTCTAAATCACTTCCTTCAGAATCTCTTTGAAAAGACCCTATAAGAAACTCGTCTTTTTTAAGTTTATACTTTGCTCTCAAGCTGTCTTTACTTTCAATATAAAACCAGATCTTTTGATTAACCCAAAAAGGAAGTGTAGTAATCTTTTTATCAGTAATTTTTCTAAGTTGTTTTTTAGTATTATTTGAAATTACATGATATTCATTAACATACTTATCTCTTAAATAAAAATTCTCTTTCTCTTTATTAAATTTTTCTTCATCTATATGATATATTGAACAAAGCACCTTCTTGTTGTTTAAATTTTTCTCTTTTATATTTGCCCAATTCCATGAAGCAATTAGCCAAATTATATTTGATTTATTAATAAATTGTGTGGTAATTGATTTATTATTTTCGTACCACTCTTTTCTTGTTCTATCAACAATCCAATTTTCTGAAATTTTATTTAAATATATTAAGAAGTCTTGATTTTTTTTCATTTGTTCTTATTTTGTGTATTTTTTATTGTAGTCATTAAACTATTACCTAAAGTAATAATATAAATTAATCAAATATAATGAAAAAAAAAGTCTTAATAACTGGAATAACAGGCCAAGATGGGATCTTCTTATCAAATGAATTATTGAAATCTAATGAATATAACATTATAGGAACTTCAAGATCTGGTTCTGAAGAGATTTTTAGAAAGAGATTATCTGACCTTGGAAATAAAAATAATGAATTAGATAACTTGACTATTAAGAAATGTAATTTATTAAATAATAATGAGATAGATGCCCTTGTAGAAGATTACAAGCCTGATTATGTGTATAATTTAATTGGACCAGGTTCCGTGTCTGAATCAATAAAAAATCCATTTGAATCAAGTTATTCAATAATTCAATCATTTAATAACCTGGTTAACTCTTTTGTAAAAATTAATTATTTTCCAAACTTTCTTCAAACATCTAGCTCAGAAATGTTTGAAGATGTTGGACTCGAAAGGCTTACAGAAGACTCCGATTTTGATCCAAAAACACCTTATGCTATCTCAAAAGTTTATTGTCATAATATGGCAAACTTTTACAAAGATAAATTAAATTGGAATATTTCATGCGGAATTTTATTTAATCATGAATCTGAATTTAGAAGTGATCAATATTTAACATCCAAAATAATTAGTGAAGCTATAAAAATCACTAAAGGGGAAATGAATCAAATAACAATTGGATCTTTAAATTTGGTAAGAGATTGGGGATTTGCAGGAGATGTAGTAAAGGCAATGATAAAAGTAAATGAAAATCCTAAAGCTAATAATTACGTAGTAGGAACTGGAAAAGGCCATAGTATAAAAGAAATGGTTGATATTATTTTTAAATACTTCGAACTAGACTTTGAAGAATATCTCAAGATTGATAGTGCTTTGTTAAGAAAAAATGAACCTCAGTCAATAATTTCAAACCCAAATAAGATTAGTACTGAACTTGGTTGGAAATCAGAAACAAGTTTTGAAGACACTATTTTAAGATCTATTGAATATAAGTTACGTTAAATATTTGGCTCAATGCCTTTTTTTACACAATCTGCAAAATACTTTTGTTCTTCATAGTTTTCACTAGAAATATTATTTTTCATATTTAAATAATAAAGCTGGTCCCTCATAATTTTTATTTTTTTTCCTGATGAATGTAAATCAGACATTAGTTTGTAATCTTGAGCAAAATAGAATTTCTCATTGTAACAATCCATTTCTTCAATTATATTTTTTTTAATTAAAAGGGTTCCATGAATATATGGATTCTTGAAGGACATTAATATTTTTTTTGGTAAATAATATGAGAATTTTGGTATTGTACGATTTTCATTCATAATTTTTGCTCTACATGTAACAGCATCTAAATTGTATTTAGTCATATAATCTAGTTGCTTTTCTATCCTTGCTTCGTTGCTAATATCATCTGCATCCTGTCGTCCAATATATTCTCCCTCAGATTCTTTGATTAAAATATTTAAAGTTTTTGTTAAACCAATATTTTCTTTATTTTTATATAAAAATATATTTGTATAATTCTTACTAAAATCATTACAAATCTCATAAGTTTTATCAGTAGATCCATCGTCAGCAATTAAAATATCTAATTCCTGATATGTTTGATTAATTAAACTATTTAGAGATTTTACAATGGTCTTCTGTGCGTTGAAAGCACTCATTATTATTGAAACTTTCTTATTAATCATTTTTATTCAAGTATTTTTCAAAGCTATTTATAAGTTTTTTTTCATCTAAATATGAGTCAATAAATTCTTTATTTTTTTTCCCATTTTCTAGCATGAAACTCTTTTGATCTAATAAATTTAATTTTTCAAAAAGATCTGAATAATCGAATTGTTTAAATGAAAATTTATAATTCTTTGGAAAAAATTCTGAAATACCTCCAGATTCTGGAAAAATTGAGGGAACACCATTAACAGAGGCTTCACATAGAAGCATCGGTTGACCCTCTAAGAGCTTAGTGGCGGTAACAACTGCTCTTGCTTCACGAATTTCTTTCAAGACCTCCTTATTAGTAATTTCTCCTAAAAATTCTATATTTTTTAAAGAATATTTTGATTTTACTTTTTTCAATAGGGGACCATCTCCAATTATTTTTAGAGTTATTTTTTTATTATTGTATTTTATAAATGCATCTATTAAATCTATAATTCCTTTTTCTTTCGAAATTCTTCCAGCATAAACTAAATAATTACTTCCTGATTGATAATCAGATCCAATTTTTGTATGAATATGATTAGGGAATATATCTAATCTAGATTCATCTATCCCATTGTTAATTAAATAGTCTTTATGAAATTTTGTTAATACTAAAATATAAAATTTACTATTTGTTAATAATTTAAAATACTTTCTACCATAATGAATAAGTAAAAATGACTTCAAATAAGAATCTAAATAGTATTTATTTAAAATTCCAACTTTTTTTCTCTCAAGGCCGCATGCTTCGCATGTGGAACTCCCTTCAAAATGCTTTGAAGAAAAATAGGATTTAGTACACCTATATCTGAAATTATGTAACTTCAACAAAGTTTTTATATTATTACTATGTAATACTTTGAATACACCAAGAGACCCCTTGAACCATGTATTGTGAACATATGCTATATCTGGCTGAAATTCATCAATTTCATTTTGAAGTACTTTCATACTATTTCTGTTTTTCCTTGATATGAATGAAATAGAATCATTTACATAGCTTGTTATATTGTTGTGAAAATATAAGACTTTTACTTTATAATATTTGCTAAATAATTTTGCTTCATTCTCAACAGCTGTGTCTTCTCCACCAAAATTCCTATATTTAGTATGTATAATTAATACTTTTTTCATAATACGTATTCAAATCTTAACAATAACTTAAAATTTGTACTAAATTAATGATAACTAATGCATATCGTTCTTTTTTTCACATTTGATATTTCTCTCAAAAAATGGAAAGAAAGTGGGTTATTAGATAGAGAAATAAAAATATATGAAAAAATTTTAAAAGAAGAAAATATAAAATTTACTTTCGTAACTTATGGAAATGATGAAGACAAGCAAATAGACAATGTTCCAAAAGAAATAAAAATAATACCAGCGTATGAGTTAGTTAAATATTCAGACATAAAACTTTTTAGATTGATAAAATCTTTTGCTTTGCCTTTTAAGCTAAAAAAAGAAGTACTTGAAGGAGATATTCTAAAAACCAATCAGCTTCAAGGTGCCTGGGTGCCGATATTACTAAAAATAATATCAAGAAAGAAATTAATAATTAGAACTGGTTTTGATGCTTACACTTTTGCAAAAAAAGAAAAAAAATCGCTAATTGTAAAAATTGCATATTATCTTTTAACCCAACTGTCTTTATTTTTTTCAAATATATATACAGTGACTTCTATGCAGGATAAGCAAAATATACAGAAAAGCTTCTATCTTTCGAAAAAAGTTGAAATCAGACCTAATTGGGTATATTTAAACAAAGATCTTAAAAACAATAAAAGACATGAAAATAAAATTTTATCAGTTGGAAGGCTTGAAGAGCAAAAAAATTATGAGTACTTAATTAAATCACTTAAAGGGAGTGATTTTACTTTAGATATTGTAGGTAAAGGATCGTTGGAAAATAAACTAATCACCCTAGCAAAGAAATACTCGGTAAACTTAAACCTCCTTGGAAGATTAGATAATAATGAATTAATTGCATTATATCCAAAATATAAGTTCTTTGTTATTACATCATTATATGAAGGTAACCCAAAAGCTGTTTTAGAAGCAATGGCAGCAGGATGCATTGTATTTGGAAGCAGAATTCCAAGTATTGAAGAAATAATTACTCATGAAAAAAATGGGCTTTTATTTTCAATTGAAGAATTGAATCTATTAACTTTGATAAATAAATGGAAAAATAAGGAAAAAGAATTGGAGGTTTTATCAATTAATGCTTCAAATAGTATTAAAGAAAAAAACTCTCTTCAAAGCCTCGTTGAATCAGAAATAAATGACTATAAAAGACTAATTTAAAATAAGGACTCTTCCCTCTTGAGTATTAACAATCTCAATATGTTCATCAAAATTTATAAAACCACTCAGATTATGAGTTGAGTTTATTATTGTTAAATTTAATTCATCGAGAATATTAAAAATCAATTCTTTAGATTCAATATCAAGATTTGCTGTTGATTCATCTAGTAACAAAATGTCAGGCTTAATTAACAAAGCTCTAATAAATGATATTTTTTGCATCTGACCAGATGAAAGTGTTTTGTTTGAAATATTAGAATCTAAATTAACTCCTGAGTCACTATTAAAAACTTTAAATTTTTCTATATGATAATTTAATAACTGTTCATCAATTATTTCATCACTTCCATATATAAGATTTTCTTTCAAGGTACCGCTAAAAATCATTGGTTTTGCACCTATATAGGCTATCTTTTCAGAGTAACATTTTACTCTTCCATTATTTGGATAAAATACCCCAGATAAAAGGCCTAATAAAGTACTTTTTCCTGAACCATTCTGGCCTGTGATTACAGTGTGTTGATTTTTCTTTATTTTAAGATTTAAATTTTTAAAAATATACTCATCACTATTAAAATACTGAAAAGAAACCGAATCAAATTCAACTGCTACATTGCTCTTTTCTATCTCTTCTTTAGTGAATCCAGAAAGAAAGTTTCCTTTGTTTGAAGAGCCTTTATTTTTGTCAATTTGATGTAGCCTTTCAAGGTGAACATGGCTATTTGTTGTAATGCTAATTGAGCGATTGAAATTTCCCAATGTTTGGAACAACCTTAATAAAACACCTATAAACTCAATAGTCAAAATATCTTCAAAGTTGAAAAAAGTTAACAATGCTGAAAGAATAAAAATGGTAATAAAATTTGGCAATATGCTATTAATTGTCCCAAATCTTAAGTTCATAACTTGTGAGTTAAAAAATTTCTTTTGAGTCTCATTATATTTATCAATCTCATAGTTAATTTTTTCAAGAATTTTAATTAGATATAGATTGTCTAATACTTTTTCAACATTCTTATTTATCTCTTGTAGGCCCTCATATGAAAGGTGGGAATATTTCCTTAGCATTTTAACAAAATACCTTGTTGGAAAATATAGAATAATCACACCCAGGCCAAAAACACCTACAACATCAGTATTTGAAAAAACTAAATAAAGAACAAAAACTATTATCTGAGCTAAAAAGCTTATTACTGAAGCTAAACTTCCATAAAATGTTGAAACATGAACAGAAAGTGTATTTACGTAGAAAAAAGCATCTGAAACTGAATAATTCCCTTTATCAAAAACTTCTTTTATAAAATATGTTCTTAAGTTTTCTTGCACGTTAAGTTTTAGAACTTCAAGATTCATTCTGTCTACATATACAAAAACAAATCTCAAAATAACAATTACTGGTAGTAAAATTTTATTCTCGGAAAACAATTCTAGTAACTGATTTACTAATCCTGTCTTGTTGGCTGTTTCTTCTAAAATATACGAAAAAATTATGATTATTAAAAGATCAAATAAAACAACTAAATTTGAAGCAATGACTGAAAATAGAATTCTTATTTTTTTGTTTTTTGTGTTTGTAACTCTTGAAACAAAAATTAAATCTTTATAGAAATTCATTAATTTTCTCATATTCTGATTCTAACAATAGTTATCCTCAAAATAGTAAAAATTTTATTGCCTCTGTAAATTTTATTTAATTGCAATATATATATAACTTGTTATTTGTTTTCACTAAAAATTCCAATAGAAGGACCATTCTCTAAAAGTAAATAATAAACTCTGTTGTCAGGATCGTATTCCATGTCTCTTATTCTTTCATTTATTTTATATCTAGTAAATGAATTCATTTTATTTTCTTCAATATTAGCTTCAATATCAAAAATTTGACCACCATTTAAGGTTGCAACAAAAAATGCATCTAAATCATTAAAATAATTTATCTCAACATCCGAAATTCCTATTCCTCCAAAGTAACCAACATACTGATAAAACAAAGGTTCTCTCATTCCATAATCAGAATGTGAATCATGAAGGGTTGCTATTCCATCCTTCATCTCATAGTTTTCTGGAAACCAATGTTTTCCATAGGAAGAAATTGGCCATCCAAAGTTTTGAGATTTATTTATTTCAATTAAATTGATTTCATCACCACCTACTGGGCCATGTTCGGTCTCAATTAGAAAATTTTTATATTTGGTTAATGAAAGTCCTTGTGGGTTTCTATGACCTTTGGAGATTATTTTATATTCAGAAGTATTAATGTCTATAGACAAAACTTTACCAAGATATGAGTTTTCATCTTGTGCTTTTTCCCAGTTTCTGAAATCTCCTGTTGCGAAGAATACGCTTTCGTTATTCATATTTAATAGCTTCCCACCTGCAACCATCGCATTATAAAGTGGATAATCTGTTCTCATAACACACTCATTATTTGTAAAAAAGTAATCAAAATTTAAATATTTATAATTTAAATCAGCAAATAATATTTCTACATTCACGCAATTTTCTGATTTTTGATTAACAAAACTAACATACACTTTATCATTTACAATAAGTAAGTCCCTTATGCTCTCCCAACCATTTGATCCGTTATTGAATTGAGGATTTCTTTCATAAAGAAATTTATTATTGATAATTTCATGGAAGTTTGACTCTATTATATTAAATTCAAATTCACCTTTAATTAAATCTGATTTTTTTGTATAAGAAAATATTCCTGTTCCATGTACATAAATTAAGTTATTTTTATAATTTTCAAGATATCCAATAGGCTTCCCACCTGACCTTTCATACTGAAGCCAATAACAGCATATTGAATATTTTTTAAGTTTATATTTTGTGTCGTAAAAGAGTTCGGCTCTAAAAACATTCTTGTAGTCTTTGTACTCTTGAACTATTTTTTCAAAAGAAGGATAGTAATCTAAAGGGTCTGTCTCGCTTTCAATTATTCTCATGTCCAAATTTGGATAATAATCAATGGGTTTTGAATCTTCACGGTTCTGCTCTTCACTGTCGGGCTTGTAACCAGTCTCATCTTTTTCTATTTCCTCAACTGGATTAAAAACAAAATATAAGCTTGTTATAGTAAATAAAATAATTACAAAATACTTAATTGGTGGATTGTTTTTTAATTTAACATCTATAAACAAATTGATTAAAGGAAATAAAATTAGACTCAATAATAAAAAGAGTCTTGATATTGTATAAATTCGCAAAAAGTAAAAAACAGATAAGGTGACTAAAGTATTTATTAATAAATAATACAAAGTGAGATCATAAATTTTTCTATAGATTTTATCTTTGATGTTTTTTGTTAGAAAGAAAATCCCTGAGGTTAACAGCGCAACTAATAAAGAGAAATAAGAATAGACAATTGCTAATTCTTCAACATTTAAAAATCTTCTTATATCATCTATAAATAATTCAATTTGAAAATTTGGACTATTCACAAATATAAGCTCAATTAATAAAAAGCTAATTACAAAATATTGGATAAAAACCATAACCTATTATAAGTTACATTATTATGAATGCTTAATTAATAAAAGTAGCTTGAATTACTAAACATTATTAAAGTTAAGTTGAAATGAATTTTGACATATTTATACCAGTTGGCCCAAATGACTATGAAATAGTTAAATACTCTTTAAAAAATAATAAAAAAAGAATTGAAAGCTATAAAGACATTTTATTATATAGTGAATATAAAAATTTTAACTTTGAAAATACTTTAGATATTGATGAAGATTTTTTTCCTTTTACTAAAAAAGAAGTTCATGAAAGAGTAAAAAATAAAGATAGGTCCGGATGGATTTATCAACAACTTGTATGTCTTTATTATCCTTATTTACAAAAAAAATCAGAATTTGTACTTGTTATTGATAGCGATGTATTTTTTACTAAAAACATTAAATTTTTTGAAGAAAATAAAGGAATTTTTACAGTTGGAACTGAAAATCACATTCCATATTTTGAACATATGAATAAATTGCATCCAGAGATTACTAAAGTTGATAATTTTAGTGGTATTTCACATCATATGCTTTTTAGTAATAAAATTTTAAAATCAATGTTTGAATTTATTGAAAAATATCATGGTAAGGAATTCTACAAAGTTTATATTGACAATCTAGACCCTGATGAAACTAGTCCATCTGCTGATTATGAAATCTACTACAACTATGCTTTAAAATTTTATCCGGAAAAGTATAAAACTCGCAAATTAACCTGGACAAATTTAGACAGATTTACACTTAATAATTTTAAAAATTTTGATATGGTTTCATTACCTCATTGGAAAAAGACTAGACCCAGTGATTTTTATGAAAATTTAAAAGAGTTCAATTTTATAAGATCTCTTAAGAGTTTTAATAACTATATTTATTTAGAAACTTTTTTCAAATAAATTTATCAATAATTTTTAATTAAAAAGAAAAATTCTTGGAAGAATACATGGCTAATTTATTTTTCTGATTTTAAAAATTTCAATTATATAAATAACTAATATAAAAGCAGCAATCAAGTTTAAAACACTAAAATGAAGAATTGTTTCATTATTCCAATGGTTAATATTTAACAATCCAAAAGTTGTTGAAGTTAAAATAGCTACTTTCATTTTAAAATTATTTAGATTAATAAATAAATAAATTAAATATAAAAAAATAAAATTACCTAGTGAAAATAATGAGAACCTTAGAGGAGGGTACCACCCAATAAGTGACCAGAAAAATATACTTACAAAACCAGTGGTAATAAGGAACCTATCAAGAGAACTATGCTCTTTATGAGTGTAAAAAAATAAATAAGTTAATAAAATAAAAAGGGGCAACCATAGATATTTAGAAACATTAACCATATCGCTAAAAAAACATATGAAATTATCTGGAATATTCTGACAGTACCACTCACTATCGGAGTCCCATTTTGTAGTAAGTCTTAAATTAAAATTTTTCTCACTAAGAACTAGCCTGCTTAACCAATAAAATATACCTTCATCAAAATATTTTGAAATCCAAATAAAATGACCATACATTTCTGTATTTATATCGTAGGGTTCATAACCTCTAAAAGTTATAAAATATTTATATAAATAATTAGGAATAAAGAAAATTAAAGTACCCAATAATGATTGTAAAAAATATTTAATCTTAAATTTAAATCTAAATAATAATATAACGGCTAAACAAATTATAAAAGATCTATTAAGGAGAAATAGTAACCCAGTTATCAAAAAAGCTAGATAGCTATTTTTTTCTGCATTGCCTTTTTCCAAAAAATGTAAACTTAATACCAAAACCATGAAACTAAGGCTTCCATTTGACGGGGTGAAGATGAAGAATTGAATTACAGGGTTAAGATAAAAAATAACTGTAACTGAAAAAATATCAAATTGGTTCAACTTGTAGTATTTTTTTAACAAATTTAATAGCAAATTTAATGTAAATATTGAAAATATTAGTTGTGTAATAAAGTAGCTTAAAATATATAAAAGATCTGTATTGATAAATATTTTAAAGTTGTCCACAAATTGATAAATAAAATATGGAGACAGTAACCAAAGAGGTCGATTTTGATATGGCCTAGCAGCGTTTTCAAATAATAAAGAAAAATCTTCTAAGATTGCAAAATATACTTTATCATCACACTTATTTATTGGATAAATAAAACTTAAATCCCTATTAAATATTGAAATAAAATATTCTTTATACTCATCACAAATAAATAATTCCTGCGGTCTAATTTGAAAAAAAATAAAAACAATTGAACAGGAAAATAAAGAAAACATTGTTACTAAAACTAATTGATTTGATAACAATTTTTTCTTAATTTTTTTCATGATTTCTTATTTAATATTAACAAGAGCATAAGAAAATATATCTTTAAAGGGTCTTCAAAAGCTTTACTGTATGAAAAATTTATACTACTAAACTAACAATTATTATGTTTTTACTTGGTTCTAAATAAATGTGCCCAATCTGTAAAAGTGATAGCAAATATAGCCTCACAACAGCAAAACACGGTTATGAAATATTTTCTTGCATAAATAAAAAATGTAATCATTACTATTTTAAAGATTTTCATCCTGGACAGGGTGTCGATGAGAGAGAAGAAAATAATTTAAAAGAATCAGATGATAATCTGAAAA